>Ga0098054_1001441_pt1 | contig 11909 bp, 7 predicted proteins | sample 16_taG_FD_75048 | JGI IMG/M metagenome (GOLD analysis project Ga0098054, IMG submission 75048) | Marine viral communities from the Subarctic Pacific Ocean - 16_ETSP_OMZ_AT15313 metaG | ecosystem: Environmental > Aquatic > Marine > Oceanic | place: Pacific Ocean | collected 2015-01-18
AGAATCGAAAGCCGAGCTGGATCGCTTTTGTGACTCGCTGGAGGCGATTGCCCGGCGTGCTGCACAGGGCGATGAAACGATGAAGGGCGCGCCCTATCTCGCCCCGATGCGTCGCCTGGACGAGACGCAGGCAGCGCGCAAGCCTGTGCTCAAGTGGACGCCGCCAGAAACGAGTTCCGTCGCGGCGGAATAAGGATCAGGAAGCGTTCTGCACTGTTGGGCGTGACTTTCGGAAGAGCGCGCCCACTGGCCGTTCAAAATAGGTGTAGCTGAGCAGCGAGGCGATAATCGATCCGGTCACGCAGGCAAGCGCAAACGCGACATTGTCGAGCAGGCCGGGATGGCCGAGCTGGAAAACAGGCGCGAGAACGGGAATGTCTCCGAGGCGTCCGAACAGGACCCGTAGGGCCACGATGACGATCGTGTGCACGAGGTAGAGCGAATAAGAGGCGTCCCCGAGCCGGACCATCGCAGCGAGTATTTTGCGCAAGGCTGGAAACAGGGCGCGCACGCTGCGAGGTTTGGTCTGACCAGCCAGCCAACCTGTCCAAAATGTAGCAAGTGTGCCCAAGCCGCCCACCAGAACTGCAACAATAGTGGCATTGACCCGCACGGATAGAGGGGCTGTTTCTCCCAGTCCGTAGAGCTGGAAAACCGCGATAGTCAGCAAAGCACCGACACCCGCCGGGACAAGCCATGCCAAACGATCTTCAAGTTCCAGCGTGACGAGTCCGTAGATGAGCGCGGCACTCGGCAAGCCGAACATCATGACGCGGCCCCATTGAAGTGTGTAATCGGTTTGGGGCCCCTGCAGGCACAGGGACGCCACCATCCATAGCGTGGCGACCAGCATCACGATCCCACCTCGCCACGCAACTCCGGACGCGACGAGCATTGCTGTGGCGGCGCCGAACAGAAATTCCATGGTCATGGGCGAGAAAAACAGCGACAGGAAATCGGTAACGATCGGGCCGGACAGTCCAGACATCCATCCTGCGATGACTGCAGCTCCCCAGCCAAGCAACGCATAGGGCCACCAGGATCTGCGAAGCAGCAAGACGAGGCTGAACGCGAGATAGAAATAGACTTCATGGATCAGCGTCCACCCCACCACAAGTACCGGCTCCTTTTCCTGTGGAATCAGCAGGAAGGACTTGATGATATAGATCCAGTCTGGCTCCGGACGCGACGTGACTTGCAACGTTTCGACCATATTGCCCAACTGGAAATAGCCGAGCAGACCGACTGTGGTGATACCGGCAAACAGCCACCAGACCGGATAGACCCGGGTCAGCCGACGGAACACGAAGTTCAGAGCTGTCTGGATACCGGGCTTCAATTCGTAGGTCACGGCGACCATGATGAAGCCGGAGATCACGAAGAACAGGTCGACCCCGGCGAAACCATTCGTCACAATGCCGCCAAGCCAAGCCAACTCGCCGCCACCATTATGGGCGATGCCGCGAGTTTCGTGGGCTCTGGTGTGATAGAGAACGACCAGGAGGGCCGCCACTCCACGCAGGACCTGAACAGACTGCAGTTTCATTCCGGGCCTCACGCAACACTTCATCCCGCCCTGCGCGCGGAACGAGCGGGCAATCTGTAGCAATCAGGTAACGCAGACACCAGACTTTGACCACATCATGACGATATCGCTGGCGGCGCCCGCTTCTTTTCCCATATTCAGCTTAATGGCCGATGACGAAACCCACATGAAAACGGAACAGACCGCAGCTTCCTCAAAGCCTGCGGCGGGGCTGCGCAATGGTGTGAACGTAGCGTTCCGCCAGATTTTGGCGCTTACCGGTCTGATCATGATCGTGGTGGCCATTCCAATCGCTTTCGTCACGCCGATCATTCCTGTTGGCTTGCCGATTGCCATTCTTGGTGTCGTGCTGCTGGGGCGGAACGCGATGTGGGGCAGGCGGTGGATGGAGAGCGTGTTGGCAAGGCATCCCCGGGTCGAACGGTTTGCGCCAAACTGGCTGATGCGCTTGGTGTTCGGCCGAGACAAGAAAGACCCGTCTCAACCGGAACAGTAGAAACAAATTGCGGCAAATCCGGCCGGGCAGGCAAGAATTTCACGCGTGTTTCCGGCTCAGGCCTTGAAGCCGGGAGAAATGTCAGCAGTATGCGCCAAACCTTTCTGCGGACACGGGGCGAAATGAAATGCGAATACTTTATGGGCTGGCAGCTGTTTGCGCTGCGGCACTCCTGCTTTCAGCGTGCGGTGGAGGCGACGATGCCGACAAGGCTGCGTCGTCGGAAGACGCGTTCGACCGCAATCCCTATCCCTCCACATATGCGCCCTATCCGAATGCGCCTGTCCTGATCACCAATGCCACAATCCTCGATGGCGAAGGTAACCTGATCGAAGATGGCAGCCTGCTGTTGCAGGATGGCAAGATCGTCGCACTAGGCGCCGATATCGAAGCCCCGGATGGTGCCGAGACCATTGATGCGACAGGTCGCTGGGTGACTCCGGGCATTATCGACAATCACAGCCATCTCGGCGTCTATCCCTCGCCCGGTGTGACCGCGCACGGCGATGGCAACGAAATTTCTGCGCCGGTCACAGCGGAAGTGTGGTCGGAGCACGGTGTCTGGCCGCAAGATCCAGGCTTCACGCGGGCGATAGCCGGAGGCATCACCTCGCTTCAGGTGCTACCGGGCAGCGCAAACTTGTTCGGCGGGCGCGGCGTGATCCTCAAGAACGTGCCGAGCCGGACCGTTCAGGGCATGAAATTTCCGGACGCGCCCTATACGCTGAAGATGGCCTGCGGCGAGAATCCCAAGCGCGTGTATGGCTATGGCGGCGGGCGTTTTCCTGGTGGCGCCCCTTATTCTCGGATGGGCAATGTGGCAGGGTACCGGCAAGCTTGGATCAAGGCTGCAGAATACAAGCGCAAATGGGAGAAGTACGAGGACGAAGGCGGTGAACCACCTGCGCGTGATCTCGAACTGGACACGCTCGCGGGTGTGCTGAATGGCGACATCCTCGTGCACATGCATTGCTACCGCGCCGATGAGATGGCGCAAATCATGGATATGTCGAAGGAGTTTGGCTACAAGGTCACCGCCTTTCACCATGCCGTTGAAAGCTACAAGATTGCCGACAAGCTGGCCGAATATGGTGCGTGTTCTTCCATGTGGGCCGATTGGTGGGGCTTCAAGATGGAAGCCTATGATGGCGTCCGTGAGAACATCCCGATGGTCCACAAGGCCGGCGCGTGTGCCATCGTCCATTCGGACAGTGATGTCGGTATTCAACGTCTCAACCAGGAAGCCGCCAAGGCATGGTCTGATGGTTTGAGGGCAGGTATCGATATTCCGAAAGAGGTCGCTTGGACGTGGCTTTCGCTGAACCCGGCCAAGTCATTGGGCATTGACGATCGTACGGGCAGCCTGAAGCCCGGCAAGATGGCGGATGTCGTCGTCTGGTCCGATGACCCGTTCAGCGTCTACGCCAAGGCAGACCAGGTCTTTATTGACGGCGCGCTGATGTTTGACCGCGACCATCCTGAGACCAATCCTGTGATGGATTTTGAAATAGGCCAACCTGGTGAAGGAGATCGCAAATGATCCGTACACTACTTACAAGCGTTGCCGCCTTGGGTCTCGCAGCGGCGCCCGCGTACGCCGATACGTTCGTCATTCGCGGTGAAACGGTCTGGACCGGCACCGCTCAAGGCATGATCGAAAACGGTGTTGTTGTCATCGAGGACGACCGGATTGTCACGGTCGGCGGGGCAGATACTGAAGTGCCAGGTGGCGCCACCGAGATTTCCGCTGAATGGGTCACGCCTGGTCTGATCGCCTCCTTTGCCCGAACAGGCCTGGTTGAAGTTGGCGCGGAAGATTCTACGAATGACACGGCGGCGGCGATGTCTCCGTTTTCAGCCGCGCTGAATGCAGCCGATGGGTTCAATCCGGACGCCACTGCGATTGATGTCACCCGGATCGAAGGTTTTACGCGCCTGGTTGTTGTACCCAACACCGGCAATGCGCTATTTGCCGGGCAGGGTTTCGTAGCTGATACGAGCGGTGATCTCGATACGGAGCTGGATGAGAAGGCGTTCACCTTCATCAAGCTCGGTGAAGCAGGCGCGGGTCTTGCTGGCGGCTCGCGGCAGTCTGCCATGACGCTGCTGCGGGCGGCGCTGGATGATGCGCGCAGCTATCCAGCGCGCTACATCACGCAGAATGATGGTGCGGTTCTGAACCGGATTGATGCACAAGCGCTGTCGCCCGCCGCACGGGGCCAGCAGTTAATCTTGATTGAAGCGAGTCGTGCCAGTGACTTGAATGCCGTGATGGATCTGGCCGAGGAGGAGCCGTCACTGAAGATCGTGATTGTCGGCGCGGACGAAGCGTGGCGTGTGGCGCCACGGCTGGCCGAGATGGATATCCCGGTGATCATCAATGCGTTTTCCAATCTTCCGGGCTCGTTTGAGAAACTGGCAGCGACATCTGAAAATGCAGCGCGACTGGCCGCAGCAGGCGTTACATTTGCCATTGCCAATGTTGGGGATAGCAGCCATCAGGCGCGGCTTGCGACACAGCTTGCCGGCAATGCAGTCGCCAACGGACTGAGCTTCGATGATGCTTTGGCGGCGTTGACCACCGCCCCGGCGGACATGTTCGGCCTGACGGGGTATGGTCGCCTCGCGCCCGGCGCACCCGCTGATGTGGTTGGTTGGGACGGGGATCCTTTGGAGGTCGCGTCTGCACCCATCGCTGTCATCATTGCCGGCGAGCAGCAGTCACTCGAGTCCCGCCAAACGCGACTGCGTGACCGTTATCTCAGCCTGGATGAGAGTGAACGGCCGCGCGCTTTTACACGGCCATAACACTAAGACTTGGCGCGAGCGTTCAGACTTTCGATCAGTTCCGGCGTGATGGTTCCTGTGACGACGAGAGACTGAGCGGTTTGATAGTCGCGAATGGCGGTCGCTGTATCCGGCCCAAGGGCTCCATCGGCGGAGCCAATGTTGTAGCCAAGTACGGTCAGGGCCTGCTGTGTCGCGCGTACTTGAGCCGCATTCCCGATGTTCCATGATTGCGCGCCGAACCGGCCATTGGCTGCTGCGTTGGCGCGGGAGGCGGTCCAGTCTTCAGACTGTACACGGGCATGGTTCACCGCTTCTGGTGAGACGCGCTTGGAAATTTCCATGACTTTTGCCGGTGCGCCTGCGTCGCCATTCTTGGCAGCGACCATGAACCAGTAAAGGGCTTCGGTCAGATTTGGGCTGATGCCGAGGCCTTGCTCGTACAGTACGCCGAGATTGTATTGGCTATCGACAATGCCGAACTCCGCGCCTTTTCGAAACCATCCAACGGCACCGGCATAGGTTTGCTCGCCGCCCTCGCCCTCAGCCATGAAGACGGCAAGGTCATGCATTGCTTTCACGTTGCCACCGTTTGCAGCCCGTTCCGTCCATTCCCGGGCCAGTGTCAGATCCTTCGGTACACCCGTACCTTTTTCGTGCAATTTTGAAAGCGTGTACTGAGCAATTGGCAGGCCCTTCTCTGCGGCCTGCCGCATCAGGACTGCGCCGCCTTTCAAGTTGCCATCGGCAAGCTGCTGTTGCGCTAGTTGGAATTGCGCGATGCCGTTCCCGGATGCTGCGGCATTTGCCAGCGTGTCGACTTTCGGGATCGGCGGGTAGCTCGTGGTCGGCTCAATACGCGCGGTCGCGATCATTGGCGTTGGTTCAATCAGTTCAGCCATCGGGTCGGATGGCTCTTCAGATGGTGCAACCTCGCCGCTCTTGTCTGCGGCCGCAGTCTCCAAGTCAGTTGGCGGCGCGACATCATCTTCGAACAGAAGGGCATCATCGGATGACTCGGCGGCTTCTGCGGGTGGCAATTCTGTTTCAATTAGACTCGCAGCCGCCCCATCGACGGGCGCGGCCAGTTCGGTTACCGAAGTCGGGGCCTGCTTACCGCGCAGATAAAGGTACCCGCCCACAGTGGCGCCCGTGATGATAACGGCTGAGGCCGCAGCATAGAGTGGGAGCTTTCCGTTTCCGAAGCGCAAGCCTTTGTCAGCCTGATCACTTGGAGGTGCAAGCGATGGGGAAGAATCCTTGCGACCCGACGACGCCGCAATCGCAGCGCGGCGAGCCATGTCGATATAGTTCGCAGCCGGCGAGGCGGCCTCAGGCTCGTCTTCTAGCGCCTCTGTAAACTCAGGGTCGGCGAATGTTTCTCCGGCCGGATCGACTTCCGTGTCGAATTCATCGTCTTCGAAAATATCCGATTCACGTGGCTCGGCAGAATTGTCCCCGTAGTCCTCAAGCTCGGCAAGTGCATCAAATCCGACTGGGGAAGGAGCTTCATCAGCATCGGCGAATGCGTCGTAGAAATCGTCTTCTGCATTGTCCGGATCTGCGTCAACTTCGAATTCGTCCTCGACGAGATCGTAGTCTTCTTCATAAGCATTTGACTTGGCGTTCGTCCCAGCTTCTATCTCGACTTCTTCGACTTCCTCTGTTTCGGTCCAGTCTGTGAGGAATGCGTCGCTGGTATCGTCATCTGCAATGTCCTCGGGCAGGCCGGGCTCAAACACTGCATCATATTCATCCGAGAGAAGATCAGACGATGCGTCTTCCTCTTCCTGGAATTCTTCGAGCAGGCGATCAGTCTCGTTCAGCGCATTCATGGTTGCCAAATCAGTTGGCTCGACTGCACCGGACTTGGAGGGCGCAGCGGTGTCTTCGAGCATTTCCAATCGCGTCGCGAGTGACGCCATCGCCTTCTGGATTGGCGAGAGGGATGCGCTGGTCTGGGTTTGCGCCTGCTCGAGTTTATCGGTGACACTTGATATCGCTTCGGAGAGCTTCAGGTCTGCGCGCTTGCGGTTCTCATCAATCTCGGTAGCGAGGGTCTGCAGGGCCTTGTCCTGGCGCGCTTGCAGGCGGTTGGCGACGGTCGCAACCTGATCCCCAATCTGGGAAATTGCCTCGGCGCTACGCTGCTCACTTGCATTGACCCGCTTGTCGAGGTTTGCGCCAAATTCTTCCATCCGTGTGCCGACCAGGTCACCAATCCGTCCGATCTCGGACGAGACCTTGTTCATGTCCTGAGTCTGACGATCTTCGCCTGCGACCAGTTTTTCGCGAACTTCGTTCAGACCGGTCTGAAGTTCGGCAACGGCTTCCTCACTGGCGCCCGAGGCCGCACGAGATATTTCTTCGGCCAGTTCTGCGCGGGCCGTGTCGACGGTACTGCGGACAGTCGTCATGATTTCGTCGAAGCGCGATTCAAACTCTGCCCGAAGGCGGTCCGCCAAATCAGGCTCGACCGTTTTCGACAGGGTCTCGATCTTGGCGTCAAGATTGTTGAATGTGGACTCAAGGCTGAGCAGGGCCGCATCCGTGGTGGTTTCTGCTCGGTTCAACCGGTCCTGTGTTTGAGCCAGTGTGGTTTCGACAGTCGCCAGGGATTTCGTAATCTTCGTCTCGACACTTTCCAGACGCGCATCGCTCTTGTCGACCTCAGACAGACGCAAGTTCACATGCGTTTCCAGATTGGATAGACGATCGGCAAGCTCGCGGGCTGTGCCCTCGGCGCGCAACTCTGCTTGGTCCACGGCGCGCTCGACGCGAGAGGCCGCATCGGACAGGGTCTGTTCGACCTTCACTTCCATGTTTTCAACGCGGTCGGTCAACTCGGTGAAGCCTGTCTCGACCCGGCCCTGAATGGCTTGGGCCTCATTCTGAGCCAGTTCGCTTTCTTCGAAGACATGGCTGGCAAGTTTGCCTAGCGCCTGTTCGAGTGATTTCAGCGCTTCGAGATTTTCGCGGGTCGTGTCGTCGGCTTCAAGCTTCTGCACTTTTGCCTGCAAAGCGGAATGTGTGTCCTTCAGTTCTTCGATCAGGCTATCCACATGGCCCGCTACGGCAGCAGAATTTTGCTCGGCCTCTTCCAGGCGAGCCACCAGGCCGAGGATCGTGTGGTCCATACCCGTTATGGCAAGTGTGGAGCGCGCTTCTGTTGCCTCAATGCGGCGCGTCAACGTGTCGAGCGTGTCGTTCGCCGCGTTTGCCGTTGGTCGGCGATTCTGGAAAGGATACGCAACTTCGTTTGGCCGGGGGGCATCGACCGACATAAGTAGCCGGTTCAGATATTCCCCCAAGGTGATGCCTTCAGCATGCGCTGCCTCGCGAGCGGCGTCGCGCGCGCGCTGGTCAATTCCTTTGACGCTCCAGGGCCCCGTCTGGCTCATCCCCACTCTCCTAAGCACTCATTTTGCCCGCGATTGTTAATGCTTCGGGCAAAATCATTCAGATTCAGCATCGGTGATGACAGGAGCCGGATTAAGGGCAGGTTAAAGGTAAAGAAAACCTCCAAATCCGGTAACTCTACCAAGGGAATCTGCGGGGAAACGAAGAATGCCAAAAAAGTTTACGTTGACGTTCGCGTAAGCCTTGATCTAGATTTGCGGAATGATGAACAACAAGCTCTCCAAGATTTCCGCTGCGGATTCCCGCACCTACACAATTTCCGAGCTTGCTCGCGAGTTTGGCGTTACGCCGCGGGCGCTGCGTTTCTACGAGGACAAGGACATGCTCCATCCCGCTCGGGATGGCATGACCCGGGTCTATTCCAATCGGGATCGCGCGCGGCTCACCATCATCGTGAGGCTAAAGCGTCTCGGCCTGCCGCTTGCCGATATCCGTGAAATCCTAGACCTTTACGTGCTCGATGACGGACAGCGCGCTCAGATGCGAATGTCGCTTGACAAGTTCCGCAAGCAAGTGAAGGAGCTGGAAATTCAGAGAGGCGACATCGACACCGCCCTGACGGAGTTGCGCAAGGGCATCTCATGGCTGGAAACGCAAATAGCGAATACCGGCCCGTCTGATGAGAACAAGCGACAGCTTGCGGCATATGACGAAATTGCCCGCAGGCAGCTCGACGAGGTCTGATCTGCATCGACCAAATTGTGCCCCACCCAGCAGATGCTACGGTGGGGCAAATTAATTTGTACAAGCGCGCCGCAGATATCTGCGATTTTCGTGCTTTATTGACAGGAAATACAAAATGCCACGTTACGACGCGCCGATCCGCGACATGCAATTCATCCTGCAGGACCTGTTGCAGATCCAGAACTATTCAAACCTGCCGGGTTTCGAAGAGGCCACGCCGGACCTGGTGAATGCCATCCTCGAGGAGGGAGGCAAATTCGCCAAGGAAGTCCTGTTTCCGCTCAACGCTGTGGGCGACCAGCAAGGGTGTGTGCGCGGCGATGACGCCAGTGTAAAAACCCCGGATGGCTTTCCAGAAGCTTATAAACAACTCGTTGAAAACGGCTGGCCTTTGTTGTCGGCCGATCCGTCCATGGGCGGTCAGGGGCTTCCGCACGTTGTAAACATTGCTTGGACTGAAATGGTATCATCGTCGAACATGGCGTTCGGGATGTATCCGGGGCTGACGCACGGTGCCTATCAAGCGCTGATGGCGGGTGGCTCCGATGAACTCAAGGCCAAGTACGGGCCGAAGATGGCGTCGGCCGAATGGGCCGGTACGATGAACCTCACCGAGCCGCATTGCGGCACCGATCTGGGCCTGATGAAAACAAAAGCCGTGCCGCAGGGCGATGGCTCCTACAAGATCACAGGCCAGAAGATCTGGATTTCCGGCGGCGAGCAGGATCTGACGGAGAACATCATCCACCTCGTGCTCGCCCGCATCGAAGGCGCGCCAGAAGGCATCAAAGGCGTTTCCCTGTTCGTTGTGCCGAAATACATGGTGGGCGAAGATGGCTCGCTGGGCGAGCGCAATGCCTGTTCATGCGGTGGCCTCGAAGAAAAAATGGGCATTCACGGGAATGCGACCTGCGTCATGAATTATGACGGCGCGACAGGCTTTCTTGTTGGCGAAGAGCATAAAGGCATGCGCACCATGTTCGTCATGATGAATGAGGCGCGCCTCGGCGTGGGCCTGCAGGGTCTGTCCCAAGCCGTCGTCGCCTATCAGAATGCAGTCGATTTTGCGAAGGACCGTCTTCAGGGGCGTTCCCTGACCGGGCCGAAAGCACCTGAAAAGCCTGCCGATCCGATCATCGTTCATCCGGACGTGCGCCGCATGTTGATGGACCAGAAGGCATTCCTCGAAGGCGCGCGCGCGCTGACTTACTGGACGGCCTTCCAGGGTGACCTTCAGCACAAATCTCCAGATGAAAAAGTGCGGGAAAAGGCGGGCGACTATATGGCCCTTCTGACGCCGGTCATCAAAGCATACCTGACCCATATGGGCTTTGAGAAAGCCAATCAGGCGCTGCAACTTCACGGCGGCTCTGGCTTTACGCGTGAATGGGGTCTGGAGCAGATCGTCCGCGATTGCCGTATCACTCTTATTTACGAAGGCACCAATGGCGTGCAGGCGCTCGACCTCGTTGGCCGCAAGCTGGCGTCCAATGGTGGCCGGGCTGTCTTCAGCTTCTTTGGTGAAGTTGACGAATTCATCAATTCAGCCGATGGCGATGCCGATATGGCCCCGTTTATCGAGGGCCTGACGACACTGAAGGCCCAGTTGCAGGAGGCCACAACCTGGCTGATGCAAAATGGCATGACCGATTTCAACAATGCGGGCGCTTCCAGCCACGATTACCTGCACCTGTTTGGCCTCACAGGCTTGGCATTCATGTGGGCGAAAATGGCCAAGATTGCGCTGGAGAAGAAGGCGGCGGGCGATCCCTTCTATGAAGAGAAGCTCACAACCGGCTATTATTTTGTGGACCGGATGGTGCCGGATGGTGCTGCACACCTGGCCAAGGTGAAGACCGGCGCGAAGTCGATGATGGCGTTGCCAGCGGAAGCGTTCTAGAGCGCCAGTCCGATTTTGATGGCGCGTGGCCCAAATAAGTGGGTTTCACGCGCTATCACACAAAAAAATTATGCGATTCCGCTCGTTCTGACGTTGGGAGAGGGCTGGGAATTCCTCGGAGCGACGCTTACATGTTTACGTGAACGTAAGCGGCAAGCAAAGGCCGCCCATAGCGGAGGAAGACGAATGCAGGCCAGCCCACTAGATGTCCCGAAGGCCAATTGGCGCCAGGACGAAGAGCTTGAGATTTTCTCTGACGCTGTTGGCCAGTTCTTCGAAAAGGAATGCGTGCCGCATGTGCCCCAGTGGCGCAAGGACGGTATTGTTCCGATGGAAATCTGGAAAAAGGCTGGCGAAATGGGCCTGCTCGGCGCATCCGTGCCCGAAGAATATGGCGGCGCGGGTGGTGATTTCCGTCATGAAGCCATCATCATCGAACAACAGCAGTGGAAGGGTGTCGACGGATTCGGCATAACCCTGCACAATGCGATTATTGCACCCTATATCGTCGCCTATGGCACCGAAGAACAAAAGCGGCGTTGGCTGCCCGGCATTTGTTCGGGCGAACTCGTAACCGCCATTGCGATGACGGAGCCCGGTGCAGGCTCTGACCTGCAGGGCATGAAAACGACCGCCAAGCGCGATGGCGACGAATATGTCATCAATGGCTCGAAGACCTTCATCTCGAATGGCCAGACCGCAAACCTGATCCTCGTTTGCGTGAAGACGGACCCGACCCAGGGCGCCAAGGGCATTTCGATTGCCGTTGTCGAGACAGACAAGGTGGAAGGCTTCCGCCGCGGCCGGAACCTTGAAAAGGTTGGCCAGCATGCTGCGGATACATCGGAGCTGTTCTTCGATGAAGTGCGTGTGCCAGCTTCCAACCTTCTTGGCGAAGTCGAGGGCAAGGGCTTCATCCAGCTGATGCAGAAACTGCCGCAGGAGCGCCACATAATCGGCCTTCAGGGCGTCGGCATGATTGAGCGTGCAATTCACGAGACCGTCGAATATGTGAAGGGCCGCAAGGCGTTCGGCGGTACGATTTTCGATTTCCAGAACACCCAGTTCAAACTGGC
>Ga0098054_1001446_pt1 | contig 11905 bp, 21 predicted proteins | sample 16_taG_FD_75048 | JGI IMG/M metagenome (GOLD analysis project Ga0098054, IMG submission 75048) | Marine viral communities from the Subarctic Pacific Ocean - 16_ETSP_OMZ_AT15313 metaG | ecosystem: Environmental > Aquatic > Marine > Oceanic | place: Pacific Ocean | collected 2015-01-18
TACTTTGCCCTGCTTGAATAACGCAATGTGGTATCCAGCTTCTTTGATAGTGGGTTGAATCTCATTATAAAGCCCTTTAAGAGCCTCGCACTGGCGTTCTAGCTTTTGTTCAGCTAACATCTCTTGATGGTTTGACTCAGCGTCTAAGACTGCCATGTTATCATTAATTAGTTGTTTTAAGTCAATCATTTGCAACTCCTCATACTAGTTTCCATCAATGTGCGATACATCTTTTCTCGTAAGTCGTAGTTCTCTTGTGTATCTTCATCGTCCTGATTGGGTTCAGCTTCCTGATACATAGTATCCCAAGCAAGAGCCTTATAAGAAAACTCCTTTAACTTACGTAAAACATCTGCATCTGCGTAATCATTTTCAAAAGCGTTATCGCCAAATGCTAATTCCCACACATCTTCCGCAAACAGCCTGTCCAATACTACTTCATGTTTACTAATTGTTAATGTTCTATCTTCGGCCATCTTCAAATTCTCCAAAAAAAGGGTGCTTTTCGATGATTCTACCATACATATCGGTTTTGTCAATAGAAAAACTTTAGGATTTTTACAATTTTCGTTTTTATTTTGTCTCGTCCCTGAATTCTTGGACGGTAATCCCTCTGTATTCTAAATTTTTGTCAATTATCTCCTTGAACCACTCATTACAAGAGTCGTAGCCACCAGCCGAATCAACGGCTGACAATATCAACCAGTGTGGGTATAGGTGTTGTGCAAAGCATGTGTCACATAGACCAACTTCATAAGCAGTAAACGGTGCTACAGCTAATTTTGTTTTTGGTTCTATTTGACAAGATGAACATAAATCCATGATTATAGACCTATGCCAGACGTAAACATAACTCTTACACCTTTAATAGTAAGAGCAATCATGCTTACGATGATTGAGGCGGTCAAAGACCACCCAATAGATGCGCACATACACTTGTACTGTTCTTTTAAGTTTACTTTTATTTTCATTGTTATTCTAAGTCATCTCCTTAATAATCGTCCAGATAATCTTCTCCACGTTCTTGCATCTCCTTTAACTCTTTGGCTACCTCTTTGCCAAATTCTGTTAGGGCGAAGTAGAAATGTCCATCTTCGCCTATGTATTGCTCCATGATTCCCTTTTTAACAAACTGTCTCATTATGGTTTCCATATTCTCCATTTGCTCATTATGCTCTTCTGGGTTTTCCTCTTTATCGAGCATCTTTGGACTTCTTTCTCTTTACCAGCTTTATTCTAGGCTTTCTAACGTGTAGCCCTGTAGCCTTAGAGGTGTAGGGTTTTCCAATGTATATGTATTCATGTCCATACTTACCAAAGGCGAGTATACCATCTTTTTCAAACTTTTTAAATACTAATTTGTATCTATCCTGAGAGTATATTTTCTCTCCCGTTCTACCAGAGTACCAGAAGCTACCTGTGCCGCCAATGATTCTAAATTCATCCCCTTCGTTTAGCTCAGACACATCTATTTCTTTACCTCGACGAACTGATGGCTTAAACTTGAACTTAAATCCACAAGAACATTCTTTTGTCCTCACACCGTGTTCATCGCCACAATCGGGGCAAACTTTCCGTCCTTTGGGCATTTATCTCTCCTTGAATACATTTTGTACGCCCCTATTATAACATATACGGGCAATATGTCAAGGGTAATTTTTTAAAAACCCCAAGTCTCATTCATTTCGTCTATCTCTTCTTGGTCTTTAAGAAGGCTCCAGACAAGATATGCGCCTTTCAGAAACGCATTTTGAATCAGTGTTTCGTCGGAGATTGCTTGGGATGTACCAGAGACGGCACTAAAAAGATATGGATTTTCTAAAGCCATTTTTACCCAAGCGTCTTTGATTTTATCAATGTCCAGACTTTGTTTTGCTTTGCGCTCTACCAACTCTTTATTTACTCTTGGTATTGTCATGTTATTTCAATTTTCTCCAAACTTTTTTCGCTTGTTTAACCATTTTATCATGGCTTCCAACAACTATGCTGGTGGTGGTCGCTTCAAAATAGCTGTATGTGGGTATGTCGGATTTGGTCTTCATGACTTTACAATGTCTTTTCTCCTGACTAAGTTTGAACCCCACTCTGTTTCTTAATATGCACTCACCCTCAAGGGCTTCTCCCCAGAAAGCTTTATGGTAATGTGGTCTTCTCCCAAAATATGTTTCTGCGTTTTCACTAAAAATATTCAATAGATAAATATCTGGAATGTTTGTCCAGCACTTATTAGAAGTTTCAGATGATGAAGCTGCTTCTCTACCGGCCACTAAAAAAATGTCAGAATCTTTGAAAGGTCTTTCTGGTTTTACGTATTTGAACGGGGGTTTCTCATCTCGCCGAAATTCTATTTGTGGAAGACCATCTTTCCAAGAAAGTTCTCGTATAGGAAGGCTCTTGTCTTCACGTTGTATTCCCGCAGTATATACCTGCACATGACCCCAATCACTTATTACACAGTCTGGGTTTTGTAGTATAAAGTCTAATCTTTCCCGTTTGTCCTTCTGGTAGGAGTGTTCATCTGTGTAAAACTCTACACCTCTGTAGAACATATCAGTTCTGACTCTAAATACAGCATCATAAGTAAAATTATGCTTTTTTTCGTATTCAATTTTTTGTTGCATTACTTTTCCGAGACTAAAAAATTGTCCTATGGCAAAGGTTCTTGCTTTGTCATTTAACTGATAGACCCCTCTTCCCCCTAATAAATCCTGAGTTTCATTGATTTTTTTGCAGAAGTCTAAAACTTCGGAGTCTTCTTCGCTTACATATCCCGCCACTGGATTGTAAAGCTCTTCATATGACTGTTTAATTGTTTTTATCTGAGACTCGGCATCTTGATATTTACGCTTTGTTGATTCGTCTGCCCACTTGTACCCTATATATGGCCAGCTATGATAGAAGAAATCTACTTTGCATCCATCTATATCAAACTCTTCTCTTATCGACCTAGCAGTTTCATGTATGTGTCTAGCCTCGCCGTAAATGATAGCTGCTATCCTCATTTGCGTTCTACCAATTCTTTATTTACTTTTGGTATTGTCATTTTATTTCTCGTCTATATAGCTGTTTTGCTAACTCAAATTGCCATTCATAATCAATGTCAAAGCATTCTAGCTCGTCCATTTCGTATAGCTTTATACCCTGCTGAAAATCACCCATAAATATATTGTCTTTTATTGTGTCCATTCTGCTTGCATACAAAACATGAGCCGCCTTGTAGGTAACTTCGACCACCTTTGTGTTCATTATTGTCTGAGACTCAGGCCAAGAAGTGATAAGACTGCCATCTTGATTAAAATAATAATCTTTTGTTTTTATAGCCCCAAAAAGACCTTCCTCATCTTGCTCTAAAAATGTAGATACGAAGTCGTCTATGGTTTCTACTTTTAATAGAGGTGCGCAAGCGTTTACTATTATAACATACTTGAATGGGAGTTTATCGTGCCACCCATATATTGCTTTTAATGAATTATCATTGTTTGCCGACTCATAGCTTCTGTTGAATACTTGGACTTTTTTCTTTTGTGCAATTTGTTTAAACACATCATCATAAACAGATACAAAAAAGTTGTTGCGAGGAACTACTTTTGATTTTAGAATTTTGTCCAGAGCCAAACTAAATAAGTTTGTTCCATTAAAGTCTCTCATCATTTTTTGATGGACTCTCTCTGAGTTAAGTCTAGCCTGAACAATCAAGCAAACATCGTTTATGTTTTTCGTTATCTTCGGCATACCTGCCAAGAGGGGGTAACAGTTCGGATATTTCAAGTCAGCTCTCCTTTTTAGTATGTTTTTGATTTCGACTATATTTGTATTGTTCAACAGCTTGATTTTTCATATGTTCGTCTGTTCCTGCTGTTATGAAATTTTTTGAATACAAATCTTTATCTGACTCTGTTCTTCTACTTTTTTCTCTTCTTGAATTTAATGGATGTACAACCTTTTTGGCTCTTGGAGCAACACATTTTTTTACAGCTTTGTGCATCGAGCAGGCTTTGCAATTATTCATTTGTATTGTGCCTCCCGCTAATGTTTCACCTTTTCTATATTCCATAAGATTTTTACCTGAACCGTATCTTATCAAGTCATTTTGTAGTTGTGAGAGATAACAAATAAGAGACTTCCCCCAAGCTCTATCTGCTGATTCACTATCTGCGCACATTTGCATGTCATTTGACCAAATTTTATACGGATGAATAAGAAGTCCATTATCGTCTACGATTGAACTAATATCTTCATCTTGCTCTGGGTGTAGAGTTTTTAATTCTTGCAACCTTCCATCTTTGAAAGATATGCTTTGAATATTGCAACAACCACAGAAATGAGGTTTGAGAAACATGCCCCTGTTCTTAAAACCTTTCCCTAGCTTTAAGCCATGACAAAGAACTCCCGTTCCACCATATTGATTGTGTAGAAAAGTATAAAATCTTTCTTTTTCAGAAAAGTAATCTTCCTCATCTTTGTAAGTTTCCATAACAGGATAAAATCTGTCTGTGGTTGTTTTTACAACTAAATCGTACTTAAAATTATTAGACTTTTCGTACTCCTTCTTTAGCTGAACGGCTTTGCCAAGACTGTAGAATTGACCGCAGGTATATCTGTGAACAAGCTCATCATCGTTCATTGGAATTGTACCTCGAACCTCACCGTCTTCTTCAACACTAATTTCGTATTTACCGCCACAAAAATCTTTATAAGTTTTAATTATATTTGAAACAGAACTTGTTATAGTATAGAAATGTTTATTTGGGTTTTCTATTGCAAGTTTAGTTGGCTTGTAAAGTTCGTTTAGTTTGTATCGTAAATATCCTACTCTTAACTCTGAGTTTTTATTTTTTTTATCACATTCACGATGATACCCCACATTGCTCCAACAGTGCATAAATAAATCTACGTCATGCTCAAATAAATGCCTAAATTCTCTATTAAATGACTGTGCTGTTTCTTCATAGAACCTCGGTTGTCCATATATTAATACGGCTATTCTCATTTATAGAACCTCGTATCTACTATGCTCCAATCGCCCTGAACACTACAAGTCTCTGAGTGCCATTGTGTCTCACACTCCGAAAGTTCTTTTACTACATTTTGTGCTTTCGATAAATCTGGACAACTTACCACTTTTCCTATTGGTATTAGTCCTATAGTATTCTCACAGAATGGGTAATTGTCTTTGTTTAACCATTGTTTGAACAATTCACTATTCAGAAACTTAACCGTTGTGTAATTTTGGTCAATAGTAGCTCCTCCACAAAGTTTGGTTGTTGTGCTAATATCCCAGTGTCTAGCGCTATCGTACTGTTGATATGCAGATAAATAGTCTTTACCTCTTATGCTCTTTATTTGGAATACGTTGAAATCATCCTTTAGAGATAAGCAATCGTTCAGCGATTCAAAGGAAGCAATCCTATTCTTAGAGCTTTTGCCAGAGAATCTAACCTCAATTAAAGTTTTTATCTTTTGCCCCAAATGACCCCTGTTATTCCAATCTAAATCTAAAATTTTGTATTTTTTTTCGTATCTCTTTCTAATTATCTCCGACCTGTGGCTATAATAACAGCTGTCTTCATATCTGTGGACTTCATTATTAACTATGTGGAACTGCTTGTGTAGTTCTTTTTTCTTGCTTTCATCACCTGAGACATGATAAATGTCAGTAATTTCTTCTGCTAATTTGTCCCACAAATGGCTTCCGGTAAACTTACCAGAAATTTTATAATCAAAAAACCTATCTTCTTCTTCTTTAGAGAGTTGAAAGTTTTTGAAACTAGCGGTGCTTGTAGTAAAGAATCTGTGTAGTATATTACACTCTTCAAAGCCCATGCCGTTGTAAGCTCTAACAGGCCATTCGACACCTGATATTTTCTTTATCTCATCTATGGCATTATTTATCAAAGTCGGTGACGGATGATTTTCTTTATTTTTTTCAACATCTTTATTTGTGTGAAGTGCTAGACAACTCTTACGAGTCCAGAACCCACAACCTGTGTTATCTCTGTTGTGCAAATGACACGTAAGCCAGTATTTCAACATTGGGGTGTCGATTAAATCAATCTCACAATCTTTTCCATTGCCAAACTTAACAACTAATTTCTTATATTTTTTATCGCATATATGGCGACCTGCATATGGGTCGAACTTAGGTGTTGTGAATACTTCAGGTACTTCGACTGCTTTAACAGGCTTCTTTTTAACCTTCTTAGGAACCGCTTTGGCCTTTCTACACTTTGCTCTCTTTGGGGGCTTATTCATTTGTTTTTAATTCTTTTTAATTACCTTCTATTTAACCCTATTAATACCATTACTAGTATTATAACCACTAGAGAACCCTACAGGGGAAATCTATTTGGATGTGGGCTGTAATTGGCCTAATTCCTTTGTATGTGGGGCGAAAACCCACTAAATCATTGTCTTACTCTTATATTATGGGCTTGGATACCACGATTTTGTACCTCGTTCTAATACAATGAGGAGACTATTGTTTTGCAAGAGATAAAAGTTAATGTTTTAAACCCCGATACTCCCCAAAAAAACCGAAAAGCCAAGACCAGTAGTGGCTATTAGGGGGTGTTATGTTATAGAAATGAGAATAAAAAGACAGATTGATGTTGTCGCCGACCCAAAACTTCTTATAATAAGGGCAGAGGGAAACATTATTCCCAATCTTTCGGGCAAACCTATCCAGCCCTTACAACTTGCTTATTATATAGCGGATAGGGAGTGGATGACAAGAGCCGGTTACGGTGTTTGAAGGTCAGAGAACTCAGTGGCGATGGTAGTTAGCCCTTTCTAGTGGCACTCGGTAGACCTCGCAGGACAGTATAGTGTATATCTTATAGGCTTCGGTTGTGTTATTCGCAAATGACGGCGAGCCTAGCAGTTTGAGTTATTGTTTTTGGTTTCTGTGAATCGTGGGGCGGGAGTTTACAGGAATTTCCTAATAACAAATAAATGTTAAAGATTAAATGTGTATTCGGTTGTGCAGAGGGAAATAAATAATGGATGACAACCCCTATAGAACGCCACGCTCAGATTGCCGCAAAAGACATGAAAGACTAGACGAACCCTACAACCCTCCGGCAACAGACTGGGCTGCGTTCTTCCTAATACTATTCCTCTTAGTTCTGATTCATATTCTGCAACTTACGCTTATCCAAATAATTTCTTGGTTAAAAGACTTGACAACTTCCGGTTCTGTGTTATAATAATATATGGAGTTTGAGGAGAGCGCAACTAAACATAACATCATAACGCGCAACCAGATTCCCCTGTCTGGCTCCTCTCACTCCTTTTTTTGACTTTTTTTCGGCATCTCTTTATAGGTTCCTTCGGGGACAGCAGACTATAGTTGTGAGAGCATCTGCTGCTTTTGCATTTAGTGAGGTGTCGATAATCAGTGGTATGGTTTAACGTGCTTTTGCACGGGGTAGGTGGTGGGAACAAAATACTCGTTTTTCTTTTTGCACAACAGTAACACACTGGCAGATAGAAACTCGCTGGCTATAGACTATTCTAGACTAATGGGTGTGCATTAGCAGAGACTAGCGGAACCCTGTTCTAAGTGAATTAGGTACAAACTTCTTATTATCTACTTCAGGGTCGTAAGTGGTATGTGTTTCTGTGACATACCTATAACGTATTACATAGATGTGGTAATTCTTTCCATATTTATCCTCTATCCACGTACTATACCACCCTCTCTTTGTTTTTGCAGGTAAGTATTCATTGCTGCCTCCCTGCGCCGCGCTATCTTGTGGCCTTTCTAAGGGGAGTCTCTTCCAGCCTTTGACTGCATACCCCCATTGGTATGTTATAAGACCTGTTTCTTTATCTTCTCTCTCTCCTTTTCGCCACTCCCAGAATATAATCTGCCGGAAGTTAGGAGTACCATTAGAAGCATAGAAGGTATTAATCTCAGCATAGTCACAGTCATCATACACGATGTTGATGCGGTCGCCAATAGGAATAGATAGAATCAGAAATATAAGTAATTTTAGCATTGGGTTCCCTCCAACACTACAATACACTTTTCTCTGCACAACTCCCCGGAACTCGCTGGAACTCGCTGGCTATAGACTATTCGAGACTAATAGGTCTGCATTAGCTGGGACTCGCTGGCTATAGACTACCTCCGACTAAACGGCGTGGCTTAGGAGAGACTGCCGTTCTTTTATTATCTTTTTTAGGGCACTCTCATTATCCTGACTACCATGACTCGCTGGCCATGACCTGCCTTGACTATCGGCGTAAGAGGGAGGAATAGGTGTGACACTCTATATTATCGGCAGATTGGCATCCTGTCAATAGCAATTCCTGAGGCGGCGATATTGATAATCAGTCTCATTAGCCGCGACGCGGGGGCGCGCCCGTTTTTTAACCCGCTTCATCTTCTTCGATAACGTCACACACGTAAATCGTACCCTTTTTAACTTGGTCGATTAACCATTCTTGATTCAGTGAGTCCGGGCGGACTTGTAAATTGTCTGCGGCTTTCTCATCGACGCCATAGACACTAGCAATGTCAACAATGTAAGTTTTACTCATTCTAATATCCCCGCTTCTTCTTCTTCTCCACTGCACCAGCGGCACATAGCCACGTTGTCAGTTGAGCAAAATGAATGTTCATATTTTGTACCGCACTCGCAACACTTAAATTCTTTATCCATTGTTAATTACCTTCCAATGTCCGCTTTTTAGATATTTTTCAACACCCTCCAAAGGAAAGGTTAGGGATTGCTTGCCCTTCTCTCCCGTTAGGGTAACACCCTTTGATGTGATTTTAGTTACTTTGGTTTTTTCAATACCATTCATAACTACGCTATTAATTCCTAAAACTTTTTTCATTCTTCTTCCCCTTCGTTTACATACTCTATATAATCGACCCATTCAAGCCCGTACATATCTACAAGCATATCAATTTGTTGTTGTGTTAATGGCATGTTACCACCAACTCGAATAAACTACGGTATAACCTTCGCCGATTGCGCTGCGTGCCGCTACAATAAAATCACGGTCTTGCTTCGCATAGTGGTCGTCTGAATTTTCCCCAAAAAAGAAACCCTCCGTTTCAGGCAACGATTCACTATCTAAGATTGATTCCAAAGAATCTAAATCCTCAAGAGTCAACACAAGGTCAACGCAGTTGAAGTCGCTACCGATGATAGCGCCATCTTCAGCCGGTGGGTTTGCATTGGGCTTACCCTTTTCAATCCACAGTTCTTCCATAAAGCCCTGTAGGTTTGGGTGTTTTCGCCAGTAACTCAATTCCATACTGTCGTCATAGTATGTGTAACCGTCCTCGTCTTTCTTCTGCTCGCCCTTGTGTGCTGTTGCGTATTGGTCTAATCCCATTTTGTTCCCCTTACCTTTCTTAAAAAACGGACTGACGGCAACAGTATTGCTACCGCCAGTCCTTTGCTAATCATTCTGAGGCACAGAGTCTCTCCAGCAACGCCAGACAAACACCGCCGCACCCAAAGCGACAAAAAAATCAATCGGTGACATTAGAGAGGCATAAAGCATACTCTACCTCCCTAAGAAAAAAAACTAAACTTCCATAGAAACTTCCTGATTTTCTATAGAAACCTTTTCATTTTCCTTAGAGGCTAACATCTCTTGGCTTTCAATTTGCATCTCTGCAACAGAGGTTCCACGAACCCTAGCCAATACCGCCAGCTTTTCTTCTAAGCTAACCTTAGCACGACCACCACCGCCAACAAACTTTTGTAGCGGCACACCGTCACTACGGTACTTTGTAGCCCTAGCATAAGCATTTTGCTTACTAATTTCCAGCTTATCGCAGACACTTTGAACGCTATCAGACGTTTCCCACGCTTCAATAAACTCATCAAAACCAATTCGTCCTTTTGCTTCACTCATCATAAAATCTCCTAAAAAGGGAACCAACTAAACATAACAACATTCTACCATACATTTTCAATTTGTCAATAGTTTTTTTTCCAAGCCCATATCACAGGTTTTCTCTCGTCGCTCGGCAATCTGTAGTCTGCATCTAAAGAAACCCAGTCTGCTAAATGTATAGGTTCCTCAGTATCCTTCCATACGAACGTCTTGTATTTGTAGGGATTGTAAGCCAATGCACCTATCTTAGTTACGTTGCAATGATTATTTGGTGGGGCAATCATACCCTTAACATAGGCGTGTACGTTTTTTTTCTTCTCTCTGCGAACCTTAGCATTGCCAGCAGGCTGAACGTGAAATGTAACATCTTGCATATCTAGGTAGAACAAATGCTGAACAACAAGACTACCCTGCATTATGCTGAACCGTTTTTTGTGCAGGTTGAAATAAACCTTAATGGGTTTGGATTCATCGAACTGGTACTTTGGCATTTTTATCCCCTTTGTTGTATTCTCTTACACTTCCATTCTACCATATATATCGTCACTGTCAATAGATAAACTTTAGAAAAAACGAACTTTATTTATTAATGAGATTGGGTCTCAACAAGGCGCCGGCGCGGGGGCGCGCCCTGTCACTCTTTTCTATTTTCTAAAAAGTTAAATATTAAAACCATTGTCCCTAGGCTAGAAGCAACACCGGCAACAAAGCCCAACACAAACATAACACCCATAACAAATACCCCTTTACACTTGGTTGTCCATATCCATATCTTCGGCGTAAATCTCAACCTTCATACCCTCGAATCCGCCATGGTCTACACATTTCAAAGATGGGTCAACCACTGCACAACGATATTTATCATTGCTCATAGGTTCTAATACCTCTAGAGTTTGCCCCTCTTGCATTAATGCGAATTTTTTCGATTTGTATTGGTCACAGAAAAAGGAAAGACCTTTTTTTATTTTTGCGTTAATCACATTTTCCCCTAACAATTAATAACTTGATATACATTTCCTTCTTGCGTAGTGATAGTCCCACCAAAGAACTCCCACATCATTTCCGTTTTACATGCTTCGGCGTTAAGCCTTTGCAGTTCCGGCATATCTTTTTTTTGCTGTTCTTCGCTACACTCGGTTGATATTACTTTAACCATTATGCAGTCACCTTTCGATTATAGGAATGTTTAACTTTATTTTTTCTAAGCACCTGTAACGCGCTTGCCGCTTCACTTCCGGCGGGTTGTGTGCCGTGAATCAGTAGGGCAAAATCTTGGTTTCGCATTGACGGTCTAGCGGCGTGGCTATCGTCGTGGTCTATTTCCAAACCTAACTTTTCAGCTTCGGCTTCGCTGTAGACTACCTTAACAGAACGCAAACCCAATTCATTAATGAGGTTGTCATCACGACCGCCATAACTAGCAGTCAAAACAAAATTGTCTAGCGTTGGCATTTCATTGACTACCCTATTCCAATATCGTAAACTTTTGGTATAGGCATAAAATAGTGTATTAGGATTTTCACTTGCTGTCAACCACCATGCTTGCATATATGCAGGACTAAAGAAGTCGCCCGCAACATGAATCCGAATAATCCCCGCATCATCGGGTAGGCTATTCATTAGCAATAAGTCCATATTATCAGCACTACGCAACGCATCAAAATTGTGCTTACGTAGGTTATAGGTGTCGGTATATTGCGTTTCTTGACTAGCCGAAAAACAACGGAACTCTGTATTTTTTCCATCTTTTATAACCCGTTTTCCATTAGGCATAACAATAGCCCGACTAAGGCATTTTTCAGCAAACGGACAACTATAACCAGATAGCAGGTCAAGAGAATAAACCTTTGCTGTTTTACGCCCACGTTTACCTAAGAACTTTTGCAGTTCAGGAACTTGTTTTAGTGCTTGTGTTTTGGCGTTGGCTTTTGAAAATTTTAACATTTTTTTCCTTCCGTATTGTTTTAAGTTTATATCCCAAGTATACCATATATATCGGCATTGTCAAGATAAAAACTTTGAATAATTTTCTTTATTTGGCATA
>Ga0098054_1001465_pt1 | contig 11815 bp, 8 predicted proteins | sample 16_taG_FD_75048 | JGI IMG/M metagenome (GOLD analysis project Ga0098054, IMG submission 75048) | Marine viral communities from the Subarctic Pacific Ocean - 16_ETSP_OMZ_AT15313 metaG | ecosystem: Environmental > Aquatic > Marine > Oceanic | place: Pacific Ocean | collected 2015-01-18
CTAGAAATAAAAACATGCATATTAAAAAGTACCCCACACTAAAAGATGAAATTGAAGAAAAGTATAAATTAGTGTACAGTAAAAAAATATTACCTTCGATGAGGTCGATGCAATTCGGTGGAAAACCTATTGAAATCTCTCCTAATAGAATTTACAATTGTGCTTACTTACCGATAGATTCGATTGACTCGTTCAGTGAAACAATGTTTTTATTGTTAGGTGGAACTGGAGTCGGGTACTCAGTCCAAAAACATCATGTGGTAAAATTACCAGTAATTCAAAAACCGTTCCCAAAACGAAAGAAAAGATTTTTAATTGGGGACTCTATTGAAGGTTGGGCAGACGCAATTAAAGTCTTAATGAAATCGTATATGAATGGTGTGTGTTCTAGAATCGAATTTGACTTTTCAGACATTAGACCAAAAGGGGCAAGGCTTATAACCTCTGGTGGTAAAGCTCCAGGACCCCAACCACTAAAAGAATGCCTACTTAAAGTGGAAGGTATATTGGAATCAAAAGAAAATGGTGAACAATTATCCACATTAGAAGTACATGATATTATTTGTCATATCGCGGATGCTGTATTGGCGGGAGGAATTAGAAGGGCAGCTTTAATATCTTTATTTTCAGCTGATGATGATGAGATGATTGGGGGTAAAGCTGGTAATTGGTGGGAATTGAACCCACAGAGAGGTAGAGCAAATAATTCTGCGTGTCTAATGAGACATAAAATTACTAAAGAGTTTTTTATGGAGTTATGGCAAAGAGTAGAATTGTCAGGTGCTGGAGAACCAGGAATTTACTTTAACAATGACAAAGATTGGGGGACAAACCCCTGTTGTGAAATTGCGTTGAGACCTAACCAGTTCTGCAATCTCTGTGAGGTTAATGTTTCAAACATAGTGTCACAGGAAGATTTAAATGAAAGAGTTAAAGCAGCTGCGTTTATTGGGACCTTACAGGCGGGGTACACCTCTTTCCATTACTTGAGAGAAATATGGCAAGAGACCACAGAAAAAGATGCTTTAATTGGTGTTTCTATGACTGGAATTGGTTCTGGTAAAGTATTGGATTACGACATGTCAAAATCAGCAAGCTTAGTAAAAAGAGAAAATAGTAGAGTCTCTAGGTTAATCTGAATAAACCAATCAGCTAGATGTACTACAGTAAAACCAGCGGGCACTACATCATTAACCTTAGGTACGTCATCTGGCATCCATGCATGGCATAATGATTATTATATTAGGAGAATTAGAGTAGGTAAAAATGAATCTATGTATGGTTATTTGAGTGAAAATCATCCAGAATTGATTGAAGATGATTATTTTAGAGGTCATGATACCGCGGTAATATCCATTCCTCAGAAATCTCCAGATGGGTCAATCCTAAGGACAGAATCCCCATTCCAACTACTAGAAAGAGTAAAAAAAGTAGCTCAAGAATGGGTAAAAGTTGGACATAGAAAAGGTTCTAACACACATAATGTGTCAGCTACTATTTCATTAAGAAACCACGAATGGGATGCTGCTGGTGAGTGGATGTGGGAAAATAGAAAACACTATAACGGATTATCGGTACTGCCTTATAATGGAGGTACGTATACCCAGGCACCATTTGAAGATATTACTAAAGAAAAATATGATGAAATGATGGAATCGTTAATGGACATTGACTTAACTAGAGTTATCGAGTTAGATGATAACACTAATTTATCTGGAGAATTGGCTTGTGCAGGTGGTGTTTGTGAAATAGATGTGGATTTAAGTGAAATTAAACTAGAGGTATAGATATACCATATTGTCTTAGGGTTGAAAGAGGTAGGTTATTGGGTTAGTTAGGGTGGTTAGTATTTATATGTTATGTGTTTAAAAAAAAATTTGAAAAAGAAGATTTTTATTTGAATGATAAAGGCTTAATGGTATTAACAGAAAAATACCATATAAAAAGAGGTTCTTGTTGTGGTGGAAAATGTAAACATTGCCCCTATTTCCCATCATACCAAAAATCTAATAAAGAACTCAGAGAAGATGTGTACGTTGGACCTACACGGTTATAAAATTGATGAGATGTATGGTGTTATTGATAGTTTTTTGTGTGACCATAAGTTATATAAAACAAAAAATTTAGAAGTAATTACTGGAAACGGTAAGGTAATTAAATCCGTAGTCACTGTATTAGCAGAGAATTACGGATTTCTATGTAAACCACACATATACAATAAAGAAGTTATGTCTCTTTCAGTTTAGAATTATAAAACCTAATATTTATAAATAAAACTCATGGTAGAAAGAGAGACGTTTGGTATAGATTTTCCTTTTCAAGATAGTGCGTATGGTGACTATTTGAAAATGACAGAAACTCCTGAAGCCGAAATTAAAGCTAATTTAATACATCTACTATTAACTAGAAAAGGAAGTAGGTATTTCTTACCGGATTTCGGAACTTCTCTGTATGAGTATATTTTTGAACCTCTTGACTCACCTACTTTTTCGTCTATCGAAGCGGAAATTAGAGAACAAGTCATAAAATACATACCTAATCTTAAGATAACTAGTATTGACGTGACAAGTGCCTTAGACACTGAAGAACTACCTGGGACGATAGTTGCGGATAATGACCCTAGAGTATATAGGGTTGCGGGTCAAGGGACTAAAGAACATACCGCTAAAGTGCGGATTGATTTTACCATAACTAGTGATGCTTTTGAAACACGAGACTTCGTAATAATTAATATTTAATAATGGCTAATAATAAAATATCATATTCTGAGAGAGACTTTGTGGGGTTAAGGGGAGAGCTTCTAACCTACGTTCAGGACCAATACCCAGACCTCATCCAAAATGCTAATGACGCCTCTCTATTTTCAGTGTTTTTAGATTTAAATGCTGCAATAGGGGACAACCTCCATTACCATATAGATAGAAGTCTTCAAGAAACAGTCCTTCAGTATGCTAACCAAAGGTCATCAATATATAATATCGCTAGGACTTATGGTTTAAAAATACCCGGGACTAGACCTTCCGTGTCGGTTTGTGATTTTACCATAACCGTACCAGTACTACAAACGTCAGGAGGAGGTGATAAAGAAGACTTTAGGTATTTAGGCACATTAAGAAGAGGGTCACAAGCTAAGGGGGCCGGCCAAGTATTTGAAAACATTCACGATGTTGATTTTTCGGTACCATTTGACGCTACAGGATTCCCCAATAGAACTAAAGTACCTAATTTTAACAATAATGGGAATATAGTTAGTTATACTATCACAAAAAGAGAAGTGGTTATAAATGGCATAACTAAAGTCTTTAAAAGAGTAATTAGTGGTAGTGATGTGTTACCATTCTTAAAAATATATTTACCAGAAAAAAATGTTTTAGGTGTTACCGGAGTACTCCAAAAAGACGGAACCAACATACAAGCGGTCCCAAAAGCTACTGAATTCATTAACTCCCAAAATAAATGGTATGAGGTGGATGCTTTAGCTCAAGATAAAGTTTTTGTCGTGGACACTAGTAAACCTTCTGATTTACCTGGAGTTAAAGTGGGTAAGTGGAAACCCGTAAATCAAAGATTTATTACGGAGTATACACCCGAAGGGTTTTTCTATCTTACAATGGGTGGTGGTACTAGTAGTGGGCAAGAGAGTTTAGACGACTTTACACAACAAGGGTTTACCATGGATTTAAGTAGGTATATGAATAACCTATCTTTAGGTCTTTCCCCTAGAGCTAATACTACCTTATTCATACAGTATCGTGTCGGTGGTGGTAAATCCACAAATATTGGACCAAATACTGTGAATAGTTTTGGGACTATAGATTTTGTTGTTAATGGGCCTAACGTTAATCTAAATAGGTCAGTAAGTGAGTCGTTAAGTGTAAACAACGTTACTGCGGCAATTGGAGGAGCTAACCAACCTACAGTGGAAGAGATTAGAAACTACATTGGATTTAATTTTTCTTCTCAAAAAAGAGCTGTAACCTTATCTGACTATAAGGTACTAATAGATACAATGCCTTCAGTTTTCGGTGCTCCCGCTAAGTGTGGTGTCATGGAAGTAGAAAATAAAGTAATGGTGAAACTACTTTCCTACAATACAGATGGTACTTTAACGTCTAATGTGAGTACTACTCTAATGAACAATATAAGTGAATATTTGTCAGATTATAGGATGTTAAACGACTACATAACCATCCAACCGGCAGAAGTAATTGACCTATCTTTAGAAGTGGATTTATTAATTGACCCTTCATTTAATAGTGGTGTTATTATCACTAATATAATTAATGCTACAAATGATTTCTTTGCTCCTAAGAATAGAGAAATGGGGACAGATATTTTTGTGGGGGAACTAATTAAAAATCTTGCTGCTCAAGATGGTGTAAAAAACTTAATAGACTTAAGAATCTACAATAAAGTCGGGGGTGAGTACTCCAGTAACCAAGTGTCCCAAAGATACTCAAACCCCGAAACTAAACAGGTAGAATTGATTGATGGGGTGATATTTGCACAACCAACACAATCATTTCAAGTTAAGTTCGCAACCAAAGATGTTGTGGTACGAGTAAAATCAACAAATCAAACAACAGTAACCTAATTCGTTTACATATTTTAATCTCCGATTAAATTTGATTTTGAGTAAATAACTATTTATTTTATAAAGAATCAAGTATGTCTAAATCTTATAGGATTAAAGCAAAACCTAATGAAGACAAAAATATTTTTGTTAATTTAGAACAAGACTTTGACCAATTAGAAATATTAAGTTTAAAAATTGTCAAATCAGATGCCTATTCTAGGACATGTGCTGATTATGGCGTGGTCGTAGGTCGTGCTCAAGCAAATGGTGGCTTTGGTATCCCTAACGCTAAGGTTTCTATTTTTATACCTATTACTGATGAGGATGCGGAAGATGAAGTAATTTCACAACTATACCCTTTTAAAAAAATTAGTGATAAAAACGAAGAGGGTTATAGGTATAATCTATTACCTAAAATTTCGGAAAGTTGTAACCACAATGCCACTGGAAACTTTTTTACTCCAGAAGAGGTAATCAATAACCCTGTAATATTAGAGGTATTTGAAAAATACTATAAGTACACCACTAAGACTAATGAAAGTGGTGATTACATGTTGTGGGGGATACCCCTAGGTAATCAAACCATACACGCAAGTATAGATGTTAGTGACATAGGGTGTTATTCGATGAGACCGTATCAATTCATAAGGCAAGGAGTGAGTGCTTCTAAGTTTGAAAGTGCGTTAGAATTTAAAACTTCTGAAAATCTGGACACATTGCCTCAGATATCTTTACAAAATAAAGCCATAGAAGTGGTCCCTTTTTGGGGAGATGAGAAACTATGTGGGGTGGGGATAACTAGAGTAGATTTTGATTTACGAGACTCGGGTGTAGAGATAGTTCCGAGTTCTACTTTTATTGGTTCTATTATTACTGATGATGATAGTAATTACGTCTCAATAGATGGGGTACCAACCAAAGGACAAGGTCAGTTATGTAATCTTACTACAGGTACTGGAACCATTGAAGCGATTAGGCACACGATATTGAAAGAAGATGATGGGTGTACAACTAAACTGGAGAAGTTTAATTTAGATAATGGTGGTAAGGTTATTGACGGAAATGGTGCGTGGGTAACCCAACTACCAATGAACCTAGACTTCTTAATAACCAACGAATACGGGCAAAATATAGTGTCAGACGACCCTAAGGTTGGGATACCTACAAAGGCTAAATATAGGTTTAGAATTTCTTTCGATGGGACAGGTGGGGAAGTTAGAAGCGGAAGATATTTAGTACCTAACCTAAGAGAATACTCAGACCCAACCCAAACGGATAGGTCCTATAATTTTTCAGACAAATTAGAAGATTATCCAGAAGTGACTACACCTACTGATATCTATGGTTCTCCCGCAAATCAATGTGCTGACTATTTTTATGAGTTTGCACCTAATAGAGTATATACAGTCGCTAATTTTATAGATAATTATCGAAAAAATGTGATACACAGCGAAGACAATAGAACAGCTAATAGTAGGTGGAGATTCCTAGGGATTAAAACCATTAACCCACCTGCAGAAAGCCGATGTACGGACATCACTAAAGAATTTCCTGTAAGTGATGCGTTTAGAGGGGGGACCACTAGGTTTTCCACTATGCAAATTACTAGATTATTACAAGTAATAACACTTACACTCACAGCTTTAATAATTGGAATACAACTGTTAATGATGGTCCAATCATTTGGTAATCAGGCTCTTAGAGGCACTACGGTGATGTCATTAATAACCACTGCGGGCATAGCATCCGCTTCGGTTATTAATGCACCTGTAGGTGCCGCGATTATGTCTAATTTCATAGCAGACCTGATTTCGGCTATCTTCGCAGTAATTTTATCTGTAGGACTTATTTATATACCTGTGGGTATTAGTATGGTACAGAATTTTTATGTGGTAAGACAATTATATAATTACCCTAACTGTGAACCATGTTTCTGTGGCACGGCTTATAAATTTAATCCTTATGCACTAATAAGTGGGTTAATGAACCCTAGTGATAGGGTCCAACAAGAGACGATTGGTGACGACCCCGGTAGTGTAAATAATTGTAATGGGGAACGATATATGGAGGGGTTTAAGGAGCACAACGCTTGGTTTTGGAAGGGCAAACAAAACGACCACCCTAAAGGGTGTTATGTTCTCCAGTTTAGGGATGGTGTAATGGTCGCCTATATCACTGCCCTCAGTGCGATTACTGCATTTTGTTTCATCCCTTTTAATGTTGGGGCAATCGGAACGTACGTCGCTTTAAGTCTTGGACTTATGGCGGTATTAATAGCAGTAATAGATAGTGTTTATAAAATATATGTGAGTCTAAATCAATGGAGAATTCTTGCTAATATCTATACAGGTTTGTGTGAAGGAGTATTTAATATGAAGTTTAGTAATAATTGGATTAACGGTACCTTATATTACCCCAAGTTCATAACAAAACAACTAAAGATTAACCCAACTAGTGGCCTACCTACGCCCAACTCCACTACGGACTATTGTGATAGGGTAGTTAAACATATGGATGATGGTACGGGTAGTTTCTTCTATTATAGAAGTTGCCCATACGAATTATCTGAATTTATCGATTATAATCACAACGTTGATGTTGGGGTCGGACCCGCCGCGGAACATAAGGGCATAAATTTCCCAACTACCATAACAGATTTGGGGCCATTGGACCCTTGCATATTGGAACTATGTGAAGAAAATATTGAAGACAGTGACCAATGTATCTTTATTCAGAAATTAAAACCTAGTAGCTTCCAACCCACTGACGAGCTTTTGGGTATGATTATAGAAAGAAAAATAAGTGTAATAAGTGTGAATGGAGATGGGTATTATTCTTTTAACTGGGCTGGAATAAATAAGTTCTTTGGTTCTGACGACGCTCCCAGTAACAATATGAACGTTAATTTGGGGAATAGAAGATGGGGAAGTAACGGTACCTCCAGTAATCCTGGTGACAGAAGGAATAGAGCGATAGATGGTGGTATCGCACAAACACTAGCGACAAATAACCAAATGGGGATATCAGTTTATACGAGTGACGAAACTGACCCGTATTACGGTACTACTACTCCGTGGTACACTAACTTTGGTGTCCCGGGTGAGGACTCCGCTAATGCCATTACTCGGTTTTCTACCAGAATATCATTAATGCCTAGAGATACGGACCTAATAAAATGTATTCAGGGTGGGGTAAATGGGTCCCAAAACACCCAAGTAATACCTTATTATGGGTGGAGGTCTAATGTAGGTTATGGTAATTGGGATAACGACTATGATTGGGGTAACGTAAGTGTAAAAGGAAACCAACAAGGGATACTATACCAAGCCCCAGACAGTGAGGGTGATGATGGGACTTGGGCAACACCATATTATTATGATGGGGGGACATTACCTCCGTTAGGTTATTTTATGAGTGTCCCCTTACCACCAGCTACTGACCCACCTCTATCACAAACAGGAACTTTCAGACTGGGAACTGGGTTGTATTTTTATTTTGGTCTCCGTCAAGGAGGGTCCGCTTACGAAAGGTTCATAAACGAATACTTACCACCAAAAGATGATGGAGAGTAACTATAAACTTATACCACCAGATAAACAGTATAAGGGGGCTCCATTAGTGGACACCGTCCTAAATATTACTTTAGAAGATACTAATAGGCATTTAATAGAGGGCGATATTACAATCCCCTTAAATTTAGCTGAACGTTTTAATGATGAAAGACAAAATTTTTCATTATATAGGATATATGGTAAACTCCAACCCTATATTGAAAACGCTTACTCAGGAAGAGCAGACCAAACCATGTCTAATCTTATCTATAACATGTATTTGACCTCACCTTATTTAAGTCAAAATCCAAACTCAGTAAATTTTATAGGTTATCCAGATTTTTCGGAGTTTGATTTTGTAAGAAATGATGTGGATGAGTCGGTTAATGATGAAACTAATTGGAATTTATATATAACAATTCCTACGACATGTCATGAAGAACAAGAGATGAGTTATATGTGGGAAGAAGGTGGTACTGTGATGGCTTTTATGGCATTTGAGGGCATACCCTACCATATTACTAATAAAACGGTTGGTGGTAAAAATTTATTAGAATTCACATGTCCCGTCCCCCACGGTTTAACACAGGGGGAGTACGTGGTTTTAGATATAAAAGCACCACTTCCTTATAGTTTTTCGAACGGAATTAACACATATCCTGTATATAGTGTAGGCAACAATAATAGAAACTCTACTAAGTTTGTTTTCAACTTATATATACCCCAAGTGGATGTCGGATTCAACCCCATAAGTGACGGCACTATGGGTGTCTTTAGAAGACAGATAGTTAAAGGGGATATTACCACCCTATCTAATTATTATGTATTAATTCATGAAATAATAACTAATGTAGAAGATTATCAGATAACCAAATGTGGATTCGCTGAAGGAATATTTAAAAAGGTAGAAAAGTTCCAATCCAGTACCGAAACCCCAAACGCTGAAGATAGGGTAGCGGTTAAACAAGCTTACCCAACATACCTTTATACTTTTACAAAAGATATAAATGTTAAAAGATATTTAGATAATTTAAAAAGACCTATCACTACCCTCTATGTGAGTATATTTTTAAGAAACAACTTAGGGTATTTTGATTACCCACCTAAGTATGGTTGGGAATGGAATTTTCCCTACAGTTTTGAAGATACGACAGTGGTAGGTAACACAGTAAAAGGGGCACCTGGTGACCCCCAAGTAGTCAGTGGGGTAATTTATAATGAACAGTTCCCCATTGTCCCCGGAAGTTTAAAGTCTGGAAAACCATTAGTTCCGGGAGATAAGTTAAGAGGAGCATTTACTGAATATAATACTTCGGAACTACAGGAAAGAACTATTTCTAAAATAAAACATAAATTTACTTTTAATCCTTACATTTTTGATGGGAGTAAAGGATACGTTTATACTCCCCACTACCCTGTACCGATAAGAGTTTATTCGGACTATATTGAATCTGGAGACCCGAAGAAGGTTGCGAATATCCCAGACTATTCCACCTACTCTGAACTGGAAAAAACTTGGAAATGGAGGGACATCTACGAAATCGGGTTCGTTGAGGGTGGTAACGGTGTGGATTATCCTTTTTTAAATGCTGCACATTACCCTAAAAGGGACATAGATTTTTTTACTTCTCGTACCGTTAGGAGTACAGCGTTTAACTCTAATTCCACAATATCTTTAAGTGGTGCAAATAATACTTTAGAAAATTTTGTAATAGATGGCTGTGAATAAATTAAAATTGAGAGTTAATCAGATTAAAGATGGGGTTTACGACCGTCAAATACTTTTTCCTTTGGGTCAAAGTTATGATGAAGTAGGTAGGGAAGACTTAATTGGTGTTTATGAGGATGAAACCATCGACAAACTTGTGGGAATTAAAAGGGATTATGAGGTCACCAGATATACCCACGCGCCTTTAGAGAATGGGGACCCAAGTCCTAACCTATTCTATAATTTTATGTTTGGGAGTCTAGATTCTATTCTCAACACCTTTACAACTAATTTCCCATCTACACCCACTCCAGTGACAATGTGGGGAAATATCCCACCGTGCCCACCTGGGATAGAAGACTTTTGGACACAATATAGTGACAATCCCATATATTTACCCGCAACCCCAACAACCCCCAACACATGGTACGGATACGATTTTCAGACATTTACACCTGAGGAGACATATAAGAGTAATAAAAATTTCACCAAAAGCTTCTTTAAATTAGACTTATACAATAGTATGGATAGGAAAAAACAAAAATTATTCATCAGTATAATAATAAACCCTATGAACGGAAATAAAATGTTACGGCCCACCTTAAGTGTGCAATGTCCAGTGGATGAACTAGATGGTAGGTGGAACTGTAGACCCGAAGGTGAACAATTCTGCCCTACACCTGAATTTGAGTTAGACCCAGTTAATAATAACGAAGGTTACTTTATTTATTGGTTAAAGGAAAAAAAATTAATAGACCTTAACGTGTTTTATATGAGTTGTAAATTTTACAATGCAAAAACAGGAGAGGTCACACAACTCATTAATGAGAACCAAATGACTATTGATAGTGACACTTCTCAACCCTACAGCATTTCCAAGGAAACCTATTATTATTATAGGGTAGTTTTAAATCAAGATAGGTTTCAATATACCATCTACAAGACTAGTGATGGTACTAGAGTAGGCGAAAACAGTGGTAACCCCATAAACTTTTATCAATATTTCAATGCACCATACTAGTATGGAAGAATATAAATTTAAAATAAAAAGAAAATTTTATCCTGGTGAAACGGAATCAATTCCCCCTAACCTACCACCAGGGTATGTTAATGAAACGTCTTTTGGTGTGCCACAAGGACAGAATTGTTTAAATTGTTATTTTTACAATAGTGGCATGTGTGATTATTGGAATGGTGAAGTTAGGGATAATTACTGGTGTGGCACGTGGACGGACCCACAAACACTCCAACAGGACTTGCCCGACCCCCCACCATGTATAACAGGGGTTACGGTACCCATAATTATTACAGAAGACTTTAATGATATTGGAGTTTATACACCTTGGGACGGTTTAGTCTTACAAAGAGATGTTATAAATAATTTTATATATGTTGGGAATGGTTTATCTATGACGGTAACGAATACATCAGATGTAGATTTTAAAAGATTTTTAACCTTTTCTGATTATACAATATTGTGGGGAGACGGCCAGTCAGGTAATCTAACACTACAACAAACCTCACTGACCCACACTTATCTGACACCTGGAGAGTATAAACTAACTTTAGAGCAGATTAACCCATGGGGTACGACTAGAATTAGTAAAATTATACAACTCCCATATAATGGAAGTGTGGTTATTCCTAATCCGTACGGCACGGTAGAAATACAACCACCAAATTTTGGTGACCCAATAGGGTGTGATACAGTACTGCAGAATTATATCTTTAGTGGGGATAGTAACCCTGACGTTTATGACTTTTTTAGTTTTAACTATGTAACCGTTCCTTTTGAAGTGACTGGACACACCACTACCAGCAACTTAAATCTTTTCATACAATATGGTTCTGGAGGGCTACCACCGACTGGAACAATGATTGACCTAACATCAGAATTGGAGGGGGAGATATTGGAAAATACCCCACAATATACGGCATATACGATTAATGATATTAAATATACTGATTTTAGTGGGGGTA
>Ga0098054_1001473_pt1 | contig 11776 bp, 11 predicted proteins | sample 16_taG_FD_75048 | JGI IMG/M metagenome (GOLD analysis project Ga0098054, IMG submission 75048) | Marine viral communities from the Subarctic Pacific Ocean - 16_ETSP_OMZ_AT15313 metaG | ecosystem: Environmental > Aquatic > Marine > Oceanic | place: Pacific Ocean | collected 2015-01-18
AGGTGTCTTTCCACCAATAAAGTAAATATTCCATGCCCTATTCTACCATAGTTTTAGTTGTTTGTCAAGTCATCCTTTAGCCAGCTAAGACAGCCTTCTTGCTTAGTAGGGTCATCACCTTTGCACTTGTCGTTGGCGGTGTAGTCGGGCCGACACTCGATAAATGGATATGTGCCGCATACTCCGTTGCGAACTGTGTCCCAAGAACTAAAGGCTCTGTTCCAATGAGACCTCCCAGAACGATACCATAAGGTAGTCCCGCCTGAATGTTCGTTGTGAGTCCACCTTGTATTGACATTATCCCACCAGCTTTCAAACTCATTAGCGCCCCTGAAATCAGATTGGTCGCCAGTCCTGACTTCATGTCTATGAGTCCCGCAGCCTGCATTGAAATCCCAAGAGGCGCGGTCAATGGGTTCAACTGAATATGAACAACTCCACTTGGGTCACTGGGCATAAATGGCGGTGACGGAACTGGTGCTGCTTTCACCATCAAGCTAATATTTCCTAGCTTTGGGTTACCAGTATTCACCTTCATCTCAATGTTCCCTTGCATGACCTCTATCTCTTTACCACACCAATCCGTGCCGGGCACCTTGTAGTTACCCAGAAACTCGTTGGTGTAAAACTCTTTACTACACGCAGCATTCACATTCCACTGACCTTTTGGGGCCATCATCATATTACCTGTTGATTTGAAAGAGCTTGAAGACATTGAGTTGAACTCCATAGTTCCTGCGTTTGTTTTCAAATCTCCTTTGACATCCACATTCATTTTAGCAGCCGTGTCAGTTCGTTCCGCGGAAGTAACATACATATTTCCAGATTTCCCGCCCTTACCCGCGGACAACTCAAGGTCTCGGCCAGGCTCGGTAGCTACTCCGCCTGGGGCCTTTAGAACTATCTGACCTGTATCACTTTGCATCACCATGTCACCCGCTGACCTCATTACCAATGACCCAGCGAGAACATTTACACGGAACCCAGAGTCAGCGGAAATAGCTGTCAGTCCTTTGGAGCCCATGTGAAGGTTCCCCATTACGGAATGATAATAGGAAGTCATTGTCCTATCACTTCTAGCTCCGTCTGGATGAAAATGAATATGTGAGGTAGTTCTATGTTGAATAAGAACACGCTCTGCGTCTAGTGTATCATCCATTTCAAATAGATGACCTGACTCAGTTTCTTTTGCGTGGTTGAATGGATACCTAGCTGCGAAAGGGTCTGCTGGTTCACTCCATTCTAATGGTACTCCTGCACCACCTGAATCGAAAGAGGACTTAGCAATAGTCCATCCTTTAGCCTGAGTAGCCGTTTCCTTTCTCAGTCTAGCTGGAGAAGCAGCGGGAGAAATGTCTTTAGCTTCATTCGCACTCTCGTCCTGTATCCACTTGTGTCCACCTAATGGATGGTCTGACCCTAGAGCAGTAAGTGGAATCGTAGGTCGACCAAAAAAGTGTAACGATGGATAAGGTGAAGGTTGAAGTGGCGTGACCTTAGCGATAGCAGATTTTGTAACATTGATTCCAGAAGGGTCTAATTTCGTCTGAGCTGGAATAGATGTTACGGCTTTTGGTTTTTGTGGATACCCTGTATTCGGGTCTCCTTTGGAGCTACTTCTTGCTAACGGAGCTGTGGCGTCGCCAGTCATTTCATATACGGCTGTGCGATTAGTCCAACGATTGTCGGTAAAAGCTTGTCTTCTCTTAGAGCCGGGCACTTCTGGAATGCCTGGAATAGTTCCCATGAAGATAGGTTCTTGCATATCTTCACCATCGCGAAAGAAACCCATGACCCAAGTTCCTTCTACTGGACCTGTGGGTGACTCACCAACTCCTGTTTGGGAAGCCGATGTCACAGGTGACATCGGCAGAGCCCAAGGGAGTGTATCAGTGGGTTGTTCATTTATATCATGCGAGTGGTAACCAAAGCACCTCACCTTACACCTACCAAGGCGTAGGGGGTCCATTCGGTCTTCCACTACTCCAATAAACCACTTGAAATTATCGTACATTTATTTCTTCATTGAAGATGTCATCATTTGACCAGACATTCTAGCAGTATCACCTTGCATCTCATATATTGAGTGTTCCAGAGATTGCATTGTCTGTTCAACTTTGATTGCATTTATTTTGTGCATCTCTGTAGCTTGAGATTGCATTTTCTTTATAGTTTGATGTTGGTCAAAACAAAGGTAGGCAAAAAAACCTAAACATAATCCTGCAATACCATGTGTTTGAAGTACACCAATTAAGGCGTCTATCATTGTTCTCCTAAGATGACGAGGGCCCCACTTCAGGTGGAACATTCTCGTGAAAAGATGTTTGTTTATAGGTTTCCTCATCTAAGGGGTCTAAGCTTGCATTTTGAGCTGATACTCTCTTTGGTTGTTGAGTAGAAACGCCACCCGCAACTGGTTTCCCAGTGTACTTGTCTACGTTCTCTGTATCACCCTGTGACAAATTCAATGCATCATCTATATTCTGTAATAACGATTCTTTAACCAATTTCACTCTCAATTTCCATAGACCACCTAGCAAGAGGTGTTCCATTCCAGTAATGAGATACTTCCCACTTGTCAATCCATTGAGTGAGCTGTCTTGTGTCCCAGCCCTTGAGGGAATAAAGACATAACATAGTGACCCTGTTTCATACTCTGCATTGTATGGAACCATTGCCTCTAGTTGCAGTTGTTGTATCTGCTCCAACTGCGAAGTTCTATGCATACGTGAAAAACCTTCCCCAGACTGATAATTAACAGCTCTATCATCTCCGCTCCCTGAAACTGCGGCGACGGAAACAACTGGAAACTTACCTTGTTTCGTAGTTTGATCTGCGTCTGGATTTAAGAAGGAAACGGAAGAGTTAAGAGTATTAGTCTTGTATGCATGTCCGTTTGTTTTTCCTTGTTGGTCGTAGAAATAATCATAGTTCAAAACAGACTGATGAATGAAGTCCAGCCCTACAACTCGATTGGCTATCATTCCTTTTTCTAATTTATCTGCTGAATTAAACATTTGGGGCCAGAAATGTTCGTCTGGAACATTTTGGTCATACGCTTGTGTGGTTCCGCCCACACCACCACCAATATTAGCAGGGACTAAATGTATCTGTGGCATTGCCGCCTGTGATTCAGTCTCTTGTAATTCGTTTGTCCTCTGTAAAATAGTTTCCAACGACTTAAAGTGAAGTCCATGCATTGACTCCCAAAAGAAGTACAAAGCACCTGTGGTCCCCTTTATCGATGAAACTGATTTAGATGCTAACCATTCTAAAGTCTGAATAGGTTCCCAGCCTGGACAACAGAAATTATAACTGCCCTTCGTTCTTTCAATATCTAATCTTTTTTCATATCCTTTAAACTTTTTCGATAGTGGTCTAGCTATCCATTTATCATACACATCTTTTGCTATCTCAGAATACTCTGTAGTGTTCCATCCACCATAGACTTTAACCTTCTTTGACTGGAAATACTCAGGCGAGCAAGCCTTAATCGTGTAAGTCTGTGCTGTGGGTTTGTGGTCCTTCATCGCCGTAACGGAAGTGACATAAAAGATTTTCCGAAAAGACCTATTCCCATCACGCACACCTTCTGCATCAACCCAAGTAAAGAAAATCATTTCCTCACCTAAGAACGGAACCTGTTCGTGTAGAGCTGTTGTATCCTCTACGATAATATCTAATGTCAAATAAGGCTGATAGATAGACTCATGCATGAACAAAGATTGAACATGGTTCGCCAAGTCAATCTGGTTCTTCTGCTGAAAGTCTACCATCACGAGTTCTTTTATCTCGTACGCCCCTCTTACTGGACCTTTGGTAGCCATTACTTAAATATCTTTCCTAACTCAACTAGAAGTTTAGGCAGAAACGCCTCTTGTGGTAAAATGATTTCCCTTTTACCTTCATTAAAATCTGTCTCGTATTCAAATTTTGTAACGACACGTGAAGGGCCGGGACTTTGAGTCTGGTCTTTCAATATCACGTGTTTCGATTGGTCTATTTTATTTCCTCTGGAATCCCTGTATTCGTGTACTGTATCTTCCGCCCCTGCGACAGAGCCATATCTATCCACCATTCTTTTCGTCAACTGATGCTGAGATAAAGGCCAGTCTTGATATGGATTAAAAATATTATTCACGAATAGTATCACCCAGACATATTTCACATCTCCATAAGTATTGTAAGAAGTGACATCTGGACGCTCTCCGTCTGGAATGTAATAGGGCATGAACTGCCTAACCATATCCACCTTGGAACCACGGAACTTAGCTACACGAGTAAGGTCAGGAACAAGCTGGAACTTTCCAGTCTTGTCGATGTCGAACTGGACCTTTTTAAAGTTTTTAAAATAGCCAGTATCAGACATTAGTATCCTTCCATAACATCTTGTTGTGTCAACTTAACAGTCTCTTGAAATGAAATATTCAAGCTGACAGCCGATGGTTGTCCATCCTTGAAAAAGGTCGGCATCATACCACCTGTTCCACCAAAGTCAACATCAACTGACTTGAGGACACAGGTCTTAAATCTTTGTACAACTTTATATCCACCTGAACCACCAGCGTGTACATTATTTCTAGATGGTGATTTGGCCTCGCTTGCTCCTTCATCAAAGATAAAAATCTCTGGGACAACTATGTAAGGTATTTTCCATATCCCTTTGAAAGAGTCTGTTCCACCAAGACCAGTCATGCCAGGCAGGACTCCTAATTTAAAAATACGACAAATATCTTGAATATCTTTCGCTTCTTCTGCATTATCTGGCATCATTATCCAAGAAGCTGAGAATGACCTGAACTCTGGACCACTGTAGATAAGAAAGGTATATGGGTTCTTAACAGTCTTTGTAGCTCTTTGAAGAACCCCTGACAGTCCCGCGGGTAAGGGTGCGGCAAGGTTAGCCAGTGTGGCTAGAGTATTTGTTGCGTTTTTCCCTGTTTGTCCAGGGTCCCCAGCTTTTTGACTGGACATAACATTCTTTACTGAACCTAGAAGTGAGGTTAATGCTCCCATACCTGAACCACCCGCCGCAACATTTGACTCTGCCGCTGCTTGAAGAGCAACTCTTGTCGCAGCTGATACATCACCTGTGGAGTATCCTGCTGAATATGTGGATTTCAATGGGTCTTTTGGAACTGGTAGAGCAACTGTATATTTCAAGGTAGAAGCGAAATCATTTGTTAGATTCCCTTGATCCATGAAATAGAACATAATAAAGTTTTTTTCGTTCTTTTCTTTGTTCTTTACATTTGCTGACGCTAAGTATTTTGGCCATTTAACAAATGAACCTCCGCCAGCAGTACCTGCGAATCCTGCCATATAAAAATCTCCTAAGTAGTGTTTACCTTCTATTTAGAATGTCTCTAAATAGGTAAAATGAGTAGAATACAGAAAGGTAAATATAGAGTAAAATGCCGTGAAAAGTACCTTGGGAATAGTAAAGATGTTGTATATCGCTCATCGTGGGAGAGGAAAACCTTTGACTTTTTAGACAAACATCCAAGGGTAAAGTCTTGGGCGAGTGAGGAAATTATGATTCCTTACCAAGGTCCAGATGGAAAACCTCATAGATACTTCCCTGACCTCTATATTGAAATGAGTTCAGGTACAAAAATGCTAGTAGAAATAAAACCAGCAATACAAACTAAACCTCCGAAAACCACGATGAAGGCTAAACATCCACGACGCTTCCTCAAGGAAGTGAAGAGATATGCGGTCAACCATGCAAAATGGACTGCCGCGAAGGCTTGGTGTGAGAATAAAGACTTAGACTTTCACATTTGGACGGAGAAAACTTTAATCAAAACACTAGGGATACAACTACGTGGCTAGACGCGGACCTGTAAACGAGTCATTACTCGATAAATTTAAGAAAGCTCTTCGGACTGGAAGTGCCGCCAACAAACAAAAAGGTGCGGTTGGATGGTTCAAATCAAAGATTCAACAAGGGTTGAAACTTGCGAAAAGAACATATAAAGGGGCAAAAGGAAGTGCGATAGCTGGTATGTCAGGGATGACACCCAAGGAGCTATTGACCCAATATCCTAAATTCAAACTTCAAAACGGACCTAAAATTCAGGTACGTGGCCAAGTATTCTTCTTTCAGTATGACGCAAAATATAAAAGAGAGCTACCGTATTGGGACAGATTTCCTATGGCGATACCATTCGATTTCAAACCCCCTCACTTATACGCGATAAACTTACACTATTTGCCACCCATGGCAAGAGCAAACTTAATGGACGAACTACAAAGTAGGATGAACAACAAGAAGATGGACGAGACAACCTTCATCAAAGCAGACTGGGAGTCCCTCAAAAAGATTGACGAGGTTTTCCCTTGTGTGAAAAAATACCTACTTACCCACATAAAACTTGCAATAAAAATTCCCGCTGATGAATGGGATGTTGCATTATTTCTACCAGTCGCACGATTTCAAAAGAAGACTGAAAAACAAGTCTGGAAAGATTCCATGTCAAGACTAGGAGCTTAATGATAAAACAGATTATAGAAAAATTTTCTGACCTACCAAGAGCTAATAGGTGGTTGGCTTATTTTGAAAATAGTGCAGTCCCAAACCTCAACGAAACTTTGTATTTTTGTCAAAGCGCGGATATCCCAGGCAGGTCAATGATGACCAAAGAAACGTTTGGTCTGACACAACCAGCTTCCTATGCTTATGGGACAACTCTAGGTGACCTCTCTATGCAGTTCCTAGTAAGTGCAGGAACAGATGGAACTAATAGCGGACCTAAAAAAACTTCAACCTATGAAACTTTTTTTGCTTGGATGGACTCAATAGTTTCTATGGGTCAAGCGAACATTAGTTACGCAGATGAGCATGTCTCCGATATCAGATTAAAACTTATTGACCAAGCCGCATTTACACACGGATACTGGAAATCAGGTGGAGGTGGTATTGCTAAAGGAGCGGGAGAGCACGTATCCTTATTAGCTACACGAGCTTGGCCGTCTGCAATAAGTAACCTTAGTTTCACAATGGAAGAAGGAATAATGCAGTTCGGTGTGACTTTTAAAATACATAAACTATTGGAACACAATACAGATATCGCTGGAAATTCTCTAAACCAAACACTTTCAAGAATCGGCACAGAAATAGCTAAATACAAATCTCCTTCTGCAGAAATTCAGAAAGCTCTAGAACAAGCGAACGAAACTGGAAGAGCGGCAGTCGGAGCGTTTGATAAGATATCACAAGCGATCGTAAAGGACGGACAACATAATACTGTTAAGAACCCATAACCATTTAATAAGTGAGTAGATAATGAAATTACCTAAACTTGATGTAAGAATGTTTCAGGTATCCCTTCCGTCCACAGGACAGAAGTTGACCCTAAGACCATTTTTAGTATCTGAAGAAAGAATACTACTGGAAGCGGCGAGGACTGAAGACCAAGCAGAAATCGCTATTGCCATGAAACAAATTGTAAACAACTGTACACAGGAAGAACTCGACCTTGATAAATTACCAACTTTTGATATTGAGTTCCTCTTCCTCCAACTACGAGCCAACTCAGTTGGTGAAGAACAAGAAGTAGGGTTTACCACAGACCCTCATGATTGTGAAGGAGATGGAAAGTCGGTCACAGTAAGTGTCGATGTTAAAAAAGCTAAAGTCACGAATCTAGACACATCGAAAGAGAATACTAGGTTCATGTTGACAGACACTATCGGAATGGAAATGAGATATCCTACACTTGGAGACACAGAAGGTGTTACTGATGTTGAGGATGTTGATACCATGTTCGGCATGGTGAAAAAATGCATCAAACAGATTTACACAGACGGAGGTGACATTTTCGAACCATCCCAGTTAGATGCTGGTGAACTAGACGAGTTTTTAAACTCTATGAACTCTGAACAGTTCTCTAAAGTGAATGAGTTTTTTACGAATGCACCAAAGTTATCTATGGATGTTCCTTACAGATGCCCTGTGTGTAGTAAGTCGTTAAGTAAACGATTAGAGGGGATGGCAAGTTTTTTCTAGTATGCGTGGCTCACGATAGCCTAGAGAATATGTTGAGAACGGATTTCGCTCTCATCAAACATCATGGGTACACGCAGTACGACCTGAACCACATGGTTCCGTTTGTTCGGAAAGTGCATGTTCTATTGTTGATGCAACATCTACAAGAGTTGGAACAGGCACAGAAGGGTGCTGAATCTGGTCAAGGTGCAGGTCAACAATTATTCGGCGGTCATTCAGGTGCCACCGAAGCAGAAGAAATTAGTTCCATTATGTCAGTAGATGACGCACAATGGACAACAGTTCAAAGTAACGAGAATATTACTGAGGAGTAAATATGCCAGAGGCATCAGTTCCAGGCGATAGGCTACCAAAATCTTCCTTTGATGATGTAGTAAAAGAACTACAAGAACAGAAGGACAACTCTGAGAAGTACGCGAACGACGCGACTGAGGTAGCTCTTGACATTCATAAGGAAATTGAACTTCAAGGAACCACCGCTTCCAAAGAGCGTATCTCCATCAATAATATCCTCCAATACCAGACAGAAGTATTCAGTAAAATTGCAGAGTTTTCAGAACTGAATAACAAATCAATACTTGAACAATCGACTTTACTCAATAAGCTTTCTGAAGAAGGCGGAGTCGGCGGTAAAAAGCAAAAAGGTGGACCATCTGAAACAGATTTCTTAGGTTTCCAGATGAAACAATCCACTGACCATCACCAAGAATTAAAAGCAGGACTTCTTACAGTAACGGATAGTGTAAAAGGTATCCACGACTTTCTTGACGCTCAAGCACGAGCGGAAGAAGCAAGACGGAGAGAAGCTGAACGAGAAGGTGCTGGGAAGAAGGGTGGTGGCGACCCGACAGGAATGGATACGAAAAAAGCCGCTAAGTCTGGTGGGTTTTTCGGTGGAATGTTCGCAGCTTTGGGTAGAGGAGCAATAGGTATCTTCAAAGGAATAGTAAAGCTACTCAAGTCAATTGGTCCTCGGTTCGTGGTAGGTATGGCCTCACTTGGTGCAGGTATCGCCGCTTTCTTTGGAGCCTTCGCAGGAGCTAGTGATCTCATCTCAAGGTTCGGTGGAACTGAAGGTGGGTCTATTGCCCCTTTGATGAAAAACTTCTTTGATGCTTTTTCTGGTGTAAAAGACATGGCGGTCATGACATTGATAATCGCTGCTGGTATCAAAATCGGTGGAATGAAAAAAGCCGCTTTGGTCAAAGTTCCACTTGGAATGGCGGCACTTGGTGCGGGTATGGCAGGTTTCTTTGCTGGTATCGCGTTAGCTGATGGTATCGCAGACTGGGCTTCACAGAAAGAGCTTGACGGAACTGCGTTAAAAAAGTTGATGGGAAATTTTCTAGGAGCCTTTGAAGGACTGAAAGGAACTGCGGTTCTGTTCTCACTTCTAGGAGTCGCAGCTGTCGCGGCCTTCGCGACAGGTGACAGTCCAAAAGCTATTCTAGCAATGACATTAAAAATAATGGGTGCGATGACCGCGATGGGAGCTGGTATTGCTGGTTTCTTTGCTGGTGTCGCGTTAGCTGATGCCGTTGGAGAACTGTATGATGGAGATGGTGCGGGTCTGAAGAAAATGGTTACCATCTTCAACGACGCAGTAGGAAGTCTGACAGTAAAATCGATGACTACTATTGGTGCTCTAATAGGAACAGTTGCAGTAATGTCATGGTTGACTAGCGACTCGCCAGCAGCGGCTCTCGCTATGGGTATCAAAATCTTCTCTGGAATGACAGGTATGGGTGCTGGTATCGCGGGTTTCTTCACAGGGATTATGTTGGGAGATTTCGCAGCTAAGTTCGGTGCCGCTTCAGGACTAGACGGTAAAGCCCTCTCAAAACTGATAAATAATTTTACTGGAGCCTTGAACGCCAAGAGTATGGTTATTCTAGGTGGTATTGTCGCCGCAGGTGCGGCTTTAGGAAAGATATTAGGACCAGGCGCACTGATATTGGTTCCAATAGGAATGGGTGCGATTGGTGCTGGTATCGCCGCTTTTACAGTAGGTATTCTATTAGCTGATGGTGTCGCTACCTTGGGTAAGAAGTTCTTTGAGTTGGACGGTACAGGACTTAAAAATCTGTTGACCAATATAGGTGACGCTTTTGAAGGGTTCGGTGAAAAGAAAATGGCGGCATTTATCGCTCTCGCCGCTATCCCAGGCTTAGGACCTTCATTCGCATTAGGGTTTGGAGCTATCGGTGCAGGTATCGCAGCTTTTACAACTGGACTATTACTCGCGGACGGAATGACGAGCATACTTGGAGGTGATGACCCAGGCGCAGATTTGAAGAAACTCTTCCATAATATGGGCGACGCTCTGGGAGGATTCCTAACGAACATCATCAAACCTCTAGAAAAGATAGACGCTGATAGACTTTCAAAAGTAGGCGCCGCTGTTTCTGGTATTGGTGTAGGTCTCGCAGCTTTCGCTGGTGGTGGAGCACTTAAAGCCACTGCTGATATGGTCGGTAAAGCTGGTGAAAAGTTAGGTGCCGCATACGACTGGGCAACATCTTGGTGGAGTGGTGGCAAAGATAAGGATGGTCAAAAGAAAGACATGGGTCTTGGACCTTTACAGTTTTTCGCTGATATTAGTCACAGTGATGCATTCAACTTACCACAACTGGATAGACTAGGAGAAGCGTTACAAGCTTTCGGAGAAGGGTTTAACTCTTTTCAGTCCAGTAACATGGGAGCAATATTCGGTTCTATGAAAGAGGCCAAATCTTCTATCGGTGGACTGGGACGGATAATGGTCAAATTATCGGACAGAAAAATTAATCCTGCGAGGATGTATAAGAACCTCGCCGCTTTCGCCGCAGGTATGAAAGAGGTAGGAAGTGCGATGGGTAACTTTTCCGTGACCGTTCAAAAAGACTCTGGGTTTGTGGAAGGAATGACGAACATGGCAAAGTCGGCAAAAGATGGAATGGCGACGATAGCAGATGGAGCGAAAAAGACCTTAAGTCCCGCCCTAGAAAAGGCCCAAAAAGAATCTGATAAAATGATACAGTCCTTTTCAAAAGAGACAAAGAAAAGAAGTGGCCTTGAGGAAGCACGAGCACGAGCAAAGAAGGCAGGGGGTGATTTGACTGAGAGGGATGGCAAACCTGTAGCACAAGATACTACTGGTGAGAAAATAGATGTAGACACCTCTAAGATGACTTCAGCTTTAGAAACGTTGATCGTGAATAAAACTGACCCCACCCAAGGGTTAATGGTTGAAGCAATAGTAGTCGCAGCACAAGCCCAGATAGCCGCGATTACAGCCCTACCACCTCAAATAGGAGGTGAACTAGGACCAGGCTTTGCAGCTATCGCGGCCGGTCAAGATACAGAAAACTAATTCTGTGCAGCTAACTTCTTGAAATAATCCAAGTCTAACTGACTCGCCTCTTCAGGCGAAATAGCTTCCTTTGTAGGAATATCCTGTTCAGGAGCAGCAGTCTCCGTAGGAGATGCTGTAGTTGTTGGTGGAGTGAAATCCTCAACCTCTTCATCCAATGCAGAAGCAGTTCCAAGATTCGCGTCTTCAATACCCAAGACACGGTGTAACTTCTCCTCAAGTTCCTTATAGGTCTTGAACTCATTGGGGTCTGTAAAAGGTTTCAAAGAATGTTCGGACTTCCATGTCTCTTCCAACTTGGTGTCTTCACCATCGAATAGAACAGACTGAGTGTCGAACTCACTCTTGTCGTAATTCCTGTAACCATCCAGATTCCGAATCTTCAAACGGAAGTCTGCACCTTTCCAGAAATC
>Ga0098054_1001476_pt1 | contig 11766 bp, 10 predicted proteins | sample 16_taG_FD_75048 | JGI IMG/M metagenome (GOLD analysis project Ga0098054, IMG submission 75048) | Marine viral communities from the Subarctic Pacific Ocean - 16_ETSP_OMZ_AT15313 metaG | ecosystem: Environmental > Aquatic > Marine > Oceanic | place: Pacific Ocean | collected 2015-01-18
GAAACCTAAATTAAGCGCCATATCCTCAGAGTTGTTAAACACACCGTAGTTAACACCACCAGCATAGTGTGAATTTACACCCGCTAGTAAGTTATCAACAGCTAAAGCAGCTTCTCTGTTTAAGAACATCATGTTCTCAGCAATACCACCTTGTTTATCTAACTCTTGTAAAAGAATATCAAAATCAGCTAAATCATCTGTAGCACCATCAAACATACCAGCACTTGCAACAAGGCCTCTGTTTTCTAATGCAGCAAATAAACCTTCAGAACCAGTACCAGTGATACCAGAACCTACTACGTTTTCAGCTTCCATCATTGACATCTCTAAGTAATCATCAAATCTCTTTTCTGTATCACCTGAAGACTTTAGGTACCATAAGTAACCTGATTGTCCAGCTTCACCAGAAACTTCAACCCAACCAATTGCAGCCGCGTCAGATCCATTGATCATAAACTCGTCTTTGATTATCATTGGTTTGTTTTGAAAAGACTTGAATTCAGCTTCAACTCCACCACCAAGACCAGAAGTCCCTTTTTTGAAATCAGAACCGTATACAAAGAATCTAATAACTAAGCCTGATGTACCACTTAAGTTAGCGTGGTCAACAAAGTTATTATATCCGTAAGGTTTGATTGTACAAGTAGTTCCATCAGTTGCAGCCGCTGTAACCTGTCCTTTAAGAACAACTACATTAGAAGACTGAGTAACTTGACATACAACCGTTTGTCCAACTCTTACAGACATTGCGATACTAGAACCAGATTCGTTGTCAATATCTTTAGGAGCTGTTACAGCGCCAGTAGTTGGGTTAATTGTAGCTTTGTAAGCTAAGTGTAATCTACCTTGCTCAGACCAAATTACTTGATCAGAAGACATAGGCATTTCTGCACCGACCATTGATAAAAATCCACTGATAGATCTGTCTCCATATCTTTCAATTTCTGATTCATAAAGGTCTGGCAGGTATTGTTGAGCCCATCCGCTATTACGGATGTCTAAGTAAGCGCTTTCTAGCGTTACTTTGCTCTGAGCAGGAGTAACTAATCCGTTACCTAACGTGCTCGAAGTAAAATTTACTTGTGCCATTTTTAATTAATTTTAAGTTTGTTAATAATTTTTAAGTTTAAATTTAAGCTTAGAACTATCGTCACCGCTAATTGCTTTTACTTTTATACCTCCGGTATTAACAACGCCACTATCAGTTTTTCTAGCATCCATGTTTATATTTTTGGCTTGGCTAGTCATATTTTTAATAGCATCGGCTTTACCTTGTTCATAAAAATGATTAGCAATAGCATCTGCGTTTTTACCTGCAAACAACGTCTTGTGGTAATCACTAGCGTTTTGAAGCGTATTATCCTTACTAATCCAAGGTTTTAAATACGTAACAAAATCACTTTGATCTTCCTTAACGTCTTGCATGTCTTTAACATTGTAGCGATATTTCTTGTCTCCAACTTTAAAATCAAAACCTTTGAAGTCTTCGTTAAAAACCCTATCAGTCTCTTTGTTAAATACTGTTTTAGCTTTTTGTTGTAGTTCTTGTGCTTGTTCTTGCTCTTTATTATAGCGATCGAAAAAGCTAACTGCTTTTTGTTGTTGAGGAGTTAACTTAGACCCTAACTTAAGATCTTCGTAATATTTACCCTTCAACCCTTCTAAGTGTTGTTTAGCTTCAGCGACAGCTTCTTTATAAGCAAGCTTTTTACGTTTTACGTCTCTTTCAGCGTCTACATCTTCGTCAATTGAAAAATTATCTTCTATTAAAAAAGATATTTCGTCTTGATCTAAATGTGGCTTAGTTTTCTGATAATATTCTCTTAACAAGTTACCATCGTCTAAACTAGAATAATCCGTATTGAGTTTGACGTAGTCCTCAACCGATCCACCTGTCTCATTCATAAACTCCACGAGTTTTTCAATGTTTTCTGGTAGGTCCATTCCTGGAGTTTTTTCTTTTACCGCAGTTTCTTCAACCTCTTCCTTTACAGGCTTTGGCTCTTCATCTGTTACATCTTCGAGAATTACTTCTTCTTTTTGCTCAGTTTTTTCTTGCTTTTCTTGACTACTTTTTTCGTCATCTTGCTTTTCTTCTTTCCGTATGGCATTTTCTTGTGTTTTAATGTTAGACAAATCTACTTTATAATCTCCGTCCTCATTACGAGGAGTTTCAGGTTTTTCAACCTTTTCAACAGTTTGTTCAACTGTATCTTGTGTAGTTTCTTCAACTACGTTTTCATTTTTTTCTTCCATAATATAATATAATTAAATAATTGTTAATGTTTATCTTGGGTTAAACTGTTCTAAACCAAAACCATCCAAGTTATCAAAACCAGCTGATTCAAAGTTTTTCGGACCAGTGTTACCTTTTCTTTGCTCAATTAACTCACTTTGTTGAGTTGCTTGTATTTTAGTTCTTTGGTCTTTACGATCTTCCTTTCCGCTCTCCTTATCTTTAATCACTTGCATTTCTTGTTGTTTTAACTGCATATTAAGATTAAATTCAAATTCCATTAATTCTTTTTTAATAGCAGCCTCTCTTTCCATTTTTGCAATATCAAATTGACTTTGGGCTTGAGCAACTTGAGTTTTAGTTTGAGCAAGAGCTTGTTGCTTTTGCATATCAGCAGCAGCTGCAGCTTCAGCAGCCTGCGTATTTGATTGAGTTTGAGCTTGTATGTTTTGCATTTGCATTTTTCTATCAAGCTCTTGTTTTTTCTTTCTTCTAAGTTTTAAAAGTTGATTTGCTAGTTTTAAGTTTTTAACCTCACGTATGTCAATAGCATCTTCAAGATTTATTTGATCTTTCTGTATTGCCATTTGTATATTGTTTTCTAACAATTGTTTTTCTTCTAAATCCGGCATTAAATCTAAGTATATACCAAAGTCGTGTAAATGTAACTCGCTAACTTCTTTTAAAGTTGCTACATTAAACTTGCCAAGCGTGTTTAAAAACTGTTGTTTTGTGTTAGAGTATTCTAAAACATCTGATATTCGTAAAGCTAAACACTCTGCTGTCTTTAGTGTTAAGAATAAGCCAGCTTGCAATATATGTCTTGTAGCCGTGTTGCTGTTAGCAGCTGCCATTTTTTGTATACCAACTAAAGCGTTACCATCTGGCATACTACCATCTCTAGCTTCATTTAAACCAGTAACATCACGCATCATCTGCATATAGTAGTTGTAAGTTTGAATTAAGCTTTGTATTTTAGCACCTCCACTACTTGATTGTAGTTCTTGTATAGGTATTTTACCTTGATTAAAATCACCATCTTGAGTCATTGATCTACCTATAACACTACCAGTTTGAAAATACATATTCAAAGCTTCTTGAGGATTATAATTAGTACCATTACCTAAGTCTATTTCAGCAATACCATCAGCATCCATATATATACCATCAGGAACTACTCTTGATAAAACCTGTTGTAATTTAAGATGAGTTAATTGTACCATGTCAGCAAAACTTGTCATTCTACCAACTAAAGACTCTGGAACACCTTTATATATTCTAGGTGCACATATTTGGTAAGACATTTTAACTTTTGTTAAGTCAGCCTTAGGTCTTGACATGTTTTCTGACATCTTCCAGCTTAACATTTTTTCGTAACCAACTATTTTAGTTCCAGAATATATAACTTCTATTGATCTGTTTAATTTTTTAAACCTTGATCTATCGTCTTTTGGAGGATTAAAAGTATCGTCTTTTTCTAAAGCTTTATCATTACCACTTGCTCCTTTTTTAACTTTGTATACTTGGTTTTTATATGTTTTGTATTCAAAATTTAATATGTGAACAAAATTATCATCTGTTCGTTGTGTTTTATAAAAATCACCTGAAACATGGTTATCTTCTATTTCTTTTACATCATCATCAGTTAAATCGTTAAATCTTTTCTTTAAATCAGAAACTGAAACTCTTTCTACTTCTCCAATATAATATAAATCTTCAAAATATGGGGATTCAGTGTAAGAGTGCACAATATCAATAGGATCTACGTAAGCAACCTTAACCCCATCACTCACGTTGAAATAATTTTTAACGCAAGCAATACCTAAAACCGTTAAATCATAATCTAATCTTTTCTTTATTAAATCGTAATCATTTAAAGCAAATAAATTATTTATAGCTTCTTCTTCGGCAATTTCAATGCTTTGTTTATAGTTTAACTGCATGTGTAACGAAAGTTCCTCGTTGTTTTCTGGTAACTCAGAAGGGTTTTCCGATTTAAACATAGGTAAGTTTAAACCTTGTTCTGCAGACGCATAAAACTCTTTATTCTGCATGTCTTTAACTATATTTTCTATATACTCTGTTCTTTTTGAAGCAGATGTAGGGTCTTGTGAATAAGCTTTAAGCTCGTAAGCTCTATCTGATATGCCATTTACTACGATGTCTACAAACTTAGGTATAATTGGAACTGGTCTCCAGTCTAAATTAAGATAAGACAAATCACCATTAATAGATAATTCATCTTTATATTTTTGAACAGATTGTTCTCCTCTAGCGTATAATCTTAGCTCGTTGTATTTCTGCTTTGAGTGTAAATACTTATTAGTACCACCGTCTTTTTTAAACCACTCGTGCTCTATAGATCTTGCAACTTGCAGACCGTAATCCATACCAGCTTTCTCATTATCTGAGACAGCGTGACTTGGAAAACTAGATTTTTTTGTGTAGTTATTGCCATTATTTGTTAATTATTTGTGACGTTACTCCTTTATTGTTATACTTGGATAAACCAAAGGATATTTTTATATTTTTTTTATCAGCAACTGGTTTGTATAGGTTTTTGTTACAAGCCATTATAGCTAAACCTGAACTTATTGTTGCATCATATTTCGTTCTATTATTAATATCAAAACCAGACCAATCAGTTAATGTTCTATTAAAATACATATCTCCGTAGGTGTGATCTTCTTTTAATCCTATATATTTTTGTATATAAGTTTCTATAGCTGCGGCATGTGCTTGCCTTATATCTTCACTAGAATTAGGTATACCACCTATTTCTTTTTCAGCTGTTGATAATTTATTCCAAATTTTATCAGGTCTATTCATACTAAAACCTCTATAACCTCTTCTTTTGAAATAATATAATAATCTTGGTTTGTTATTTTCACATAATAAAGGCATACCATAAAATACGCAAGCCATTAGTACATCTTCAAAAAACATTTCGGCGGTTTGTGGTCTAGCTACATATTCTAAAAAGAAATGGTTAGGTGGTGTGTTTTCCATGCTAAACTTAGTTAAGCCGTGTAAAGATCCTTTAGAACCTTTATTATCTACAGTACCTGATATGTCGTAACTATCACAACCAAAAGCACCAACGTGCTCATTACCAGGATATTTTTTACCATTACGAATAACAACATTGTTTTGCATGTTATTATCAGGGATCCAGCTAACGTAAAATCTACCATTAGGATTTGGCGCAAAAAATACTCTAGTATCTTTTATACCATTTACCCATTGAAAACTTCCTTGAGTAACTAAGTGTGATTTAGTACTATCGTTTATGTAATCTATTTGTTCGTATATTTTTACTAAATTAAATATACTATTTTTAGTTTCATCTCTAAAAGCATGATCTTCACTTCTTGGAAACTGTCTATAAAATTCATTTAAACCATCTTGGTCTTGTTTTAAACCATCAACTTCATTTTGCCAATGATCTACAACACCTACATCTATTAATTCCCCATCTGGTCCGAGGACATCATTGTCTGGACTATCAAAGACTGGAATACCGTGCTGGTCAATAAATCCTTCGTAGTTCCACTCCATTGGGATAAAAAGAGAATATAATCCAGATTTTGTTTGGCCGTTTCGGTTTCGTTTTGTAACATCTGAAGCATTGTATAATTTTTTAAAGTTATCTCCTCCTTTATCTAAAGCGTTAGATGTTGATCCCATCATGCACTTACCTATTACTCTACTACCTAATCTAAGGGTGGTTTTCGTAACACGCCAGTTGTTGAGGATGTTGTTCGGCCTCTCCCATTTACCTGATTCATCATGGACGAGGAGCTTGAGTTTCTCCCCATCGTAGGAGTTATCGCCGGTGTTCTTCCAATCGATTGTGGTGTCAAGACCCTGTAGGGCTTCGGGTTTGTCGGAACTTGTAATGTTCCGTCTTGTGAGCTTGGACGCGGGGACGCGGAAGGCAAGCTCGGTCTTTGGACGGTCCATTCCGTCCTGGATGGGTTTGAAAAAGAAGGGATAGTTAACTGATATGGGTACCACTTTATCGGTAAACATCTTCTTGGCATCAGGCCCAGACTTAGATAAAATTCCATATCTCGAGTCCGAGGATATGGTCGCCAAATTAACCACCTCTCCTGAGGCCATGAAAGAGAAACCAGATCTACGGTTCTTAAGGTAACACATCCCATAGGATCGTACATCGGCCTTGCAAGCTTCCCAGAATATATAGAATAATCTATTTGCTTCCCGAAAGTCTGGTTTCCCGACGTCAATCTTAGACCACTGCAAGTACATATAGTGAGTGCCAGTAAGATAAGTAGGGTTACCTTTATTGTAATACCAAAAACCTTCTTCTCTTTTTTTAAACTCATTCTCTATATAATCTATGTATTTGCTTTTAAAGTCTTTAGGATATTCCTTCCAATCAAATATAGTTTTAATTCTATTTAATTCTTTAGGATATTCTGTCACTTCCCACCTGTCACTTTTAAACTTATGTATTTGTTTAGGTTGTTGTGGTAAGGCTATCATAAGATTTTGTATCTCATATATCTCACCTATCATACCCGTTTTAGATATAACAACAATATCATGTTCTTTGTTATATCCGTATTTCCATTTTTTAGCTTTGTTAAGCCTTTTAATGGTATTTATTTTAATAGGTTCTACAACCTTATATAAATTTTGCTCGTACATTACTTAGATCTTTTTTCAGCAAAACCAGAAAAAGCATCATCTTTAGTGTCTTCCTCTTTAGTCTTACCATCAAGCATGTCTTGCTCTTCTTGCAATCTATTTAATATTTCAAAAGCATCAAATATAGCTAGCTTTTTTGTAGCTGCTGCGTTTTTTAATCTATCAGCAGATATGTCATCGTCAGAATCTACAATAGCTTCTTTAGCAACTTTGATTAACTCTTCAACTGCTTTGTGCCCAGCTAGGATTATATTCTTTTTCGTTTCCTTTACGCTCATACTTTATTTGTATTAAATTTGATTTGATTTTATAAAGAAGCTCGCCGTCTATCACAAACTCATGCTCGATGTTATTTCTAAAACCTACAACATCACCTGGTTTATGTCCAGCGCTACAATATTTTATTACACCAACACAGTGTTTCTCAGCACTTATGCTATACACATTGTCGTTTTCTATAGGTTTTATAAATGAATAACTATCAAAAGCTTTCCACTCTGTGCCTGTTCTATATAAAAACACACAATCAATAGGACAGCTAAACATATCTTCGTCTATATAAAACCTACTGTTTTGTGCTTTTCCCTTTGTGTTATATGATTTTCTAAAAATGTTATGATGTATAATCACTTCATCACCAACCTTAACGTTTGTTTTATAATATTTAGGAATAGCTAATACAGTGGCTTTTCTATTTATATTCTTATGTTCTTCAATACGAGTATTTAATATTAACTCAGTATCACCTATTTTTTTAGTATTACTATATCTGTTACCTACTGGTTTTAAAATAAAATCAAATAAACCTTGCATTAATATTCTAAATTATATTCTATTGCAATAGCCATGTTTTTATTAAAGTCTTTCCAAGGAATAACATTATTACCTTTTTCAATAAAAATACTAAACTTTTCGTCTTCTTCTACTATAGCCGTGATTCTATGCCCTCCGTAGACCTCTTGACCTACGGAGTAATGCATAGCTTCATTTTTATAGTCTTTACCTATACTAATCTTTCTTATTAGCTTCGACATCTTCTTCTTCAGGGATTTCAGTTATTGTACCATCGGTAATATTGATACTAACTTTTCCATACTCTTCTTGTAACTCGTTCTGCATGTCTACTAATTCTTTTTGTATCATGCCAACTTGGTTTAACATTTGAAACTTTTGGTTTTCTAAAGTACCTATTTGCAACCTTGCAGTGTCAATAAGTTTTAGTTTACCTTGTAACGTTTCTAATTGCTCATCTGTGATTTTTAAATCTTTTGTTTTTTTACTCATTTTTTTAATTTTAATTGATTAAACTTGATTATGCCCACGGTAGGTCTTTTACAACTCTAACCGGTAGGTCTTGTTCTGCTAAAAAATTGTTAAGCATACGTTTATTATCCTCAACATTAACAGTTTTCTTTACAAACTCTCTAACATCTGCTTCTGTTAAATCAGCATATGCTTTAAAGTTTTCTGGATCTGGATCGCCTAATTCACATGAATAAGTAAATTTTGCTGTTTTTTTGTTTTCACCAGTTCCTTCGTTAGCTATATACTCAAACTCAATTGCTTTAACAACATCGTTAAGGTTATTATAAACCTCGTAAGTATCTATTCTTGTTATTTTGTATGTATATGTTATTGCCATGTTTATATTATTACGCTATTTTATTGTTTTTTAACTACCTAATGTCCGTATATGCTAAGGACAGTTAGTTATTGACGTTACAGAGCCGTTACTTCCAACCACTAAGTGCTTGTAAGTTGAAATTACTCCTACCTTATAATTACCAGATTCTGCAGTGTTAGTTCCACTGCTATCAGTGTATATTGTATCAGAGCCTTCTGGCCATGTACCACTACCATCGTGGTAAAGAGTGTTTGGTAGGTTAGTACCATAATTACAAGGTGCTTTACTTTGCACTGGTGAAGAATCCATTTCATTTAAACTAGAACCAGCAGCATCGTGATCGTAACTATAAAATTCACTCATTTTATAAGGTGCTGATGAATCTGGTTTATATTCACTGTTTGAGTTTATAGACTCAAAGTTCTCGCTACTACCATTAGCGTTGCCACCAACAGACATATCTTTAAGTGTTAGTACATCGTCAAAATCCGCATCATCATAGTCATCGTTTACTAACTCTGCGGCTATACCTGAAAATTTAATTAATCCACTATTTGGTGCAGCCATCTATTTGTTTTTTAAGTGATTCAACCTCAGCTGTTAATTCTTTTATTGATTCTATTAATAAACCTACCATGTTACCATAAGACACAGCATAGTGACCGTCTGATTCTTTCTTTGTAACAACTTCTGGTACTATATCTTTTACTTCTTGAGCTATAACACCCATCATTCTTTTGTCACTAGAACCTTCATCAGTTCTAACAAACGTAACACCTCTTAGATTATTTACTTTTTCTAAAGCATTAGGTATCGTTTTAATATCACCTTTAACCCTTGCATCAGAGTAAGCGGCAATATCGTGACTTGCGTATATTGATATACTACTTACACTTCCATTAACGTCTAGTGGATAATCAGGTGAAGAGTCTTTAACACCAACTCTACCTTCTTCTGTAACTGTTAACGTTTCTTGCGAGTTACCAGATCCACCCATGTAAACTCTCCATCTATTCGCATCACATCTTAATGTGGCTACGTTAGCATCACCATACTCTAATTGCTGGCCTATATCACTACTAGTATTTAAATTACCAATATTACTACTTGCAACAACCGTACCTGTAACAGACACACCACCTGATACTGTTATTAGTTTTTGACTTCCAGCATAATGTAAGTTTGCGTAACCGTTAGCACCACCCCAACCAACACAAGTTTGGTTTGTTCCACTACTATTCGCGGACTGTAAGCTACTATTAGCACTTGCTTTATAATTTCTTATAAAATTGTTAGTTGAATCGTGGAATATTCTAAAATCAGCACTATCTCCAAATCTTACCGAGTAATTATCTTGCCACTCTGTGTGACCTGTTACATTATCATCGGCATCACTTCTTACATATTTACTTTGAGTAGATGAACTAGTTAAATAACCTTCTGTTGAGTGATCACCCCAGCCATAAGCTGTGTTACCTTTTGTAGATGTAAAAGCATCTCCTGTTGTTAAAATACCACCACTAGTATATGTCATTCTATTAGTAGAACCCCCGGCAGGTCTCCATTCTAATTGACCACCATTGTGAGATGCAATATCCCACGCTGTTGAGATGGAATCTTTAAGTCTTACGTATGACCAGTTGCTACCAGCACCTTGTATTTCAATTCTAGCATCTGCACTAGATACAACGGCAAGGCCTAAAGTACTTGTAGACGTAAGAGTTTGGTTTGTACTAGCGCCTCTATCACATACAGTGTCTAAAGTATCTGCTTGTGAGTTTATGCTACCATCAGAAATAGCCGCGTTTAATTCAGCTGTTGTAAACGAACCTAAAGACGTTACTCTATTTGCAGATGTTATATGCCCTGTTAAATTACCTATGCTTGATACTGATCCTGCGTTACCTGTTAGGTTTCCAGTAAAGTTACCATGAAACCTTGTAGCGTAAACCTCGCCGTCAACAGTGGCAGTGCCGTCAGCGTTAACGCTTAATATAGGTATACCAGACACGTCTGATACAGAGAATAAATCACCTGTAAGACTATCTGTTACTGAGAATAATTGCCCTTGCGTTCCTTGGACATCAAGAACAGTTCCTGTGCCATCTACTATGAGGCCTTTTTTTACTTTAAATTCATTTGCCATAATTACCTTTCATTTTCCGGGTTATATATTAAATCTATTTTTATACGCGTTGTAATTTTGTTTTATTTCGGATGCTGATAGTGCAGTTTCATACACCTTAAAAACAGGAATGTTACCCTTCCAATACTCAGAGGAAGCCCTATATCCTAGTAATATTTCACCAGCGTTAGTGTAGTCCAAATTACCAACAGATGTTGTTCCTATTTGAACACCGTTTTTATACATAGTTGCTGTTGTTCCGTTATGAACAACCGTTATGTGAGCAAAAGTGTCAGCAACAACAACGTCATCTACAGCTAAAGTGTACCACTGTGTACCATTGTGATGTTGATACATTAATCTACCGTTGTTATCACCTTTTCTTATTTGAGCAACACCATTTGTTGTGCTTGTTTTGTCCCAATGAAATACTTTTCTATCGTTACTATCTAGTGAACCACTGAATCTAATAACAGTTTCAAACGTTAAATCTACAAGTTGGCTGGTAGAAAGCCCTGATGTTGTAAAATAATCATCTGTACCGTCAAACTCAGGTTGTGCAAATTCACTATGTGATACATTTGTTAAATCTATGTCTGTTGTTCTTTTTAAATCTATTAGCGACGCTGTATTGCTTACAGAGGCAAGAGGTTCTAACATTAAATGAGGTGGTATTTTCATATATGTTTCTCCTGTAGTGTTTTTTACAAAAGATATAGCCGCAACATAGTATTTACTTTTAACTGTTCCATAGTTGTATAAAAAAGAATACAACAAAACGTTGGTACACGTTGATTGCGTAGCTATGTTACCCCAAGCGTGATACCAACCATCACCTAAATGTGTTCTTCTATCAGAGTTTGTACTTGATACACCACCTTCTGTTAAGGTATTATTTGAAGAATCTTTTTGGTAATGATACATAAAGTTTGGGCTGTGATAATCATGACTATGTTTGTATATTATAGAATAAGTATAATTAGAGCTAGAATCAACAGGTATATACGGTGCGCTATTAACAAAATAGTTAAATAAATTAGGGCAACAAGTTGTTCCAGAGTTTACGCTTCCGTCTGCAGCATACCTATTGTTGTAATACTCAACGTA
>Ga0098054_1001479_pt1 | contig 11751 bp, 18 predicted proteins | sample 16_taG_FD_75048 | JGI IMG/M metagenome (GOLD analysis project Ga0098054, IMG submission 75048) | Marine viral communities from the Subarctic Pacific Ocean - 16_ETSP_OMZ_AT15313 metaG | ecosystem: Environmental > Aquatic > Marine > Oceanic | place: Pacific Ocean | collected 2015-01-18
CATCCTTTTATAATTAGATGCATTTGAAAAATAAATTTCATTACCAGTCGTACCTGCTCTTGCTGATGTTGTCCAACTACCACTACCAGAACCACCATAAGCCCACGTTAATGTAAAATTAATTGCTGTAACAGTTAAATCGGCAGGTAAGTCAAACATATGATAAGCCTCTGTAGCAGTTACGCCACTATCATTACTATTAGTAGTGGTTGCATTAGTAGTGCCATTTCCTACTGGCTGTACATAACTACCAGTCACAGAAGTAGTATTACCTACTGTTACAAAATCGCTAGTAGTCTCTAATTGAAACAACATATCCGTAGGAATAGAGTTTACCATAGTTTGCAAACCCTCTTTCATATACTCGTCAACATCAGTTGTTAAAACATCAGTTTCTGTTGCTGCGATAGATTCTCCAAGTTGTATTGCTACTGCATCTTTATAGAGCATTATTTATTCCCATACTTTTGTCCTCTAAACTGAGAAACTGTTTCAGCGTGTGTTTGGTTTGTAAACTCCATCTTAGTCTGTCTTGCCATTGGATTGAACCCAAGATAATGATGGGGTTGCTTTACAGTCATTATTGGTGTATTACACGCCTTACAAATATACTCATCTTCTGGGGTGATTTCTATTGATTTTTTACAGTTTTTACAAGTATAATATCTTGCTTTAAAAGATTCAGTTTTCTTAGGCTGTCCAAAAATCTTATCCCATTTTGAGTCAAATTTTTCAAGAGAAATTCCACTAGGTCGTCTCTTGTCACCTTTTCCCTGCATACCAGTAGTCCTTACTTACATTAATGGTTAATGGATAATGAAGGGAAGGGGAGAAATAATCTCCCCTAGCCCATATCATTTTGACAATCATTAAGACTTTAAAGTCTTGATGCGTTGTTTGCGAAGTTCATTATGAAATGACTCTCTGCCATACACACTTCAAGACCTGCCTCTGTGAGGATTAAGTCTTTACGTGAGTCTTCATCAGGAGTCTGAACATTCGTATCAATGTATGTGTCACGATTAACACCATTACCGACCAATGGACGATACTTGACGTTATCTAGGTCAACACCTACCATCAACGAACTTCCAGTTCCTTTTAGAAGTGGATTCTTGACAATTGCGATACTTCCGTGAACTGTGTCCACTTTCATCACTTTATGTCCTAAACCACCTTCTGCGGATGAGAAGTCAAGATTATAAGTATAACTACTATCAGTACTGCCACCCATAAATCCATTTTTCAATTGATTCATATAAGTAACTACTGGTAGGGATGCCATACAGAACTTCTGCGAACTTCCACCTCTTTCAGGTGCAAAGATAACTTCAAAGTCTTTTAAGAAATTATCATAAGTTGCCTGAGTAGTAGTTGCATCTCCTCCTGGAGCGATGTCATAAGTTCTACAGTAAGGTGTATCGGCAGCGTATGCCAAATCACCTGAACCATCTGCTGTTACAAACGTACCCTTTTTAAGGATATGTCCGATAATACCATCAGAGTATTGGATTCCACCTGTGATACCTTTTGCATTATACAAAAAGGCTCTTTCGATGTCAACCTTATGCTCACGAAGTTTCATCGCCCAAGTTCTATCCCACTCACTAGCATAGCCACGCATTTTCGTAGCCATCGCTGTGTTGCTCATATGAGCAGAGGTTTTGAATATTTGGGTGTAACCTTGTGTGTCATCAATTCCATAACCAAATGAGGTTGGTGCTAAAGTGCCTTCTCCCCACGCTGTACCGATAACTTGACAAGCAACTGCTGCTCCTGTTATATCTAGGTCTGCGCCTTCGCAATCTACAGTTTGAACTTCAATAGTTCCACTTCCAACTGCGGTTATTCTACCAGTGATGTGACGAGGATTTAACTCGGTATCATCGGCTTCAGTAACATTAGCCTGAATTAACATTCCGACAACTAACTCTGACTCTTTTCCACCTGTAATAGGTAATGAGTTAGTATTAGCACTTCCTGTATCGAACTTCCAGTTTCCACCTTCGGTTGATTCAAGTTTTGTGACTTTGCTGCCGTCTTTGCTTATTTCGAAACTTCTGTCTGCCCACTTAGTTGGGGCTCGGTCTTCAAGAACACGGAATACTGGGTCGTCAGTTGGATATTTACCAACTGCGTTTAAGTACGCAAAAAAAGGCGTTTCTTCAGGGGTTAATTTATAAACCCTGTCACCAAAGTTATGCCGTCTTCGTTGACCGTGTTGAGGTGTTGGATTACCAGTAGTGGCTCCAACGTAATTAGTATCTGCTTTTAACATAGCAATACTCCTTTCACGATTTTAATTAACGATTATTATATCACTTTGGTACGAGAACTTGCAGCCATTATATTATTCCAAACATCATCGGTTGGGTCAGATTTCGGTGGTTGTTCGCCTTGAAGAACACCTACTGCAGAGGGTTCTTGCTGTTTTTGACGAATCTTATCAAATTCTGTCCTTCCTGATGCGTTATCGAGAGTATTAACTCTTTGGTCTGCTGCTCTCCACATATTGACCAGTGTGTCTGTACCTAACTCATCTAAAGGTTTATTAGCAAAATCGTAAAACGATTGTTTCTCTGCTTCACTTAAACCTTGAGTAGTGAGTTCTTTATCAAATTCTGCCATTTTAGTTTTGACTGCCATTTCATTTTCAAACTTAGCAGTACGTTGTGCCACTGCTGCTTCTATGTTCTTCTGTTCCATAGACTGTCTAAACTTATAAGATTCAGAATTAGGGTCATTATAAGCCTCCCAGGGGTCAAAATCTTCAGGAGCATTGACTTCTTCAACTGGTTCAGGATTCTGTGGCTGTCCATTAACAACACCATTCAAGTATTCTTGAATATCAGGTCTTGCTTTTACAAAGTCGCCCAAAGCCTTATATTGTTCTAAGTCTTGTTTAACTTTTTCATTTTCAGCAAACAGTTTGTCCTTTTCAGATTGAAAGTATTTAGCCGATTCTTCCCAATTAACTTCTTTCCCTTCGGATTTCTGCTCTGTAGTTTCAACAGGTTTATCGTCTACTGATTCCTGCGCCTTAATGTCTACGTCATTTTGTTTAACATCTTCTTTTTCGATATGCTCTAATGCTGACAATTCAGTCAAATTAGGATTATCGTCAAATTTGATGTCTGCTACGTCTTGTGCCATTATGATTCCTCCTTCGGTTTACCACTCTTGGCTTTTGCACGTGATTTTTCTTTTTCAAGTTTTACCACGTTAGTTAGATTTGCCAACGCTACTTTAGTGTCAGCCTTAGTATTCGCTTTCTGTCCTTCAAGCGATGACTTAAACTTCTCGACCTCTACCCTCTGCTTAGAAGATACAGTTTCACGTCTTGCTGTTTGTAAGTCACCAGACAAATCTTTAATAGTTTCTTCTTGCTGTTGAATGTGTTGTTGCATTTGTGCAATCTCATCCATTCGCTGAAGAACGCCCTCTTTATCAAATATCTCAGTCTTTTTAAGAGCCTCAGTTCTATCAATAAGTCCCATCTGAAATGCCTCCATATAAATTTGCCATTCAGCCCATTTATTACTTGGCATAGTAGAATTACCTACAATACGAATATCATAGTCTCCAACGTGGAGATTATTCTCTCTACTTATTATTGCTTGAGTCTTATCATCATAAATCTTTTTATTCACAGTATAATCAGTAATGTCATTATTAGGGTTAACAACACTAAATGTCTTTTGAAAATCATAATGGTCTTTTGCTAAATTATAAACAACTCTGCCTAATCTTTTTAAAGAGCCTTCAATATCTCTTAATTTACTTTTACTTCTTCTTTGTCCAAAGTCTTCAAGTTGCATAGTAGCAGATGCAGTTCTAGGTGCTTCTTGTGGATTACCTTGTTGCATCTCATAAATACCAAGATTTAAATCAATATACCTCTCTGCTTGTTGAGGTAGTTGAAGTATACTTGCTGATATAGGTTGTGGGGAAGGGAAATGTGGAGCACCAAAAGATGCATCATATTCGATAGTTGCATTAGGATTTGCCCAATCTCTTTCGAGTTGTTCTAAATCCTGCACAGACCCTTGAGGAATTAGGAGTTTGAGACCTGCTGACGACTGTGCGTGAGCAGTAAGAAGGGAGTTCATCTTATTAAGGAATCTCTGCATATCCTTCCCCTTTCGGACATCACTCATTGGATAAGGGGTGTTTGTCCAAATATTTGGAACAGGAACAATTGGGTAAACATCTGTATTTAACATTTTTTCATATAATACTATTTGTCCAACTGTACATCGTTCTCTAATTCTTGTTTGCACTACTTCAACAAATTCTATCTGCCCCATCTCAACTGCTGCAGCAAATTCTCCATCTTCACCCATCTTAGCAAATTTCTCAAAGTCAACAATTAATTCACTTTGCATATTTGCCCTTTTATCTAATAAGCGATAATAAGGTGCTTTAATTTTATCATAATAGTGCATTACACGATATTTGTCTTTTGCTGCCGTTCCCCAATCTGCATCTTTTATCTTATCAGGTGTGAATGAACCTGCAACGGAATCATTCTTATCAGAACTTGGGTAGTCTTCATCACTCCATTGTAATCCCTTATCAATCAATTCAACCATAGGGACTTCATATCCTTCAGGAATTTCTTTTAATTGTGGGTAATGATTAACTAGTTGCTCTTGCGACATTATCGTAGATAATATCATTCCATTAGCATCGTCAAAATAACGATGTCTAGCATTTGGGCAAACATATACACGGAATGGGTCCACCCAAGTAAATTTTACTTCGCCTCTACCATAGTCAGCCTCATTATCTTGGTATGCATAGAAATAGCCTAATCCTGTTGTAGCATAATCGTGAACAACTTGCTTGAAAACTTCATTACCATCAGATATGTCCCAAATATACTCTAACATACCATTCCATACGTTTGCAAGTTTATTATCACTATCCTCTCTTGGATAGGCTCTAAATTTTGGTGGTTTAGAAGTAATGATTGCTTTGAATTGTTCTATTGCAGAATATAATCTATCTACAACAACGCTACTTTGATTAATTGAGCCGAGTTCATCAGTCTCGTCTTTTGTCCAATGATTGCCTAAATAAAAGTCAACATCTTCACGTGCTGCTGTATCCCAATCATTCCTGGCATCTTGCCAATTTTTAAATTTTTCCTGTACAGATAATGCTCTTTTATCTGTAGGTATTCTGTTTTCAGCCATTATACTCCTTTTTACTGCATAATAAATTTGATGGTAATATAAAACATTTATTTAGATTAAGTCAATTGACTTCTTTGCCCAGTCATCCAGTTGTAAATCTTCTTTGTTTTCCGTTCTTTTTTGGCTGAACGCTTATACATTCCACCTGCTTTTTGATGTCCACGAGTAAACTGAGTAGCCAACCAGAAAGCATCAATTATATCATCGTGTCCTCCTTTTGGAAAGTCAATTAACTCATCTACGAAATCTCCGTGTTCTCTTTTTAAGTGAACAGCCTTTTGTTTAAATAATGGTTGTAATCCTTCAAATAATCTATCTTTCTTCTTTTGCGTGTATCCTTTTATACCCTGTTCAATTCCAGGAAGAAATAATCCACGTTTCTTGCTTTCTCTCATTATATAATCTCTAAGCATTTCTTGATAGGCTATTGTTTCAATATTGACTCTACGTATCGGTTCATACTTCTTAAACATTTTGAAAATCTCTTCTGCACAGTCCATTGGTAAGGTTCTTTGTCTCCAGTAGTCAATAACGTAGTAATCGTGTTCTTCGGATACTCCCACAACCATAACGACAGAATAATCCCTATTATCAGCAACGGAAGAAGCAGGGTCAACACCAAAATATAAGTTAACAGGTATATTTCCCTCACTATCTTTAATATACCAATTCCCATTTTTTTCATCATATCTAAGTACTCCGTCATAAAATGCCTCCGTTATATCTGTTTCTGAGAAGACTGCATCTTCAGGACTTCTCGCTTGGTTCATATATTCTTGATAAAACTTAGCAGGTGTACCTGAGTCTATATAAAACTTCTTACGTTCCTCAAGTTTAGCCATACTCCATCTTGATTCCCAAATTGGCTTACCTTCTTCTATTGCTTTCCTTGTAAATACTTCCCAAGCGTAATCTTTATTATTCTTTTGGGCAGATGCATAACCTGTAATAATATTATTTAAGAAACTATCCCAATGAACAACTGTGCCATTACACCATAGGAATCCACCTTTATCAAAGTCAATAGCAGGGTAGACAGCAGCAGTAACCCAGTTCTTCATATTTATTCTCGCATCAGGAGTCTTTGTATTTAACTCTGACTCAAAGTCATCTAATATAATCCCTGTATATCTAGTTGAGTATTGTTTCTTACCTCTTAATCTTTGTGATGCACCTTTACCTAACATACGACAACCATTCTTTAATATGATTTCATTTTTGGTCCATTTAGTTCCCTCTAAATCGCCAAAGTAGTAATGAATAGCAGGATTAGTTTCAATATGGTTTTGCACCCAAGCGATGTTATCTATTGCTTGGTCTTGAGCCTCACCTACCCAACAAATAAATTCAGGTTCAGTATCAGGCTCTTTAAATAAAAATTTATGTAATACAGCAGTAGCAGCCAATGTTGACTTAGCGTGGTCACGAGGTAAGACTAAAGCAAGTTGTTTTATCTTATCATCAATTAACAACTTTCCTACGTCTTTATGAAATTGGGGAGTTTCAGATGCGAGAAAGTCTTGAGGAGAAAACATCTTACCAAACGTAATCAAATCTCCATAAGCCATATGGAGCATCTTCTCGTTTTTACTTATATCGCCATTAAGATTTAAATTAGCCATTAAGCAATTTTAAGTATGATTGCTATAAATATTCCAAATAACATAAGTTGAATTAAAAGTAATGGTGTCATAAAAAAGAACTCTTTTATTGCTATCTTTTCTAGTCTTATCAATTTATAATAATGCTCTTTATATTCTTTTATAATATATTTCAATAATCTCATTTACTCTCCTTTCTAATGTCCATTGTTAATCTTTTGTGCATCTATATAGAATTTTTTAAAGTCGGCATTTGTGCTATCTAATTGTAACATAATAGTTCTCATTAATGAATCCACTACAAACATTTCCCTTGCTAACTCTTCCCTGCTATCACCTATATACCATTCATCTGCGCAAGATAGAAATAACAACATACCCATAAATGCAATAAAGAATACTGTAGTAATCCACTTTAGTACTCCACACATTTCTCTCCAGTCAGGTACAACCTTTATTTTTAATTTCTCCATTAATTACCTCTTGAGTGCCAATCAATGGCTTTTTTAACATCTTCCGTACCTAGTTCAAGGTTTCCATCAAAATCTGCTTTCCACACTTTTACTTTCTTTCCATTTTTAAATAACACTACACTTGGGAAATTTCTTAATCTTAGTTTTCTAACAGTCTCAGGAACTTTCTTTGAAGGTAGTATCATCATCTGTGTTCCCATATGAGCAGAGTCTCCATCTACAATAAACTTTCCTTGATAAAAATTTTGTTTATTATCGGTTGACCACTCGGCAGTGAATCTCACTAAATGCATCCCCTTATAAATTGCCCCATAAAAGTTCGCATCAGTGACTTGTTGTTGACCAAACGCTAACGATAGTGATAGTAATAATAATATCCTCATTGTACTGCAATCCTTAAATTAATAACTTGTTGTTTTAGTTTTTCAATCTCTTCTCCTAATTCTTCGATTATCTCGTAAATCTCGTCTTGATTTTCACCTAAGTTTCCAACCTGCTGCTTATATTGTTCGTATGAAGGGCTCCAGTTGAAATCACTAATTCCCTTACTTGGATACTCTTGAGAAAATAACGATACAGGCACAGGCAATTCTTTAGCCTCCTGTATTTCACTCATCATCATATAGTAGAATCCAACAAGTGATGTTATTCCTACTCCAAGAGCAATCATCGTTTGTACCGAAAGTGTAAATTTTGTATCCTGCGAAAGTTCTTTAGCCATTATCTTCTTCCTTTTTAATTAAAAATTCTTCTTCTATTGTTTTTGTGCTATCTGATGGCACTTCAGTTCTAATTCCAATCTTTTCTTCAAACTTATCTAAAGCAGGTTCTAATGTTCCTTTAGCATCTGCAATAAGTATAGCAATCGCTGCTACACAATGTAAGTAAAACCAAGTCATTTGTTTACAGGTTTCCTATCTTGGACATTTGAAGGAGGGTATGTTTGATTTTGCCCTGCCTCTGTATCTCTCACTTGACTTCCACCTGTATTACTTGAACTTCTATATCCACTATTATTACCTTGAGAATAAGGGTTGACATTGTACCTATAATATCCGTAAGGGTATAATTGATTATAGTCATAATATCTATTGTTTCTATAAAGATAAACTCTAGTTTCTATTGCACTACTAGGACTTGAGTAGTAATCAACCTTTTTAAATGGTTCATCTTTTTGACTCTCGACAACGACTAATCCTGCAACGAACCCAAAAAAGAAATACATTAATGCTGGACCCGTCATTTCCCTATGTAATCCTTATCACCAATATTGCCTTTTCTATATCTTCCTTTTCTTCTTTCATACTTCCCCTGAGAGTAGCCTACGTAATACGAAACAATAGCAACTCCACCAATAATTACCCATTTTCTATATTCGCCCTTTTTTCTTCTAGCATCTCTCGTTTTGTTGTTTATATAGAGTTCTCTCTCAGATGCTCTATTATAAATAACTGAATCTCTAACCATCCTATTTTTAGTCATTTCTAAGTATTGACTATAAGTAGAATCGTTATATGCATAAGTTTGACTCATTATTGGAGTCAAAAATAATAATAATATTAGTTTTTTCACATTTTCCTCCTATAAGATTGTTTTTTCTTATTTCTCATACTTTGTTGTGCTTTTTTCTTTGCTTGATTCTTTTTTACTTTACTATAACTATGTTTTTTAGCCATCTATTCCTCCTTGAGTTCAAAATGTACTAAATCATCAAATTTGTTATCCTTTGTATGTGTATCTTGGTCCCAGTCGCCTCCCCATCTAATATTCAAACCCATCTGTGATGCAATTCCAAGAACAAACCCACTAAAATAGTGAAACCTATCTCTGTCATTCCAATCAATTGGGTAAGGTGCGACATCAACAGCAATACTTGGCATTTGATTGTGCTTACCTTTTGGAAATTTAAGTTTTGAGTTCCCTTTTTCATACGCAGCATTTTGTCTGTCCTTTCCTCTATGACCTTCAATCACAGTACAATCGAAATGTTTGACTACCTCGTTGAATAAATCTTGTAAATCCTCATCGCAAGTGTGCAACTTCCCTCTACTTTTTGTTCCGAATTTTGGCATTTTTTCGTTCCCTTCTTTTTTTGGCTTTGTACTCTCTGATTTGCTTGGTTTTGAGTGCTTTTGCTCTCTTACGTAATTTAGCAGATTTGTTAGGCAATTAAGCATCTCCTTGAACATTCACTTTGGTTAATAGATTAACAACTTTATTATCCATATCGAATTCCGTAAAACATTCAGGACATATCCATCCTGTTACTTTCTCGTCTTCTAATAATGCTATTCTTCGAGTAATATCTTTAGAATATCTTAAATCCTCTCCACAGACGCTACATTTATCAGGTTCATCGTCAGGGAGTTCATTGAGATGTGGTGGGACATCAGTGCATAAGTCGTAAATTCGTGTATTTCCAAATTTATCAAATAATCTTTGTTTAATTTTTGTATGTTTAGCCATCTTCAGAAGACTCGTGAAGAAGCAACTGTTGGTCTTTAATGCTTTTCAATTGTTCAGGAGTAAATCCTCCCCAGACAGTTAATTGTTGATTATCATTAGTTTGCGTATCGTACATACCTGAAATCTTTGCAAGGAAGTCTAAACTTCTTAATACGTCAGAATCTCTCTCGCCTATGTCAGCAACTTGCTTTAGCCTAGAGACTATATAGTTAGCAGTAACTCCTTCTTCTTCTAAAACTGCTTGTATTTCTTCTTTTACCATTTCTTGTATCCTATTGGTTCTGAGCAATCGTAATGCTCTATTTTTAGCATATTTTGGATTATCTGTTTCATAAGTCTTTAGATAAGCATCTACAGGCTTTTCTCCTGTAGCAATATACTGTGCAAATATAATTTCTTTTGATGTTCCATCTTTCTTTTCTAACTGCCTTTTATATTCATTAGTGCCACTGAATGTATAAATATTCTCGGCTATATTCCCATACATTTCTTTTTTACTTTTCAGAAGATAACTACCACATATAGTACGAATATAGTATGATTTTGTTTCATCAGGATTCTTTACAAATCCCTTTTTCAGTACTTGGACTATACATTCATCATCGGTAAGAACCCACTGGTTAGTATCACCAGAACGCCAGTTGTTAAGTTTAGCATCTCTTAGGTACGGATGCTCGTTATAGAAGGTTTCGCTACTTGGATACAAGACGTGAGTCTTACCTTTGATGATTTTCTTTTCAAATTTCATATTACAAGATACACATTAAAAAACTACAAATACAATCTTGACTTTATATGCTATTTCCATTAACTTGAATGGGGTTTACAAGTCGGCACAGTTCTAATACAGTATTATATAGTTCTTTTCTTCTTTGCTACTTTCTTCTTTTCTTAGCCTCAATTCCCAAAAAAAATTCCCAAAAAATTTTCAAGATTAGCAAAACGTGAAATATAGCATTAGAATGGGTGTTCCTCTTGTTTTATCCACCCTACCCCCCACTTGAGGTTCGCTAGGGGGAGGCTTTTTGGTTGAAAATAAATCAAGCAAAATAATTATTTTTTTTAACCTCGGCAAATTGAACAATAAAAGAACAAGCAATTAATCATTTATATCAAAGATATTGATAATATCATACATTATATGTATATTGTATGCATCACAATCAAGTGATAGGAAGGATTAGGACATAATGGCAAAACCCAATAAAAGTACTATGATTGATACACCAAGTACCAAAACACAAGCCGAACTAATGGCTACACTTGGCATTGAATCATCACAAGTAACTACAACCGAACCAACAAAAACAACCTCTTTGCCTACAACTGAATTTGGCAAGTTAAAAGCCGAAGGCAAAAGAGTAGTTGAGCAAGTAAATAAAGATATGGGTAAAAATATATCATTCACTTGTTTTGTACGTAAGGGTGGTACTAAGGATAACCCTAAGTATGTTACTAGTACTAAAAAAGGTAATTGGCTAGTTGTGGCTCGTAAAGATGGACTCTTTGATGTTCATCGAGTTATATATTATAGTGAATCATTCACTATTGCCGATTTCAACGAGTTGGACTTGGTACAACCTCCAAGTTAGACTAGTTACCTAGCAAATTAAACCTCTTGATTAATTTCAGGGGGTTTTTTTTGTGCCTATAATTGCCATTATTTCACTTGTTGAAAGGTTACAAGATGAAAAAAGTAAAAGAATTTATAAAAAAGAGTCTAGAAGATTTACCAAGTAAATATGAATATATTATTACAACTGATAATGAGTTACTTACAATTAAGATTGCTACAAAGTACAGTGAGTGTTTTGGGTGTAAGTGTACCAAGCGTAAAGAACTGTTACGAATTAGACAGGATAAAAGAGTCCAAAACTTATTTGTCCCTAAAAGGTTCTGTAAAAGTTGCGTAAAGGTAGTAGATGAATTAATCAGTAATTTGAAAGAAGGTACTCCACAGCACCTACAAAACCTATTATGAGGACAAGCCACAATGAAACAAGAATTAACTGA
>Ga0098054_1001480_pt1 | contig 11731 bp, 15 predicted proteins | sample 16_taG_FD_75048 | JGI IMG/M metagenome (GOLD analysis project Ga0098054, IMG submission 75048) | Marine viral communities from the Subarctic Pacific Ocean - 16_ETSP_OMZ_AT15313 metaG | ecosystem: Environmental > Aquatic > Marine > Oceanic | place: Pacific Ocean | collected 2015-01-18
AAGTTTGAGGGTTGGCACAGACAGGGGCCGACAGAGAATTTGTTGATGATAGTGGATGAAGCTAAGACTGTTCCCGATCCTATCTTCACAGCCATAGCTAGATGCCAGCCGAGCAGGTTGTTATTGATGAGCAGTTGCGGTGCTGCTGCTGGTTCCTTCTATGAAGCATTTACCAAGCAAAGGAAGTTTTGGGATTGTCATACAGTGACAGCCTTCGACTGCCCACACTTGAGTCAAGAATGGATTGACGAACAGATTGAGATGTACGGGGAGAACAGTCCGTTAGTGCGTTCAATGATTTATGGGGAGTTTGTTGATGACAGTGGGGAAGGGTTGGTTCTTAACCTTAAAAGCCTTGAGGAATGTTTACAGAACCCTCCGGAGCTTCAGATGGGGATGAAGGTGGCTTTTATTGATTTTGCTGCTGGAGGCGATGAATGTGTTTTTGCGTACAGGAATGGGAACAAGGTGATGGAGATGGTTACTTGGCGTGAGCGTAATACGAACACGACAATTGGTAAGATCATAAACCTTATTAAGAAAAATAACCTGTCGCAAGATGAAGTGTATGCTGATGAAGGGGGAATGGGCCTACCGTTGTGTGATGCGTTGATGGATGCGGGTTATGACATTCATCGTGTCAACTTCGGTGCTCGTCCCTTTGATGATCGTTACGCGAACAGGAGTGCGGAGATGTGGCACACTGCGGCGAGAGTGATTGAGAAGAGGGAGATACTTTTGCCCGATGACGGAATGCTACACCAGCAGATGGTGACAAGGCGTTCGGAAGTAAGTCGAACAGGAAAGCTTGGGCTTGAGTCCAAGGACAAGATGAAAGCTAGAGGGCTGGATAGCCCCGACAGGGCAGATGCAGTTATGGGCTGCATATCGTGTGGGGGCGGTATAGGTGGCAGTTGGGAGAGGTTCAATGCCATAACCCGTCCTACAATTGGTGAATTGATGGAAGAGGCACAGGAAAGTTTTCAAGAAGATTCCTTGCCAAATGGTATGTTTGTAGGGTATTAGAGGAAAAGTGTTGACATTAAGACGGTCTAGTATAAGGCCCGTCCCTCCGAGAGATAGGCTATGTTATGTATGCTCAGAGATTGGTGGAGCTGTTGCGGAGGATGTGGCTGTGGGGGGATTCATCTGTGATGGGTGTATCCATGACGCGCTAAAATCAGAGATGGTTATCATGGCAACATGGAGTAAGATGAAGGTGAGACACCCTAAACCGGACGAGTTTACAGATTGGGACAACCACTAATGGCTAAGGAAAAGAAATCCAATGAACAGATGCCCGATAAGAATGGTCATCTAAAGCCCACCAAACAAGACCTTAAACAAGGTTCCGCCCCTCGTGGAAGGAATCGCGGGAGAAGTAGATGAGCGAGAGTATCTACGATCTTGTTGTTGATGATATCAAGAGCCGTTCTCGGTGGGAGACACGGCAGGGGGTTTGGTATGAGATGCGAAATGACGGGCTGCGCCGGAAAGGGAAGCCTTGGCCTAATGCGTCCGACCTTCACTTCCCTCTCATAGACACTACCATAAACAAGCTCAAGCCAGCCTTTTTCCAGCAAGCAATGGGGCTGGATGTATTGGCTACCTTTGTTCCAATGCGAAGTCAGTTGGCTGGATTCTCTACAGCCGCCGAACATTGGTTCAGCTATAAGATGCACGAGAAGACCAACTACGCTACTGAGGTAATGAGTTGGATTGACCATATGCTGGTGACGGGTCACAGCGTAATGAAGACTTACTGGAACCCCGACACTAAGCAGGTTGAGTTTCAAGCCGTAGACCCAATGTATATAATTGTCCCACCTTGGACAAAGGATGTAAGGACAGCGGACAGGATTACTCAAGTCATGCCGATGAGCTTGGAGTCATATAAGAGGGCTGGTATTTATGACACAAGCAAGAGTACGATTGATAAGATTCAAAGCGGGAAGGTCGAAGATTCGGGGATTATTGATGATTTAAAGTACGACAAGGAAATACGCGAAGGTATTACGCACTCCATAGATAAAGACCAAGTAATCGTTTGGGAAGTTTATTCCCATGATGAAGATGGCAAGTGGATCATGGAATGCTTTTCTCCCCAAGCCCCCGATACCCCACTGCGTAAAACAATGGAGGTTCCTTTCGATCACGACAATCCTCCATTTGTTTCTTCAAAGTATGAAGTTACTGATGGTGGATGGTTTTCTTCTCGTGGTGTCTGTGAAATCCTTGCACCGTTTGAGGCTTCTCTTACGAAAGTGTGGAACGAGAAGATGGACGCTTCCACTTTGTTTAATAAGCCGCTGTTTAGGGCCGAGCGCGATCTCCCGAACAGCGTTAATTTAAGGCTGAATCCGGGGCAGATTCTCCCGTTCGGGATCGCGCCCGTCCAAATGCCCAACACTCCGATGGACTTCGATAAGGATATGGCGCAGACGCAATCTGTAGCAGAGCAGCGAGTTACTGTTCCGGACTATGGCATCATGGCCGACAAGGATCGTCGCACTGCAACTGAGATCGAATCAGTTAATGCTCAAGCGCAGCAAAATATGGACTTGCGTTTGCGTCTATTCCGTCAAGCTTTGGGGGATTTGTTCCGACAAGCGTTCAGTATATTGCTTCAGTTTGATAAGAAAAGTCTTCAGTACAGATTTCTTGAAGATAGTTTAACTGTTGACCCCAAAGCCCTTCACGACGAGTACCAATTGGAGCCTCGCGGAGGGATGGATATGGTCAGCAAGGTGATGCTTTTGAACAAGGCAGTTCAACGTAAGCAGTTGTTTATGAACAGCCCGTGGATAAATCAAGTTGAATTAGATAAGAGTATCCTTGAGCTTGAAGACCCCTCCCTTATTCCTAGACTGGTTCAAGACCCGAACCAAAAGGAGGGTGACGAGGTTACAGACGAGAAGAAGATTCTTCCTGCATTGCTTGTCGGTGAGCAGATACCCGTACAGCAGGGACAAGATTACAGGGTTAGGATTGGGGTCATCATGCAGTTCCTTGAGAAGTCATCGCAGGGCGGAATGCAGTTCAGCCCGCAAGCGCAACAAGCGATTAGTGGCAGGCTGGGGGAACTTCTCAATGCCTTTGAAACGGTGGACACTAACAACGCGAGATCATTGCGTAAAGATGTTGAGGAATACCTTGTGCAGCTTGGCTTTATGCCCTCGAAAGAGGAGCGGAAGGCTATGGAGATGCAAGCAATTAGCGGACAAATGCCGCCGCAGGAGGCTCAGATGGTTGAGCAAACTGAGGAAGTTGTACAGCAGGGAGATTATTAATGAGTAGGTTAATTAGGTTTATTCGTATTGCTTGGAAGATGTCAAAGCAGATTCCTTGGATCGGTGAACCCGAATGGAAAGCCTCAGAATCGAATGCCCTGCGTAAGTTTCTCGTCACAGTAGAAGGGAAAAGGCTCCGCATGATACTACTGAATATGGTTCTCAAGCAGAACCAACAGGCTGTGTCCAGTAAAAAAGAGCTTGAATTTAATGCAGGGTTCGCGAATGGTGTGAGGACAACGGTTCATACTGTTGAGGCGTTGGCAAGGGAAATTGAGGAACCGGAAGAATTTACGTCTGATATGTTTGGGGTTGATTATCGGACGAGTCAAAACCCCACAGCTACGGCCAAGGAACTCGGTGCGCTCTTTGGACGAGGATAAGCACTAACAGGTAAGCATTATGTCAGAAGAATCCGGCGAAGTAACCGCCGATCAGATGTTGGCCGCAGCCAAGCAGTATGACGCTGCTGTGGAAGCGGGGGAAACACCGGAAGTAGTAATACAGACGGAGGAACCGAAAGAGGAAGTTCAAGACGAATCTCCTCCGGAACTAACAGAGGAAGCGGTCAAGGAACCGGATTCCGAGGTACTGGACAGTACTGAGAATAATGCTGATGAACAGGTTAGTTCATTGACAGAAGGTGAAGCTCCCGAAGCACAGGAGCAGCCGAAAAGTAAGTGGGCAAAGAACGAGGAACGCAAGACCTCTTCTTGGAAGCAGATTAATGCTGAGAAAGAAGAGATTAAGCGTCAGCGTGAAGAACTACTCAAGGTATCTGAAGAGTTAAAGGGTCGGCAAGCCGACCTTGATGACGGGAAAGCTTACCGTGATGAGAAGGGATTCACTGCTGAAGACTACGAGAATGCCGCCAAGAGACTGAAAGAAGAGGGTGATGATGATCTTGCTTCTGACGCGAAGGAAAGAGCCGAGGAGGTTCGGACTGAAGCGGAGAAGTCTCAGCAGGAACGAGAAGTTAAGAAGCAGATGAGTGCGTTTGAAGGCAAGAGGCAAGAACTCATGCAGAAGCACGAAGACCTTCGAGACGTTAACTCGGACTTGACTAAGGCAGCAAACGCGATCCTCCAACAGTACCCAAGCATGGCGAATGCCGATGGCTTGGAGAACGCTGTTAAGATTGCCCAATTACAGATGAAGGCTGATGGTGCTGAAAAGAGCGAAATCCAAGTTAAAGAACTAACCAATAAACTAAACAAACTGGAAAAGAAAATGTCAGTGAGTGGTGGATTCACGCACGAGAAGACTGGTGGAGAGGTGGCTTTTGAGAACTTGTCTGACGACGAGCAAGCCAACTACCTTCGCCAAGCTGCCTTTGATGCTGACAACCAATAGCTGGCTAGAAAGATAACATGGCTACAAATACAACTAGCACATTGTCCGACCAGTATCAGAACTATTTCAGTAAGAAATTACTGTCCTACGCTGTTCAAGCACTGGTTTTGGATCAGTTTGCCGAGAAAGCCCCTCTTCCTGCGAAGGCTGGGCACAAGGCAATCACTATGTTCAAATATGGCGCACCTTCAACCTCCGCTATTGAAGCGTTGGGTGAAGGGGCTGCACCTAGCGGAACTCGCTCCCTCACTCTGTCTAAGATTGAGAAAGCACTATCACAACGAGGTCAAGTCATCGAGTTGACCGACATCCTAACCGCAACAGACTTGTTCAACAGCTTACAGCAGTCGATCAAGACTAACGGTGAAGATGCTGCGTTGGACATGGATACGCTAACTCGCAATACGGTCATTGGTTCTAATGCTACTGGAGCTACAAAAGAGAATGGAGATGGTTCCGCTCTTGACAACTCCGACACGTTGACCGAGCTGTATGCTGGTGGTGCGGCAGACTATGATGCTCTGAATACGGAAACAGGTGCTACGGCAGTTATGGCTGCTTCTGATGTGCTTGATGCTGTAACAAAGCTGAAAGTTAATCGCGCTCAACCTGCCAAGGGTGGAATGTACGTTTGTGCAGCAAGCCCTCAAGTCATTAGTGATGTGATGCAGGACAGCACTTGGGTTAACGCTGCTCAGTACAGCAATGTCGAGGACTTGTACAAAGGCGAAGTAGGCTCTCTATATGGAGCCAAATTCGTGATGACTACAAATCCTTGGGTATCCACTGGCTCCGCTACTGAGGATGACCGTTTTGCTTATGCAAGCGGAGGAAGCAAAGACCGCGCCACGGGTGCGAGAGTCTTTGCTTCACTGTTCCTCGGACAGCAAGCATACGGATGCCCCGACCTAAGCAGTCAGTCTCCGTTCAGCCCGAAAGTTATTATTAACGATCAAGCTGACAAGAGTGACCCTCTCAACCAAAAGTTACAGGCTGGTTTCAAAACTTTTTGGACTACCCTGCGGTTAAACTGCGATTACTACCTTATCATGCGTAGTAAGAGTAACAGCACTGCCTAAGAGAGTTGAACAAGTTATGAAACCTAAAGGTGGAGTAACCCTTATTATTGCCGTGGGAGGGGGGAAACCCCCTCACCACGGTCATTCCGGTAAAGACAAGAAAGAAGGTTGCGAAATGATTAAATTACCAATGGATGCGTTAGTATCCGCAAATGAAGCAGGTGAAGGTGTTTCCCCCGAAGTGGGTGACGCAATCGTGCTTGATGCAGTCGAGGGTGAAGTGACTGCGATTAACGATGACGGTACGGCTCACGTTGAGCTGGTGAGCACGGGTGGTGTTCCCATTGAGTATGTTGAACACGTTTCTAAGGAAGAAGCCGAGGAAGATGTTGACGTTGCTGATATCGAGGGTGAAGAGCTTTTGGCGGCAGCGGAAGAGGCAGATGAAAAGATGGGTTATTAAATGCCTATCTACTCCTTTGCTTCTGAAGATGGTAAGACCCTCGATGAGATTGTTCCTCTAGGGACGAGTCATATAACCCGTGACGGGGTTAGGTACGAGAAAGTCTTGGCAGATGAATGCTTTGCTGTTGGCAATCAAGTTAAGATTCCTTCCCAAGCCGAGCAGGTAAAGGACGGCTACCATAAGCTGGAGCAAAAGGAAGGCTCCCGTTTCCTTCGCAAATCACAATTCAGCACGAAACAAATTAAGAAAGCATGGGGGTTTTAGATGGCTAACACGAGAATAACTGCTTTAACTGCAATGTCTGGAAAGCCCGATCCGGACTCCGTGATGTGCGGTGTGGACACATCCGATACCACTATGGGAGCCAGCGGCACGACCAAGAAGTTTACTTGCGGTGTTGGGAGTGGTGGACTGGGGATAACTTTAGGGAGTACGGACATTGAGCTAGGGTCAAATGACGGGAATGATAGCATTATCCTTTCACTAGCTGGATTAACTTCTGTTACATCTACTTCATTCACTGGCGCATTGGTTGGCAACTCTTCAACAGCTACAGCACTGGAGACTGCCCGCACTATTGCCGGAGTGAGCTTTGATGGTTCGGGTAACATAGATATTCCGATCACTGGCTTGTCTGATGTGTCCGGCTCTATGAGTCCAACTGACGGACAAGTCCTCACCTATAACCCAACAAACGGGTGGCAAGCTGAATCCGCTGGAGTAGGAACTATAGAAGGGGTAACTGCTGGGACGAATTTAAATGGTGGGGGAAGTAGTGGTACTGTCACTTTAAACCTCGACACCACCATAACCGGATTAACAAGTGTAACTTCCACAGCCTTTACGGGAGGGCTTACGGGGGATGTTACCGGAAATGTTACAGGAAACGTCACTGGCAATGTTACAGGGAATGTGACCGGAGATGTCACTGGTGATCTGACGGGTGCAGTCACGGCAACTGGCACACTGGCTGACGGTGTAACTGGCACAACTCAATCTGCAAGTGACAACTCTACGAAGGTTGCCACTACTGCCTATGTTGATGCACAGGTGGGAACATCGGACACATTGGCCGAGGTGTTGGCTAATGGAAACACCACTGGCTCAACGAACATCATCGTAAGTGCAAGCCAATCAATTACCACTGACACCATCGCAGAGACAACTGCTGCTGCTGGAGTCACGATTGACAGTGTTCTCGTAAAGGACAACACAGTAACAGCAACCACATTCACTGGCGCACTCACTGGCAACGTAACAGGAAATGTAACCGGAGACGTGACCGGAGACGTGACCGGAGACGTGACGGGGGATGTTACTGGAGATTTAACCGGAGATGTAACCGGAGCGGTGACAGGGAATGTTACGGGTAACGTAACGGGAAATTTAACAGGGAACGTCACTGGCAACGTCACTGGCAATGTCACTGGAGATTTAACAGGGGATGTAACAGGAGACGTTACGGGAGATTTAACAGGGAATGCTGACACTGTAACCACAAATGCCAACCTTACGGGTGATGTGACCAGTTCGGGCAGTAACGCAACCACAATAGCCGACAATGCAGTTACTTTGGCAAAGATGGCCGGATTGGCTAGGGGTAAGATTATTTATGGTGATGCGAGCGGTGATCCAGCGGCACTTGCTGCTGGAACAACGGATGGACACGTCTTGACCATTCAGAATACCGATGGTGATATGGCGTGGGAAGCTGTGAGCGGAGAACCCGGAACCGTTACAGGGGTGACGGGAACATCTCCCATCAATTCTGACGGAAGCTCCACAACTCCGGCAATCTCAATTGATAATGCAACCACTTCGGCAAAAGGGGCAGCATCTTTTAGTTCGGATAATTTCGCAGTCTCAAGCGGGGCTGTGACAATCAAAACTGGTGGAGTTGATTTAACTGATGAAGTAACTGGGAGCCTTCCGGACGGTAATATTGCCAGTGCGTCCACATGGAATGATAAAGCTGATTCGGGAGCAAACAGTGACATCACTGAGCTAACCGGATTAACCACAGCATTAACAGTGGCCCAAGGAGGCACAGGGGCTACCTCGTTGACTGACAAGGCTGTTCTGATTTCACAAGACACAGGGACAGACGCAATAGGCGCAGTTGCGTTAACCTCTAACGGTCAGTTGATTGTGGGCGGAGCAGACGGCCCTGCTGCTGCTACCATTACAGCAGGAACAAATGTTTCAGTTACCAATGCGGCAAACTCTATAACCATAGCATCCACTGACCAGTTCACTGGCACTGTAACCAGTGTGGGCGGAACCGGAACGGTCAATGGCTTAACTTTAACCGGAACCGTTACGGGTTCGGGAAACCTTACACTCGGAGGAACTCTACCAGTTGAAATCGGGATTGCTTGTTCCGATGAAACAACTGCCCTGTCTACCGGAGACAATAAGGCAAGGTTTATGATCCCCGAAGCTATGACCTTAACCGAGGTGAAAGCATCCTTGAGCGGGACTAACACAGGTGGTTCCGGCGTAGATATTGATGTGCGCTACCACGCGACTGACCCGACGAATGCAGGGACTACGGTGTTCAGTAGTGATCTTAATATAGCTGATTCAGACTATTACGGAACCGAGTCCTCGTTAGCCGTGACTTCACTGGCCGAGAACAGTTTCATTATGGTGGATATTAATACCGTGGACGATGCTACAGGCTTAAAGATTTGGTTGATCGGCACTAAATAAGAATGAGTTACATAATCAATCCATATCGTTACGGAGCAGGAGATGACCCTTCCGGCGGTGATTATGTGACCATCACCGTACACTCCTCGCTTGAGATTGAGGAGGATACGTATGACCCCGACTACAAGTATTTCGTTGTGGATGGATCATTGGATGATGCCTTCACCGTAACTGATGCGGGAGATTCGGGTGGCAGTGACTCCATTGAAGTTTATCTGATAGCTGGAGGTGGTGGAGGTGGATCGCAAACCGCAGGTTCCAATATAGGAACAGGCGGTGGAGGAGGAGCTGGAGGTTTCATTCGCAACACTTCCTTCAACAATGGAGGCTCCTTGGCTCAAGCCTACGATGTAACGATTGGCGGAGGCGGAGATGGAGCTGTGGCTAACTCCGGATACGCTGCTGACGGGCAGAATTCAACTCTGGCTCCGGTGTCAAGCGGCTCAACATTAACGGCTCTAGGGGGAGGGAATGCTGGCCAATATTCCGCAGTTTATGCGGGAGACGGCGGTTCCGGCGGTGGAGGGGCTTATTCTCCTTCCACGGGAGGGTCAGCAACCGACAGCAGTCAAGGCAATGACGGTGGTAATGGTGATTATAGTAGCCCTTACACTCACGGAGGAGGCGGAGGGGCTGGTGCAGCAGGAGATAACGGTAGTGCTGGCGGTGCTGGCGGTGCTGGTTGGACTGATGATGATGGATGGATGGACGGAAACTCTCTCGGTTTTGACGGCGGCTACTTTGCTGGAGGAGGCGGAGGAGGTAGAGGAGAATCAAGTTACGGTGGTTACGGCGGTGGCGGAGATGGCGGATGGACTAGCTCTGACGCAGGGGAAGATGGAGAGGAAAACTCCGGTGGCGGAGGAGGAGGAGGAGGAAAGTCGCACGGCAGCTATAACACAGCGGCAGCGGGCGGCGCAGGTGGATCGGGTAAATTAATTATCCGCTGGAAGTGGCAAAACTAATAATATTATGGCACACTTTGCAGAAATTAATGAAGAAGGAATCGTCCAGCGCGTGCTGGTACTTTCAAATAAAATTATCACTAAAGACGGTGAAGAGGTTGAAGAGCTAGGCACAGCATACCTTCAAAAGATGTTTCCCGACACTGACTGGGTGCAGACTTCTTACAATCACAACTTTAGAAAGCGGTATGCTGGGACTGGTTATAGGTACGATGTGGAGCGGGATGCTTTTATCTATCCACAGCCCTTCCCTTCATGGCTATTAAACGAGGAAAGTCTTTCTTGGGAAGCCCCTTTCCCGAAGCCCGATGATGATAAGTATTATCAGTGGGACGAAGAATCTAAATCTTGGGTGGAGATAGACATGGAACAAACAACAGATACAAATAATGACATTTAGCATAACAAGATGTGAAGCACGTTGCCTACCGGAGAAAGACGGATTGCAAAATGTGGTTTCAGAAATAGTAGTTGGAATGACCGGAGTAGATGAGGTTCTCGGTTTGTCGGGCTACCGCGATACATTAGTCAAACTACCTGCCCACGACCCAAACAACTTCACTCCCTTTGAGGAGATTAATGAGGCTTGGGTAAAGCCAATATGCGAGAAGGTCGCAAAGGACAACGACTGGGAGCAAAGCATAATGAATGAGATTGCTGCGGCTAAAGATCGGCCAGTGCAGAAGCCATTCTCTTTCCAGCAACAACAGCCGGAGCCGACTGAATAACTTTAGATGAATCGGGTGGAGATAATGAATGACCTAGAATGGATGAAAGTGTTTGGAGTAAACGGCACAGTGTTTGCCACCGTGTCCCTGTCGGACATTGAACTCGTTCTGAAGATTGTCCTTTTGATTATGACGTGCATTTGGACAGGAGTTAAAATCGTCAAACTAATAAAAGAAGAATGAAAGAAAAAATAAAGAGCAGGAAATTGTGGATGGCTGTTGGTGGTCTTTTGACCGTGGCAGCTACCGAATGGTTAAACCTGTCACCAAACTTGACCGAACAGATTGTTAGCGCGGTTATTATAATCGTTCCGGCTTATATCGGAGGCCAAGGAATTGTGGACGCAATGAAGGAATATGCTGCCAAGAAATGATATTGGAAGCCTTACGAGGACTTGCCGCCCTTCCACGTTTAGTGGAAGTGGTGGAGTCCTTGTCGGACATAGCAAGAGCGCAGATGGCGCAGAAGAGAAAAGATGAGAAAGACAAAACAGTTGACGATCTTATTGCTGCTGCTCGTGAGCGCAGGTTGCGTGAGCGTGAAGCTGAACGGATTTCAAGAGATAGTGGAGAGGAATCAGACGGGGTTTGAGAGTGCTGTTGAGAGTGATGAAGGGGCGGAGTTCGTCCGGCAACTGGGTAAGTACATTAATAAATTGGAACAACAAATAGAGGCAAATTGATATGGGAGCATTAACGGGATCAACAATCAGCTCAAGCTACAGTATGTTGCTGAAGACTGAATCTGCGGGGATTGGTACGCTCAAGGCAGTTCAAGACGGTCTTGGGTCAGACACTTCCCTCAAGCTGTCAGACACTTCTCATGGGGTTGTATCGGTAGACGGTTCTCTTGGGGTCGGGCTAGATGCTCCGGACTATGTTCTTCATACCAAAACTGCGGCTAATTACGTTGGGAAGTTTGAGTCCACCACCGCAGGAGCCAGCATCATTCTTGGGGATAATGGTTCCACCACTGACGGCAACCGGATCACTGCTACCAGTGATGTCCTGAATGTAACCACAGCTAACGTATCTGCTTTTACTATAGACGACTCACAAAACATCGGCTTGGGAGTTGTGCCGGACGTTAAGCTGGATGTTCGTGCTACTGATGATGCGAATTTGGATATGTATCTGATTAACCCAAGTCAGACTACTGACGGTAGGACTACAGTAATCACATTCGGCAAAGACACAG
>Ga0098054_1001484_pt1 | contig 11720 bp, 17 predicted proteins | sample 16_taG_FD_75048 | JGI IMG/M metagenome (GOLD analysis project Ga0098054, IMG submission 75048) | Marine viral communities from the Subarctic Pacific Ocean - 16_ETSP_OMZ_AT15313 metaG | ecosystem: Environmental > Aquatic > Marine > Oceanic | place: Pacific Ocean | collected 2015-01-18
ATACAAAGTAGAACAATATCTAGACGAAGACGGAACTCTTGATGAAATAACTATGCAAGGCGAGTTTAATGAAGAAATAGATATTATAAAAGAGTGGATACAAGAGTGGAAGGAGACGGAAAATGAGTAAGTTATATGACACAGATTATTTGCTAAAAGATAAAAACGATAATTTTTTAAAATTTAGTAATGGAGATTACATTGTTTATTCTGAAAGTTCTAGAGACGAAGAATTGATACACGAGGGAGACGAGTGGATAAAGACGACAGAACTCCCGATAATAATTCAGAAAAAACTTATTAAACAATTGCTTAAAAAGGAGACGGAAAGTGAATAAAAAAGACTATAGATATGATGTAGTATCAATAGATTACGATAGCATTAGACAGGACTTTATTGATAACAATAATAGTCAAGCATTAGAAAAACTTGATAAGTTATCAGTAGGAGAATTAGAGGATATAGTGTTCAAAGTAGACAATATGTTTGATAGCCAAAGGTCAGAACTTTGGATTGATTTTCTATTTCAAGTCTGCGAAAAGATAAAGGAGAAAAAATGAGTAAAAATATGTGTATTTCCTGTAAGGAACAATACAATAAGAAAGATATGGCTCAAGATAATTTTTGTATTCATTGCGCGAGTGAAGATGCGCTATTTGACAAATTTGTCTTACCAGAGTTTAAATTTACAGATGAGGCAAGAGAAGAGGTTAATAAATATCTAAAGAAATATCATAGTATTATATTTCAGTTAGAAGATATTGAATTCAGATATAATTGTCAAGTGCCAGAAGAGTCGCCAGAATTTCTTTTAGATGTTGACGACGCAACTAAAGTTATTGAGACTATAGTTGATGACAAAGATGTTTGGAAAGCAATCTGGATTGCGGCAGATAAAGCAGTATTAAAGATACGAGGCAATGATTTAAATATATCAGATAAGGATAAGAACTAATGAGAGACAAAACTTGGAGTATAAAGCACGAGGGATATTTAAATAAAAATAATATTATATTTAAAGACGAAAAATATATTGAATTAGTAAAAGAAATGAAGAAAGTAAATGACAAACTAATGGAGAATAGAATGGAAACATCTAAAATTATAAAAGGATTAATGAAATTAGGAGACATATTAGATAATATTGAAATGGGAGAACAAGAACTTGAATATTATCAAAATGTAATATGGAACGCAGTAAATTTGATAACAATAGAGAAAGAAACTGTAAAATAAAGTTTTAAAGTTTTTGTTGACTTTAATGGGCAAAATTGTGTATTTTGCTTTATGAAAGATAGATACCAAACCTCGTTTGTTATAGACAAAGAACTTTGGATAAAGTTTAAGTCTAAAACATTGAGAGAAGGCAGTTCTATTAAGAAAGTTTTACACGAACTAATAAGCGATTATGTTAAAGGAGAAAAGATAAATGGCAGGAGTTGGTTTCATCTACCCAAATGGAGATAAGATATCATTTGAAGATGTTAAAAAAGGAAAGGTTGATATAGAGAAGATGGGTATGTCTTTGCCGACATTAATTGAGATGTCGAAAGAGAGAGACCCAAATAGAAAACCTTCAACTACTGAATTATTAATTGGAACGTGTGAGGCATATCTTAAGAGGAGGAAAGATTATTATATTGACCCTCAAGAAAGAGCCTTTTCGTTGGCTGGAACTATGCATCACGCGAGACTAGAACAACACGAAGACGACAGACATTTATTAGAAGAAACTCTTGAAGAGTTTGATATTACTGGGATTGCAGACTTGTATGATAAAGATACAAAGACTCTAATAGACTATAAGAATACAGGTTCTTATAAATGTTCTCAATTATTGGGTATGAACTATAGATTAGTAGATGACCCTAGTGGAGCAAGATATAAAATATCGGGTAAATGGGGAAAGAAAGGTTCTCCGAAAAAGGTCAAGCAGTGGTATAGAGATGAAGGCCTAGCAGATTTCGGTGATTGGGGTTGGCAAGTAAATTGGTATAGATACCTCCTTGAAAAGAGTGGTTATGAAGTAGATAAAATGTATATACAAGTAACACTTAGAGACGGCGGTATTAGAGTGGCACAGGATAGAGGACTAGATAAAAACATTTATCTTATTAAAGTTCCTTTATATGACAATCAAGTCTTGGAGAATAAATTCTTGAAGGCAAGAGATAACTTAGTGCACGCTATTGAAACTGATAATTTGCCACAAAAATGCACCGATGAAGAAACTTGGAACGGACGTAAATGTCAATCTTATTGTGAGGTTAGACATAAATGTCCATATAATAATGGGAGTATAAATGGGTAAAATGAGTGAATTGGATTTACAAGCACAAGAAATAGAAGCGTTACAAATGTCAAATGGACACGAAATATACGAAGAAACTTCTTTGATTGCAAAACACCAAAACGTTTCAGAAGCACCTACTCCTCAAGACGTAGTTAAAAGTAGAAATGGTTTTGATTATGTAGATGAAGGATATATGCGTTGGCGTTTAAACCAACATTATCCTATCTGGTCTTGGGAAGTAATAAAGTATGAAACGCTTGGAGACAAGGCTATTGTTGTTCACGGACGTCTAAAGATTATGGACGAAGGTATTCCACGTAGTTTTGACTCAGTAGCAGCACATAGGATAGCGCAGGCTAGAAGTGGTTCTGGATATGTAGACTTAGGTAATGACCTAAAAGCCGCAAATTCAGACGCATTTAAAGTCGCAGTTAACAGATTGTGTAATGTTGCAGACGACGTATATAGGAAACAGTATATTGATAATACTTTAAGTCAGAATCAATACGATAATATGTTGCTTATTATGTCACAACTAGACGTACAAGAAGCAGAGAGAGTCGATGTTGCTTTACAGTCTGGTAAGATAAACAAAGACAACTACGAAAAGGTAGTGTCTAAATTAAAAGTAATAAAGGAGAACGATAATGAGTAATGTTAGTTCAGTCTTAGATGGTCTTGATGATAATCAGGCTTTTTACGACCCTAGTTCAGATACCGCCGCTCCAAAGAAAGTAATAGGAGAGGGAACATACAATGCTGTTGTTCAATCCTTGACTATTAAGAGAGATGTTGTTGTTAAAGGAAAATATCTTTCAGACATCTTTGAGGCAGTCTACAAAATAGACGATGAAAGGCACTCTGATTTAAAAGGTAGAGAGGTTAAATCTAAAGGTTATTTTAGATTTAAAACTCCTGACAAAAAGAAATACCCTAATCTTGACGATAATCAAGGACAAAATAAAGGGTATATGATATTTTCTGAGGCTTGTGGATTTGATATGGAAAAAAACGAGCAAGGTAAATATGTTCTTCCAATGTTAATGGAAGGCGATATTGCTGGAAACCCTGTTAATATTAAGGTGATTCACGATAAGTGGACAGACAATTCTGGAGAGGAAAGAATTACTCCTCTAGCCATTAATGTCTTTAAAAGTGATAAAGCACCTGCTTTGAAAGCAGAAGGCTTGCCGTTCTAATGAAATATAATTTTTCATTAGACAAGGAGCAGGTTAAGACTCTGATAGAGATGATTGAGCAAAATAGATGTGAGGGAGAAAGTCAGATATGTTCTGACTTGAGAACATCTATAAAAAATCAATATAAGAATCAGTATATAGATGAACAAGATTCTATGTCTGAAAAAGATATTATTGAAAATGCTACGTCTATGTTTGGGTCTGGACATTGTGATAATTGTGATTAGTTAAATATTCCCTTCTCATAATGCGACTTAAAAGGAGTCGGGCAGGTAACCAATCCTGTTCTTACTTTTATTGTTATGAGCAGATACTTTAATTTTTGGTTGGCGCGGAGAATTAAAATAAAAGAGAAGGGAATAATAAAATAGGGAGAAGTATGGATATTTCTAAGTGGAATAGCATAATGAAATCGTTTCAGAATCTTATGGGATGGGATAAGGGAACGAGTGAGATGATTGTCACAAAAAGGTTGTCCTTTGGAAATAAAGGGATAGAGGATATCAGTGGGCGAGAAGAGAAAATTCTCGTCCATATCCTAAGAAAGAGATATAGAGACATAAAAGAGATGTCAAAAGACAAAAAATAAGAATAAGGATTTATTTTATATATAGAATAAACCTTATCATTTTAGTCGATAGTTATATCGAAAAAATAATTTAAATCGATTTAAAGGGCATTCTCGTGATAAAAATTTTGGAGATTTATGAAAAAAAATGAATTAATGATAATAGAGAGGTTGAATAGGTATTTTAAAGATGATAAGCCTATTTTATGTAAAAATCAGTATCATAGGTTTGACGCATACAATAATAATTACATTATTGAGATTAAATATAGGAATAAAGAATATAATAATTACATTATTGAGTTTGATAAATATTCTTATAATGTTATGTATTCAAAATTATTCAATAAAAAATTCTTATATGTCGTTGGAACTCCTAATGACATATATGTATTCAATATTAATAATCTTGATAAATCTGGATATAATTATAAATGGGAAATTAGAGAAATGCCAAAACAGACAGAATTTTCTGATAATTACAATATAGATAAATTTGTAGGTTATTTAGATTTATGGGCCGGTAAAAAAATAGTGGACATAAATGGAAGCAATTAACTATATTATATAAAGAATTTAAAGAGAGGATAATATGTCTAGTAAATCAAAGGCTAAAGGAAATAGATTTGAAAATGAATGTGTTGATATAGCAGAGCAACACGGATTCCAAGCGAAACGTGCTTGGGGTAGCGACGGAAGAAGTATAGGCAAGAGTCCTGAAGTGGACGTTGTAATAAATTACTTGATTTCACCTGAGACAGAAAGAGAGATGGATGTTCAGTGTAAAGTAAGAAATAAGATTGCTCAATATTTACTTCCTCCTGATGATTGTGATATCACTCTTATCAAACAAGATAGAGGAGAGATATACGCAACCATAAGATATAAAGACTTGTTAGAATTAATACAACTAACATTTCAATTAAATCAATAAGTATTAAATAGGGAGAAATATGAGAGTTAATTTTGAATATAAATCTGATGATGAGATTGCGTCCGAAAGGGCTAGATTTGAAGCCCACAGGTATTATTTTAAGCAGATAGACCCGGATAGCGCAGATGATTGGTTTGACCCAGAGATAATAGATAGATGGGAAAATAACAAACAAAATGTTCAGTATAATATAAAGAACGCAAGCAAGGTAAAACATATATCAATGGTAAGAGTTCCTACTAAGTGTCCAAAATGCAAAAGAGCCTGGGCAATAGAAATTTTAGATGGAAGCAAAAATATGTTTGGACCACAATTTTTAGACCAGTCTGTATATAAGACAATACCCTGTGAAAAAGGATTGTGTCACGAATGTAAGGAGGATAATAATGGTTGAACAAAAAGCACTAAGCATACATAGCGAAGAATCAGAGAAAGCAGTTTTAGGTTCTATACTTTGCGATGAGAAATGCTATGAAATAGTAAAAGATTGGATACCTGAGAAAGAGGTTTTCTACCAATTAAAAAATCAAGAAATATGGATAGCTATATCTGAGCTTAAGAAAGAGAATATTCCTGTAGACCTTGTTAATCTTTCATCAAAACTTAAGGGAATGACATACTATTTAACTGGATTAGTGGATGGAGTTCCTACAACTGCTAATGTTTCGTCATATGCAAGACAATTAAATCAGGATTGGTTAAGAAGAAAACTCGTAACTCAATCTCAGGTTATTGCAAAGAAAGCATTAGATAACACTAATGATATAAGTCACTTACTAGAAGATGTTCACGATACTGCAGGATCATTATTAAATCTAGAGCCAGGACAAAAATTCGATATAGACGACCTATTAAGTGATACTAAGGAGTCATTGTTTAATAAAAAGAATTTAACGAGAACAGGTTTTGAAGCTCTTGATGATATTATTTCTGGTATGACAAAAGGAGAGATAACTATATTTGCCGGAAGACCAGGTAATGCTAAAACTACTACAGTTGCAAACATTACTAGAAATTTGGTTCTTGCAGGTAAAAAAGTGGTTATGTTTAACCGAGAAATGCCTAATACTGAGATGATGAAAAAGTTTATTGCTATGGAATCTGAGGGAATTACATATAATACGTTAAGACATAACGCAGTCACTAATAAAGAATCAATTGAAAAAAGTTTAAATATTATTAAAGAAAAGTATACTGACAAACTATTTATGTATGACAACATTCGTAATTTAGAAGGAACTTTTAGAGAGATACGTCGTATAAAACCAGATATAGTCATTGATGACCATATTGGTCTTATTGAGTATCCAAATAATGATATGAGAGATTTAAGATTAAAAATTGGTGATACATCAAGAAGATATAAATGGTTGTGTAAATCAGAGAATATTTCAGTTATTCTTGTTTCACAACTTAATCGTAATATAGAATACAGAACAGAACGTATTCCTAAATTGAGTGACCTTGCTGAGTCTGGTAACTTAGAACAAGATGCAGAGATTGTAGCATTTACTCACTATCCTTGGACTGTAGACTTTGAGAATGCAAGACACGGTAGATATGGATTAGATATTGTTGTAGCTAAGAATAGATATGGCTCAACTGGGAAAGCAACTGTTGGATTCTCTCCAGATACTTGCACTATTTATGATACAGTTGAAGAAGCTGAGGCAAGTGATAGCCAAGGAATGGATAGCGTGCCTTTTTAGTAGTTTAAAAGGTTTCCTAAATTAATTCTTACAGGGTTTCCTGCTTTTTCATATTCTGAAGTACCAAGCTTTCCTGCTATAATTCCCATAGCTTTGTAAGGGTTTCCTCCCTTAAGTTGTTGGAAAATACCTTTTAAAGCATCAGCTGTGGTCATATTTTCAGTCATTTCCGAAAACCAATTAAAGTCATAGTTATCAGTTGCAATAAAATTTCCTTTATCGTCTTTAGAAACTCCAAACTGACCTAATGTTGTAGCCAGACTTGATGCAGGGTCGTAGCTTTCTTTTATTAATCCTAATAAACTATCAGTTCCTTTGACACGAGCCAATGGGTCAACACCTTTTGAGTCGTAGGTGTCATATAAATTAGCTGCATAGGTATCTGGTCTATCTTCTTGGCTTGCATATTTTTTAGAAACAAATTCCTTCAACCAACCTAGCTCATCTTGAGTTAAATCGTCTTCAGTAAAAGTTTTATCAATACCAAGTAAGTCTGCTAAAAACCACCTAGCATTAGAAGGGATAAGGTCTTTTATCCTTCTTCTTTTCTTCCCTGTTTTTCTTATGGGTAATGGCATTTATTTTTTTAACTCTCTTTTCATAGTTTTCATTAATTGTTTAATTGTTAACTCTGCCCACCTATTTTGAGTTCTTAGTCCTGAATCTCTGTAGTAATCTTGCATAGCTTTAAGTTCTGTTTCGTCAGCATCTATAACTCTTTTATTCTTTCTTGATAATTTCTTACTTTTTTTAAGATTCTTTATACCTCCAGCCATAATACCTAATCCTGGAATTAAACTTAAAAGATTAAAGAAAGAGTCTCCACCTTCTTTATTCTTTAATGAGTGTATTAAAGCTGCAATATCAGCACCCGCTCCTACTCCTGGAGTCATACCAGCGAGAGTTAACCCGAGCTGTGTTTCGTCGTAATCATCTCCCATTAATTTAGAATTTTTAGTTTCAATATTTTTGGAAGCATATTCTACGCCAGGCCTATCTCTTTCATCAATAATATTATGCATATCCCAAGCTTGTAAGTTGTCAGTTGTATCAGGTTTTGCGTCTATATTTTCTAAACTATCTAAAATAGCACTAAGAGAGTCTTGTTTCGTAAAAAAGTTTTCTAGCTCTTCAGGAGAATACTCGTTTTGAATATCTTCTGAAGCAAGAGTTCTAAGATTTAACAATGTATTGTTTTTCTTTATTTTCTGTTTTAATTGAATTTTTTTAAAAAAGTTTTTTAATTTGTCGTTCATTTTTTATATACCTTTTCTGCTCCGGCAATACCAAAGGAACCTAATGTTACCCAAACAAACGAATTGTAAACGTTGTCATTAATAACTAAATCTTGTCCTAACAGCCCTGTTACTAAATCAACAATTCCGAACATAACCATAATAGCAAAGGAAATAAATCCTATAATCGCTTTTTCATTGTATTCGTTTTCGTCTTTAAATATCTTCCACATATTTACTCCTAAGGTTTATATTCCCATTCTTCTTGTTTTCTCTTTACTTTCTTTGCGTAATCTTTCATAATTTGATTTACGCTAAAATCTTCAAATTCTATCCTAAGCGATGGATATTTCGGGCCCCAAGCTTGGTTAAATTCATTAACAAGCTTTGATGCTTCACTTGGATTATTATTTATTATATAATCTTTTGCTGCTTGTATTGCATCTCTTTTTCTTTGAGTTGCTCTATCTTTCTCCATTTTAGGAGTATCAAGTCTTCTTACTATCCTAGATGGAATTCCACCAAAAGCTGGTGCAGCAACACTTAATGCTCTTATAGCAGGCTCTTTCATACTTGGATGAAATGTATCTGCAGATTTAATAAATGTTCCCCAACTTCTTGACAGTCTTCCTAAATCATCAAACATTACAGGTTTTAATGCGAAGTTAAGAGTACCTAGCCAATCTTCATCGCTAACTAAATCTCCAACCATTCCAAAACCACCTACTGCAGAAAGTGCCTCCAAATATTTATCGAAAGTCACATCTCCAAAACCTTTTTCAAACAATTTAGCTCTTCTATTTCTAGTTGAAAATTCTGGGTCTCCACTTAAAGTTTTTGTTATCCAAGCTTTAGCTGGTTGAACAAACGCCATTCCTGCCATACCACTTAACCCTATAGATAATATAGGCACAACATTTCCATTCAAAAATTCTGCTTTACTTTGTTCATATACATACTGAGCTTGTCTATATCCAAATCTTTTAAATAATAGAAAAGGTTTAAAGTGAGGGTTGTTAAATAAGAAAGGGTCTTTTGTAAAACTTCTTTGAAGCTGTGAGTCTTTAGCGAATTTAAGCATAACTCTTGCAATTTCTTTATTATATTTATCTTCTGCAAGCTTACCTTTACCTGGTCCTTTTAAAAGATCATCAACATCAAATCCTAATCTTTGCAGTTTATTTCTTGCATATTTCTTTCTCATACTAGGAGCTAGGGTATCTAAAATTCCAAATGCCCCTGTTCCTTTTTTCCCTAAAGCCATATTGCTTAAGTCTTTTATCAATATTTCTGCGGTAGCTCCAGCCATAATCTGATTCCATCTATTCATAGAGTTGAATAAAGAAAGGTCTCCTGTTAATTGTGTCATAGTACCTATTTTATCTTGATTTCCTTTAGTAAATAAAGAAATAAATCTTTGCATACTTGTTTGAGCTTTAGCTTCAGTACCAGATATAGCAGCAGCAGAAGCATCTACTGGACCTACAAACTCATCTATCATAGATTGAACTGTTACTTTTTTTGATACGTCCTGTCTGAATGGTTTGTCTGTAACTAGTTTATGCATAGCTTTTCCAAATCTCCAATAACCAGCTGAAACCATTGTAGATATAAACTGTTGAGTAACATTAGGGATAGTAGCCATACCTAAATTAATTTTTGCTATCATTTCAAGTTGAGCTACTTTACTTAAAATTTCAGCAGTAGTTGAAGTCCCGGTCATATTAACCTCTCCAGTTAAAACATCCTTCATCAATTCAACTGCTTGTTTCTCTGTTTGTGGAGAAAATGGAATTTCATATCCTCCCAAAAAGTCCACCATTTTTGGAGCTCCTCTTAGTCTTTTCTCCGGGCTTATTGATTCTGCTATCTTATCAAGTATCTCTCCTTTTACTCCCAAGTTTTGAACTTGAACCTGTCTTTTTGTTGCACCAGCTACATAATCAGTTAAAACGACTAGAGCATCAGTTTCCATTATAGATTCTCTAGCGCCTTTAAGTCCTCTTCCTGCAATTTCTTGAAGACCTGCAGCATCAACTTCATTAGCAATTTCAGTAAAGTCAATATCAGCCAATGCAGAGTCAACAACAGGCTTTCTTCTTTTTTCTAGCGCAGCGTAAGGTTTTAAAGTGTGATTATATGAACCATATCTTATAGCTAAATGAACCTGATGTTTTGAAGCATTTGGACCAAGTTTTTGTTGTATAGCATTAAATAATCTTAAATAATGCTCATCATCTTTTTGTTTTTGAGTCCAGCTCGCTCTTTGTCCTTTTGGTCCCAATCCAGCTTCAATCTTATCTATATATTGAGTTATTATCCCATTAAGTTTTTCTACTTGTGTCTTATTCAAAGGTTCAGTATCTGTCATAGTTGCAAATGCTTCTCCCATTTCTTTTCTAATCATCTTAGCTACTTCTTTGTCTCCCTTGTAAAGTCTTTCAATTATACTTTTTCTTATTCTTCCAGGAAAGTAATTTTGAACATATCTTGCTACGGGAACTCCAGCTCTTTTAGCTTCATTTCTTATTTTATTCATAAAAGCTTTACTATCTTTGCTTCCAAGTCCCTGAATATCTTTAATAGTCGCTAACCTCCTATTGTGAAAGGCTTTCATTTCTTCTGACCTTGAATTTCTTATCTTTTTTTGAATATCATCAATTAAATCTTTAGTTGTACTCTCCATATCCTCTTTTAATGAATGAATACGTTTCCCTTTATGTGATTCTCCTCTTATGTATGCATTCCATCTTTTATTACTTTTCATAAAACTAAAATCTAATAATTCTGATAAGTCAGCAAGTCTTTCTCCCTGCAATACAGTTGTTTCTCCATCTACAATATCTATATATCTTAAATATTTTTGAGCTGCTGTATCCTCTAGGTTATACATACCGCTTCTAAAAGCACCAAGGAAAGAACTTACAGGTCCGGAAAATCTATTAGGATTCTCTTGATAGAACAACTGCTTTTTCTCTAGTTCAGTCAATTTATTAAAATATTTTTGCCTATCTTTGGAGCCTTTTAAAAATTTTCTTACAACAAATTGTTCTTGTTGACTCAGGGTTGATACCCACTCTTGATAAAGTTTTGAAGTATCCCAATCGTCGGTAAACATTGATTTCTGCTTTCCTTGAATAAACTTTTGATATTTTTCTACTAATTTTGCTTGTTTACCCCACTGAGTTTTAAGGAATGCATCAGCATTAGCAAGAGCTGTTTCTACAGCGTTAGTTCCATATTTATCAGGGCTTCCAATTGCATCTTTAATTTCTTTTTGTAACATTTTTGTTCTTAATTGTCCTGCAGTGAATCCAGAGTTCTTACCCATTTTTAACAATTTTCTAATTTTTCTATCGTCTGTATAGTGGTCAAATAGCTTCAAAGCATTATCTTCGTCTAGTAAATATCTTACCTTTCCTCCTTCTCCAGACATCTCTATTATTACTTCTCCAGTAAGTTTACCATCTTTTTCTACAAACTGTTTTACTGTAGCACCATTTCTACCTAACCATAATCTTCCTGCAATTGGATTATCTAAATCATACTCCATTCTTGTTTTACCTGGATTATTAGGGTCTTCCATTCTTTTTTTAACTACTTGAGAACCTCTAAGTTCTGATGATTTAGTAGATTCATCTATATCAAGACCTGATTTCTTTTTACCTTTCTCATCTTTAATAAATATACTTTTTCCTTTTTTTACCTTCTCTCTTATTTTTTCTGTAATATTTTTAGCAAAGAATGAAGAACTAGGTTGTAGTTGTGCGTTAAGTATTTC
>Ga0098054_1001487_pt1 | contig 11711 bp, 11 predicted proteins | sample 16_taG_FD_75048 | JGI IMG/M metagenome (GOLD analysis project Ga0098054, IMG submission 75048) | Marine viral communities from the Subarctic Pacific Ocean - 16_ETSP_OMZ_AT15313 metaG | ecosystem: Environmental > Aquatic > Marine > Oceanic | place: Pacific Ocean | collected 2015-01-18
ACCGAACAGTACACATTATATTACACTTCATAATAAGATTTCGGTTGACTATTATAACCATCCATCAGGTGATGTGGTGTGGGGTATTATGCAAGGTAATGATGTTATATCTTCAAATGAGGCCTCGTTCAATATCGGTCGGATTGAAGGGGGGGAGAGTCCAAACGGCAGTCGTGAATATACATTCAAAGTAACTTTTGGAAATAACACGAATAATGTTAAAGTATATGGGGACCTTCCCCAAGACGATGGTATGGGTGTTTCTCCCACTCAAATGTTTGGTGATTACTATTATTGGCACTAGTTCAAATTAAAAAGGTAAAATATAAATAAATTACAATGACTACAAAATATACAATAATAAACAGATATGGAAGGATAGAAGAAACTCTATCTACATCACCAACAATTTCAGACATTATTAAAACGGATATAGATGGATATAGTGGTGATTATCGTGTTGATTTAGACGATAAATTTATTAATGGTGAAATAATGCAATCCTACAACGGAACTGTGACTACTTTAAGTGCCTTTGATTATCATACAGAATATCTTTTATTCGTTCAAGATGTGGGAGGTACATTTGAACCAAACTACGCAGTAGAACAAATACTTGGAAGTTATACAATGGATGCGGTTGTTACTCTTTGTGAGCATACCGATGACCACGGATTTAAAATTTGGGATGGTTATACTAGTGGATATATTATTGGAATTAAAGATGTCGGACCAACTGGTGGTATATCGGGTCCAACTGGTCCCGGCGTTAATGTGGATGTTATCCCTGCTTCGGGTACTGTAACTATTACAGACTTCACTGAACTCAATAGTACCGATACGGTAAATCTGATTGCTACTGACGGCACTACCCACGATTTTGTTAATGGTGCCCAAAGTTCGGTGTTGGGTACTTGGGAATCTACAACATCTAACGATGCTACAGCCACTAATTTGATGAATGTAATCAATACTTCATCGGGTCCAGCAGGAACAAGATTTACTGCTACTGTAGATGGGGCAGTTGTAACCATAACCCAAGCGGTAAATGGTTCGGATGGTAACACCACAATTACCCTGACAGACACTGGAACTACTGGGATGTCAAAAACAGACTTTACTGGTGGAACTGGTTCTACAAATGGCATAGGAAGATTATATGCTGAAGGTGACACCGCAGGAATTTCTTGTGATGTGTATTCTATTCGTCAAATCATTCGTCCAAGTATATTCAGAAGTGCTTGTATCGATTTTGAAGTTGCAGGACTCACTGCACCAGATTATACACAAATTGAATATAGTTCTTCAGGTGAAACATTGGACTTGACTTCCACCCATACAGATATGGAAAATACATACAACCTCATTACAACTAATCATCAGATATTCGGAAACACACACGGAAACTATATACACACAGTTGATGTATATGATAGTGATGGAAACACAGCGAGTATTGATGCAGTGTCTGGTGGGACTCCAGACACTTCAGTTTCAGAATTTAATACACTCTACTATAATTGGTTGACAGCAGATGATGTACACGATGCAGAAGAAAGGGCAATTTTTGAGATATATAGAGGAAATACAGCAGGAACACTTCTTGATTCGGTACACAAACTCAGAACACTGTTTAATACTCGGAATCCATAATAATGCCTAAACCCCAAACTAGACAACAACTCAAAGATTATTCACTAAGACAACTTGGTGCGCCTGTAATCGATGTCAATGTTGATGATTCGCAAATCGAAGATTGTCTTGACGATGCTTTACAATTCTTTGCAGAGTATCATTTTGATGGTGTAGAACTTGCATACCCAAAGCACCTGATTACACAAGAAGACATTGATAATAACTATCTAGATATGGATGCAATTGATTCTAATATCATTACAGTAAATCGGTTGTTCAATATTTCTACAAGTACAATTAATATGTTTGATGTGCAATACCAAATGGCACTCAACGATTTCTTTGGTTCGTTTACGCCCGGCTCACTTGCGAATTACTCTATTACAAAATCAAATCTTGAAATGCTTCAGGACATTCTAAACCCAGAGAAGAATATTAGATTCAGTAAAGTAACGAATAAAATGTATGGTGATTTTAACTGGAGTGATGAATTGAATGTTGGGGACTACCTTGTGATGGAAGTATACCGACTTCTCGACCCAGAAACATATCCAGAAATTTACAACGACCGACTTCTCAAGAAATACTTTGTTGCTCTTGTGAAACGACAATGGGGAAACAATCTTTCAAAATTTGAAGGAATTCAATTGCCTGGTGGTGTTCAGTTTAATGGACAACGAATTCTTGACGAAGCACGAGAAGCAATAGATAAGATAGAAGAAGAAGTACAGGACAAGTACGAATTACCACCAGATTTTTCAGTAGGATAACAATCAATGGCAACCAATTCACACTTTAGACCCCAAAAGGGCGAACAAAGGATTATAGAAGACCTGACCATTGAAGCAATCAAAATTCACGGTCAAGATTTTGTATATATGCCTCGTACACTCGTCAAAGAAGATGAGTTATATGGTGAGGATGTTCAATCTGCATTCAATACTGGTGCAGAATTAGAAATGTATATCGAATCAATTGATGGGTTTGAAGGTGACGGTTCATTTATTTCGCAGTTTGGTCTGGAGATTCGTGATTCAGTAAAACTTATTGTATCAAAGAAACGATTTGAGCGAGAAGTCACCGCAATTGAAAATACAGTTTCGGTTCTATATCCACGAGAAGGTGATTTGATTTACTTCCCATTGACCAGAGGATTGTTTGAGATTAAATTCGTAGAACACGAAAACCCATTCTATCAATTAAACAAACTATATACATATTCTTTATCCTGTGAACTATTCCAATACAGTCAGGAAGATATCGACACTGGTTGGACAGACATAGATAAAGCAGAAACAGACAGAGTAGACCTAGCAATGAATGTTATAATGTCTACAGGTTCTGGTGACTATCTCACAGGAGAAAAAGTATATCAGGGTGTATCATATGCAACATCAACATTCAATGCGAATGTAATACGGTGGACGAGTGGAACAAAGACACTACAGATTGCAGGAGTATCTGGTTCATTAGATTTATCTGCGGGACTTACAGGTCAAGATTCATTGGTCTACTACACATCAGGAAGCACGGCGTCGCCTGCTATTATAACCGATGTTACGAACGACCCATTTGCAGATAACAGAGATTTCCAGATTGAAGCCGATGACATATTCGATTTTACCGACCAAGACCCATTCAGTGAAGGCGGGGGACACTATTAATGTTTGACATTTTCTACAATCAAGCAGTACGAAAGATTACCGTTGCGTTCGCATCGTTATTCAATGATATCTATGTTGTTCGTCTAAATTCTGATGGAACTACAGAGAAACATATTCGTGTTCCTCTTGGGTATGGCCCGAAACAAAAGTATATCCGCAGATTAAACGAAAACACTTCAATCTTAGACGATTCAACAGATGTTGCGATTACTTTGCCTCGTCTTGCATTTAATATGACAGGGATTGAATATGATTCTGCACGAAAGAAAAATACACTTCAACGCAGATTCATTACACATACCGATTCTGGAAAAACATATAACAACTATTCCGAAGTCCCATACAATTTTAATTTTAAATTGAGTGCGATGGTAAAGTTTATGGAAGATGGTCTGTGCATTATGGAACAAATTCTTCCGTATTTCACTCCAGAGTTTACGATTACAATTAACTTCAACGATATCAACCAGAAAGTAGATATTCCTATTGTGTTGAGTGGTGTATCGTTGAATGAAGAATACGAAGGTGACTTTGATTCTCGCCGTTTGATTTCTTTTGATATGGACTTTACAGCAAAAGCACACATCTACGGCCCAATCAAAGAAAGCAAAATCATCCAAATAACTACAAATACAATATGGAACTTGGAAGAACTTATTGGTGGAGAAATATCAGGGCCAACTGGTGCGTTATCCAAACTAACTGGTGGAGTAACTGGACCAAGTGGTGGTTCATCGGGTATTGATGACTTTACAGATTATACAACAAACACCAGAGTATATGGTGGACCAAGTGGTGGTGCAATTGATGAAGGTGGAAATAATATATGAGTGATATGAAAAAGAGTGTTGATGAGAAAATCTCTGAAGCCCTCAATCTTAATTTTGATAATGACGACAACAATAAAGAATTAGATAAACCAAAAGCAACAGAGATTGTCGTAAACAAAGAATTGCAGTTGGACACCGACCAGAAATCTGATTACACTTTGGTACGAAACAATCTAAAAGAAATTATTGCAACAGGTCAATCGGCGATTGAAGGGATTCTCAATGTTGCAGATGAAGGAGAAGCACCTCGTGCATATGAGGTCGTATCTCAGTTGATAAATACGGTTGCATCGGCTAATAAAGATTTGATTGACTTACACAAGAAGTTCAAAGATTTACGAGCAGATACCTCGGAAACTGCACAACAAGCAGGAGTGACAAACAATTCCATTTATGTTGGTTCTACAAAGGAATTACAGGATTTGGTGAATCAGTCCAGAAGTGCATCACGAAGGATTGCGATAAACGAAGATGATGTTATTGACGGTGAGGTAGTGAAGGAAAATGACAGCAAAGAATAAATCCGAAAAGTATCTCGGAAATCCAAATCTCAAAGCGCCGGGCGTTCCTGTAAAATTCACAAAGTCACAGGTGAAGGAATATATGAAATGTCAAGAAGACCCGATATATTTTGTCAAGAAATATGTCAAGATTGTTTCTCTTGACGAGGGACTTATTCCTTTTAAATTGTGGGATTTTCAAGAAGATATGATTCAGAAGATTCACGACAATCGTTTTACAATCAGTAAGTTCCCACGACAAACTGGCAAAAGTACGACAGTGGTTTCATATCTATTACACTATGTTCTGTTCAGTCAGGATATGAGTGTGGCGATTCTTGCAAACAAACTATCCACTGCAAGAGAGTTATTGCACAGGTTGCAACTCGCATATGAATATCTCCCGAAGTGGTTACAGCAAGGAATTGTAGAATGGAACAAAGGTTCGATAGAATTAGAAAACGGTTCAAAGATTGTTGCATCTTCTACATCCTCTAGTGCAATTCGTGGTGGAAGTTTTAACGCAATTTTACTTGATGAATTTGCCTATGTTCCTGCGAATGTTGCAGAGGAATTCTTTAGTTCAGTATATCCAACAATTGCATCGGGTAAGTCTACAAAAGTAATTATGGTTTCAACTCCAAAGGGGTTGAATATGTTTTACAGATTTTGGACAGATGCGGTAGAAGGTAGAAACGAATATGTTCCCATTGAAGTTCATTGGAGTCAAGTTCCCGGCCGTGATGAAGAATGGAAACGACAAACAATTGCAAATACGAGTATGGAACAATTCGCCACTGAATTTGAAACAGATTTTATTGGGTCAGCATCTACTTTAATATCTTCCCATAAACTCAAATGTCTTGCATACAAAACTCCAATCATCAAAAACGATGAAGGGTTGTGTATATACGAAAAACCAAATAAAAATAATACCTATTGTATGTGTGTGGATACTGCACGAGGTATGGGAAAAGATTATAGTGCATTCGTTATTGTTGATATGACTGTGATGCCATATAAAGTGGTTGCAACATATAGAAATAATACAATCGCACCGATGGTATATCCGAATGTCATCAGTGCATTAGGAAAACAATATAATAATGCATTTGCTCTTATAGAAATTAATGACATTGGTGGTCAAGTAGCAGATATTCTCTATGGTGATTTAGAATATGACAATATGTTGATGTGTACAACCAAAGGGCGGAAGGGTCAAATAATGAACGGTGGGTTTGGTTCTTATGGTGCAAGTCAATTGGGTGTTCGTACTACGGTTGCAACTAAACGAATAGGTTGTTCTATATTAAAGGGTCTTGTAGAGGAAGATAAACTCATTGTAGAGGATTTCAATGCAGTAAACGAACTCACATCTTTTGTTGCAAAAAAACAATCATATGAAGCAGATGATGGACACAATGACGACTTAGCAATGTGTCTTGTAATGTTTGGATGGATGACTACTCAACCATATTTCTCTGATATGACAAATATGAATATTCGAGAAGATTTATATGGTGACAAAATAAAGCAAATGGAAGAAGAAATACCGCCATTTGGTTTTGTGAATGATGGACAAGAACCAGAATATGAAGTAGATGATGATGGAACTGTGTGGTTTAATGCAGATAAAGATGATTGGACGGTTTCTTGGTAAATACCAACCCCAAAAACTCGATTTGTATAAATACTAACAATAAGAAAAATAGAATAACAACATCGTGTGTTATTCATAGACAGTATACATTAACGGTACACGAATAGGAGATACCCATATGGCATTTCAAATTAGCCCTGGCGTAGAAGTCAAAGAAAAAGACTTGACCACAATTGTTCCCGCAGTTTCAACCACAATCGCTGGTTTTGCAGGACACTTTATGTGGGGCCCAGCCGAACAACGAGTAACAATTGACAGCGAAAATAATCTTAAATCACTTTTTGGTGAACCCACCGATAATAATTACGAAGATTGGTTCACTGCCGCAAACTATCTTGGATACGGAAACAATCTTCAAGTAGTTCGAGTGGTAGACGATGGTACAATTGCACAAAACTCAGGAATTTCTGGTTCTTCTGGTAGTTTTGTCAAGAATGACGACCATTACTATCAAGGAATTGCAGGTACAGGTGATTTCTGGATTGCAAGATATCCCGGCACTAAGGGTGACTCCCTAAAGGTGGTCTTGAATGATGGTGGTTGTACCGCAGGTGTTCTTACTAATGAACAATACCAAGAATGGCCATATTATTCATACTTCGATTCAAATATGCCTTATACAAGTCAATGGATGGAAGACCTAACTGGTAATACCCAAGGTTATGACGGTTTGAATGTTGCAGTCATTGACGAAGATGGTGAATTTACAGGAACAAAAGGTACTGTACTTGAAACATTTAATGGACTTTCAAAAGCAGCCAATGCCAAGAAACATAATGGAGAGTCAAATTATTATGTAAATGTAATTAACGATTCATCAAAATATATTTGGTGGGGTGACCACCCTGTTAATGACGGTGAACTGGGTAGTGTCAATGGTGGTGATTTAGATTGGGGTGATACCTTAACTGCGGGTTCAACTGGAGCATTCGATGTTATTGTAAATCCACCAGAAGGTGCATCTCAAGGTATAAGTCATTCTCTAACCGATGGTGGTGGAGAAACTTCTGGTACAATCTCAACTGGTTCATCAGCAGGGTATGGTTTATTCTCAGACCCAGAAACAGTAGATATGAGTTTGATTCTTGGTGGTGAAGCAGATGCAACACTTGCAGGTGAACTAGTTGACCTTTGCGACAGTCGTAAAGATTGCGTTGTGTTCCTCTCACCTCTACGAACAGATGTTCTTACAGCAAATGATACTGGAGAATTGGAATCAGCAGCCGAAACAGCAGTTCTTACATATCGAAACACTACGCTGAACAAATCAAGTTCATATGCATTTATGGACTCTGGTTGGAAGTATATGTACGACCGATACAGTGATGTATACCGATGGGTGCCACTAAATGGTGACATCGCAGGACTCGCTGTTCGTTCAGACCAACAAACAGAAACTTGGTTCTCGCCTGCGGGGTTCAACCGTGGACAAATCCGTGGTGTAATTAAACTTGCGTGGAATCCACGCAAAGCACACCGTGATAATCTTTACAAAGACCAAGTGAACCCAGTAGTTTCATTTCCCGGCGAAGGTACAGTCCTTTGGGGTGATAAAACAATGCAAGCAAAACCAAGTGCATTCGACCGATTGAATGTCCGAAGGTTGTTCATCGTTCTTGAAAAAGCAATCGCAACTGCCGCTAAGTATCAACTCTTTGAACAGAATGATGCATTTACTCGTACTCACTTTAAGAGTATGATTGAACCATTCCTTCGTGATATTCAATCACGCAGAGGTATCATCGATTTCAAGGTTGTGTGTGATGATAGCAACAACACTGGTGAAATAGTAGACCGTAACGAATTTGTTGCAGATATCTACATCAAACCAACTCGTTCGATTAACTTCATCACCTTGAACTTCATTGCAACACGAACAGGTGTGGACTTCAGTGAAGTCGGTGCTTAATCTATATCATATAAATACTATAGAACAAAACTTTTAGGAGAAACAAATAGATGAACATCAATAATTTTAAATCAGCACTTTCAAAGGGCGGGGTTCGACCTCATCTCTTTAGGGTGCAGGGTAGTATTGGTACGACCAATCTTCCCACCAAAGTTGGTTTTCTTTGCAAAGCCGCTTCGCTCCCTGCAACAAGCATTACGGCCCTTGAAGTTCCCTTCCGTGGGAGAAAAATCAAATTGCCTGGCGAAAGAGAATTTGCAGAATGGTCATTAACATTCCTTTCTGATGGTGAATTTGAAATTCGCAATGCGTTTGAAAAATGGATGGATGAACTTAATCACACAGTTGCAAACACTGCATCAAGTGAACACGATTTAAGTGGTCCATTATTTCCAGATTGGAGAATTGACCATCTTGACCGTCAAGGAGAAGCAATTAAGTCATATAAATTCTTCCATTGCTGGCCATCAGAAGTTAGTGCTGTAGATGTATCAACCGATGCATCTGACCTAATGGAATTTACCGTGACACTACAATATACTTATTTTACCACCCAAGACACTGATGAACAATCAGGTATTGGTATCGCTTCAGCGCCAGGTAATTAATATATTGTGAACTTTTTATTATGTAAAGGACTTATCGTATGCCAATAGAATTTTTCGGATTTAGTATAGGAAAGAAGAAGTCTGCAAAGTCGAATATCGCAGGGAATAAAAATAAAATTCCCGAAACATTTGTACAACCAACCATCGAAGATGGTTCAGCAATTGTTGATAACACGGCCGGTGCAGGCGGTTTCTTTGGTTCATATGTTGATTTTGACCGTGAAGTAAAATCTGAAATTGAGTTCATCAATAGATATCGAGAAATGGCATTACACCCAGAAGTGGAAGGTGCCATCGAAGACGTTTGTAACGAAGCAATTGTATATGATGACATTAAAAACTCTGTTGAATTAAACCTCGACAGAGTTGATTCTTTATCAGATAATATCAAAAGCAAGATGCAGGACGAGTTCGATGATGTTTATCGACTCTTTAATTTTGAAAACAGAGGTTATGAAATCTTTAGACGGTGGTATATTGATGGAAAGATTTATTATCATATGGTAGTGGATTCCAAATCACCAAATAAAGGTGTGCAGGAACTTGCATATATTGACCCATCACAAATCAAGAAAATTGTCGAGGTTAATAAGAAAGCCAAAGAAGGTGTTGATGTCGTAGAAAGTACAGAAGAATACTACATTTATCGTGAAAAACCAGAATCAAATACTGGTATTAGAATTGCAAATGAAGCCGTATGTTATGTAACATCAGGACTATATGATGCATCAAGTAAGAAGATTATTAGTTATCTTCACAAAGCAATCAAACCACTTAATCAGTTGCGTATGATTGAAGATGCAGTTGTTATTTACCGTATATCACGGGCGCCCGAAAGACGAATCTTTTATATTGATGTTGGTTCGCTTCCAAAGACAAAAGCAGAACAGTATGTGAATACTATTATGAATAAATATCGAAACAAATTGGTATATAATGCTGATGATGGTTCGATTCGTGATGACAAGAAACATATGTCAATGCTTGAAGATTATTGGTTGCCTCGCCGTGAAGGTGGTAAGGGTACAGAAATCTCTACACTCGATGGTGGACAAAACTTAGGAGAAATGGAAGATGTGGAATATTTCCAAAAACGATTATTTCAATCACTAAGTATTCCCCGAACTCGATTTGAAATGGATAGTGGATTTTCTGTTGGTCGTTCATCAGAAATCAATCGTGATGAAGTTAAATTTATGAAATTCATTAATAGATTGCGAAATAGGTTCAACGATTTATTCCGAATAGTTCTACGAACACAATGTATACTTAAAGGTATTATGACCGAGGACGAATGGAATCAAATTGAACAACACATCAAATTTGATTATGCAAAAGACAATCACTTTACAGAATTGAAAGATTATGAAATCATTGGTGAGAGAATGACAATTCTTAGGGATGTAGACGAATATATTGGTAAATATTTCTCAACCGAATGGGTAAGGAAAAATATCTTACGACAGGATGATGAAGACATAAAAGAGATAGATAAACAGGTATCACAGGAACGAGAAGCCGGTATTATTACCGATAACTAACGGAAACTATTAAAAATGAATAACTATTCAAAAGACATTATAGAAAGCATTTTTGGTAAGGAAGAAACCGAAAGCATTAAGAGTAAAATCGAAACTGTTCTTAATGATAAGGTTGGTGTTCGTATTGCACAAGAAGGTGTAAATGTTGCACGAGATGTTATGGTTGTTTATGAAGAAGAAGAAGAAGCAGATAAAGCCGATATACAAGGTACGGTAGATGATGTTGGTCTTGACCCTGTTATGGACAGGGAATACTTTTTAAAATCTGTCGAGATTGGTGATGTGCTTGTTACAATTAAAACAATTGGTGTAGGTAAAAACAAACCTGTTTCTGTATACATTGATAGTGTTCGTTGGGAATTCTTTGCTGGTCCTGTTATCGCAGAAAAAGAAGTAAAGAAGTTTATTGACTCAGAACATTATGATAAGTGGCTAAAATCGATGGGTGCTGATACATCTACTAAAGAAAAAGAACCACCGACACCACCAGAAGAAGAAGAAGAAAAGGTTGATGAAAATATTATCAATACCCTTCATAATATCAAAGAATCTAAAGAATTTACATTTTATAACGAAAATGTTTCAATTATTGTTGATTCAGAACAAGCAAATGCAATAGTGGCGGTATATGAAACACTAAATAAGAATAACAAGGATAGTTTTAGAGAAATGCTCAAAGAGAGCAGAAGCAGTTTTATTAAGATTCTAAACTTTTCTTTTGAACAACTATCAACAATAGGAGATTCCCAAGATGAATCACGATAACGCTAGAGAAATTATTAACGACATCCTCGATACAAATTTATATGATGCAAAAGATAAACTTGTATCTTCATTATATGCTAAAGCAAGTGAACAACTTGAAACATACCGAGAAGATAATAGTGCAGATATTATTCAGAATGTATCTGATATTGCAGAGGAATTGAGCAAAGAACAGAAAGCATATAAATCTTTCTTTACTGGTATGCTAAAGAAGTGGGATGTAGAATCACCAGCCGATATTCCAGACGAAAAGAAAGATGAATTCTTTGATGCAGTTAAAAAGGGATGGGATAAACATAAAGATAACGATTCTAAGGGAGAGGGAGAATAATGAAACTAATCACAGAAACAAATCTTGATGGTATTAATATGATTGCAGAAGCCAAAGAAGGTGGTGGTAAGAATTACTACATCGAAGGTGTTTTTATGCAATCAGACACCAAAAATAAGAATGGTCGAGTATATCCTAAAGATATCCTGATGAATGAAGTTACACGATATGCAAAAGAGTATGTTGGTAACAAACGAGCATTGGGTGAACTTGGACATCCAGAAGGACCAACAGTAAATTTAGAACGAGTATCCCATATTATTACAGA
>Ga0098054_1001496_pt1 | contig 11677 bp, 4 predicted proteins | sample 16_taG_FD_75048 | JGI IMG/M metagenome (GOLD analysis project Ga0098054, IMG submission 75048) | Marine viral communities from the Subarctic Pacific Ocean - 16_ETSP_OMZ_AT15313 metaG | ecosystem: Environmental > Aquatic > Marine > Oceanic | place: Pacific Ocean | collected 2015-01-18
AGTAAAGTAGCTAACTGATATTTAGCCTCTATATTACCCCATCTAGCTAGATTACCAAAATCTATACCCCTTAATTCTTCAGGTACTTCCGAATCTTTCTTCTTCCCTATACCAAGCTTTGCTCTAATTTGATTGACTCTATTCTTTACATTAGTATCATTCCACCAGGCATAAGGGGTGCCTTTTATTTTCATATTGGGATTATTTAAAATTCTTTCTGGTAATTGCTGAGGATAACCTAGGGCATCTTGAGCATAAAGATTGAAAAAGTCAACCCATTCAAATGTATGTTTAGCATCACCAGTCTTTTTTAAATGGTCACCTTGAAATTTATATATATCTGATCTAACTTTTATTTGAGCAGCATGTTGATACATATTGTCAATTATGCTTTTCATATATTGAGTATATACTTCAGGCTCAACACTCCATCCAGGAATATGAGCATCACGTTTATGCTGAGAACCAACTTGTCTATTCTCAGTAAAACCTTTTATATTTTCAGATTTCTTACCACTCTTAGTTGCAATGTCCTTTAAAACTTGAGAGGCTAAGTTATACTTATCGTTAAGCTCCCCAGTAGGTATCCAATCTCCAGTAATTTGCCTATAATGATAGATAAGTTTAGCCATTTCCTTATCACGCTCTTTTTCAGTTAGTCGAGTTTCTTTATTTAAAATCTTAATAGCTTCCTTTAAACCTTTTGCAGCTATTTTTGGATCACCAGATATATGAGGCCAATAACCCTCAGCTCCTAAATCTCCAGTTCTTCCAATTAGAAGATTTTCTTGTATTGATTTCTTTACATCTTGATGTGCTTTTGGGAAATAAGATATCATTTGACTTTTAGCAATCTCTCTAAGTCCATCAATACCTTCAGTTAAGTCTACACGCTTACCTTCTATTATAGCTTTATCAAATTTCTTTAAAAAGTTTTCAACAATATAATAATCAGCAGAAAAGCCTTTTTGCTTAGATTTTATTGGTTGGTATTGTCTGTCCCATTCGCTTATACCAAAATCGTCTCTACCGCCTGTCATCCATCCATGAATTTTTTTATTCCATTTTGTAATAACTTCATTAATATTATTTACAATTTCCCTACCAGTCATCTTAACAACTCTTCCCCCACCAAGAGTAACGTTAAATTCCTCCTTTTGAAGCTCAGCCCAGTTATATTCTTTCTGAATCTCATTCCACTTATCTATATATTCTTTAGACTTTAGATTGTAAGCAGCTGAGCCTTCTTTATCCATAATTCTTTTTGGCATTGTCTGAAATTCACGCTCTCTCACAGCTATTCTAAATAATTTATCACCACCAGGTACTCCCTCAAGATAAGGTCTAAAGTCGTCATCTAATTTTACTTTGTTCTCTTCAAATAACTGAGTAGACTGTTGATTCATAGTATGTACAGCACTTTGCATTTTTGTCATCATATTCTCAGGCTGTTTTATAGCTCCAGTTGCCCATTCACCAGCTTTATTTTTATATGGTGCTCTAGCGTCAAATAGCTCTAAATCATATCTCATTAAATCTTGACCTATAGCCTTTGGAAACATTAACCAGTGCCACCCAGTAATCTTAGCAGTTTTCTCTCTGACTGGTCTCATTACTCTTTGCCACCATGTACCCTCTTTTGTCATTTTAAACCATCTGTCTAAAGTTCTGAAGTCCTCAATAGATGCAGCGTTTAAATCTTTCTTAACCAACCATCTCATTAAGCCGTTTAGATCAACACTATTAATATTATTATAATGATTTAGATGTCCTTTAATACTTAAAGCCAGTTCAGCCTCTTCTTTATTCAGCTTACCCTCATTAAGGCCTATAAATGGCTCATATTCGTCCAATCTTAGCCTAGTTAAAGCACTAGCCTCAGGGTCTTCAACAAGTGTTTTTTCAGCCTTTTTAAGGGCCTCTGTAACCTTTTCTGGTTTTACTGCAGATATACTAGTATCAAATAGTTTTTGGTACTCACTTAACATACCTTTAACCGATGCATCCGATATAGCCTCAGACGCATAACCTACTTTAGATAAGCTTGTCTTCTTAGAATCTGTAATCATATCATCTAACTCTTTCCTTACAGCTTCAGTCTTAGGCTCTCCATATTTTTTAATAAATTCTTTTCTATTAAATTCTTTACCCCTCCACAATGTCCCAAGCATCATAGCATCAAATAGATTCGACTCTTCAGAAGATAAGCTCTTTTTATACTTCTTTATTCTAGCGTCAATACTAGCTTGGTTTAAAGCACCAGTCTGTTTCTCACCATATATCTGCTGTTGAGCTGCTTCAAGATAAGCTAATTCTATCGGGTCTAAAGTTGAATTAGTATAATCGATTTTTCTTGCCTGGTTAGCTAAAACATAGCTATTTTTCTTTAAGTGATCAGCAGCTTCACCAAGTTCTCGTATTCTTGTTGGAGAAACATTCTTAGAAAGTTCTGCTATTCTTTTAATACTAGCTATATCGGAGAAATCATTAACGACAAAATCCTCAGCCTTTTTGACAATATCATTAAGATATCTAGAGCGTTGCTCCAAATTATCTGGTTCAAACTTCTCACGTTTATTCTTATTGTAAGAAGAGAATTGTTTCCCAAATAAAAGCTTACGTTGATACCCAGGCATATTTGGGTCTAACTGATTTTGCATACCCTCTTTTTCAAAAAGCCTATACTTTAATACTAAATCTAGATAGGGACTTCTTGGAACAGCCATCGAACCTCTACCAAGTAATTTCTTTAAAGCATCTAATCCTGTAAGGTTTGACTCATGGCTTTTGTATATTTCTTTGACTTTTTCATAATCAACACGTTTTAATATACCATCACTCCAGTCAAGCCCTTTTAAATCACTGGCTATCTTAGGTAAGAATGTATTTCTATATTTTGGTAGAACTCCCGATTTTGTATCATTAATCAAGTCAAGCTTTTCTTGAATCTCCCACATATTAAATCTTCTGTTCTCAGCCCAGTTTCTACTATATATAGCCTGATTAATATTCTTCATAACATTAATAACGGCTTGTTTTTTATGACCAGAGTGGATAATTTTATTTAAACTCGGTATAGGCTTACCATTTTTATCGACAATCATATATTCAAAGAGAGCATTTGTCTGTTTATCTAAAAGCTTTTCACCATACTTACCAAAGTTTAACCCAGCTTCATCCATAGGGTCAGAAGCTAAACCTACAGCAGCTCTAGAAACACCTCTAAAAGAGCGAAGGTTATCATCCCCCTTTTTAGCACGAACTCTTAACCTAAGAGGATACTTAAAATCTTTGTGAAATATATTAGTATAATAACTACTATTATCCATTGCTCTTATAGAAGAATATGCAGATTTAACATAAGCTGTTTGAGTAACTGCAGTACCTAGCTGATTTCTACCTTGAGAAGCTGCATCTGAAGCTATTTGACGAGTTACGGGAGAATATTGAAGTGCTGGATTAACTACCTTATCCTTCACATCCCCCTGAGTAGTTAACTCTGTTCTATAGGTTTCACCTTTTTTGCTAAGAGGGTTGACAGTTTCTTTATTGTGCTCCTCAAACCCATTCCTAACAAACTCGTCTTTAGACCAATCGTAAGCATCTTTCCACTCCTTTTTAAATCCAGTACCTTTCCCATCAGATGATCTGCCTCCAAAAAATACAAATGCTTTATCACCATCAAGGTCAGCACCTCCCAGTGCTTCCATTGTTCTTCCGTGGAGTAAAGAACCAAAGCCCCTTACACCAGAAAATCCAGCAAACTTTAATACATGAGCACCTGACATAGAATCCATAGGAACACGAACAACTACCGCTCTAAACAACTCTTCCAATTGCTTATCTTTTCTTCCTCCATCCTCATACTCTTTCCAAAGCTCTTCTAGTGATCTCTTACCTTTTTTACCTATACCAGATACATCAACTTTCATATCCTTGAAGCCATTATCTAGAAAAAATATATCATCTTCTTTCTCAAGTCTTTTAGTTTCACCTTCTTTAGACATACCTATTTCATATGGCCTCATTCTAGTAGAACCGCTATTTCCAATTTGAGGTCTTGTTATTCCATTAACAATGTAATTACGTATAACAGACATTCTATAATCACGACTAAATTTATGTAAATGACCAGCTAGACTATTTGGCATTAAAGATATAATTCTTTCATGAACAGTCTCAAAGTCAGACATCTCACTTCTCATTTGCTCTATTTGCTTATCGGTATATTCACCGTCAGCTCTCATCTCTTCTATAATATCTCTGTTAACTTTTTGTATCTTAGAATAAACTGCATTTGCAAATTTTTCATTACCCTTAGCCTGTATAGCTGTAAGGAGCTCATGAACACCTACCTTATCAAGATTATTAAGAATCTTAGGAATATCTTTTTCATAGGCAGAGGGATTTAATTCTACATTCTTTACTAATTTATTTATCTCAGCATCACCCTTTACCCTCTCCCCTCCAAGACTTGAATACATATCGTCTATTATTCTAGACATCTCTTTATTATATTCACCTTCTGTCTTAAATGGAGCTTTTGATGGATCAAAGAAAGAATATGGACTAAAATTTGTAAACATTTGTTTAGGCATATGTTGAGGTTCTATACTATGAGTGTCAGTCTTTTCAGACATTATAACTTTAATATCCCTTATAGGAAGTTCATATGTATCAGCTACAACTCTTGGATTGTTTCTATACCAATCTAATTTTCCTATTTTACGCTCACCAATCTGTTTAGCGGCTGACTTAGGTATGATTAAGTGTATATTATTCTTTTGCATATAAGCTTCCATCTTAGGAGTGACGGAATGTATCATATACTTGCCCAATAGAGCCCCGTATTTAGGGCTAGAAGACACGATAAAAGATTTATTGACTCCACCTTCAGTGGGTAGCCCTCCCTGTCTATTTAAGCCATCTATAACATCAGAGCGCCCCAAGATAGCACCATCTGTGACTGGAAAATATTTACTATTAGCAGTGCCTAATGGATGCGGAATTTCTTTCCCATTATCTTCTACTAATTTTATATTTAAATTATCATTAACTATATCTGATTTTCCTTCTCCCCTAGCTTTTTCAATAGCCATAATAATGTCTTTAGGGTCAGAACTGTAGCCAGATGTGAGCCATATTTGAGACCTTTTGTTAAACGCTTTCGCATTATTTATATACCCCTCTCCTAAAACTTTACCTATATCCTCTAAACCCCTGTATCCGTTGAGCCTAGCGTCGTATATAGCATTAGAAACAAAAGCCTTATCAAACATTTCTGCAGCTCTTTCCTTGCTTCCAATACCAGAACTATACTTTTTTATAAATTCTTGTCTACTTTTATCTATTTCTTTTAATTGTTTAGCCGTGACATTGCTTTTTTTCATAGCTGCTTTTATTTTTGTCATAGCTTTTTTAATATTAACCTTACCAAATGGAGTATCTGGATGATACTTAACAAAATAAAGTCTAGACGCATCACCCCTTCCGCCATAGTAATACATATTACTTTTCTTTTGACTCATGAAACCCATAAGGTTCCCAAGTTCTTTATTATATTGTTGTTGACCAACCTGCAAGTCTTCTCTATTAGGAAAACTTCTTCCATTTTTAGCAGCTTCTCTTTGGGCTAAGTAATCTGGATACTTATTTAACTCAAACTCTCTTTGCCCTGTAGGAGTTGACCTTACAATATGATCTAATAGAGCATATACTCCACGAGGTTCTTTTTCTGCTAAATTAAATTTCTTGTTATAATCTTGTAAAAATACTTCTTCAATTAACTTAGGTTCTTGGCTTAATTGTTTTCTATTGCCAGCACCATTAATAGCAGAGCCAGTAGCATCTGTTTGCATTACTCTAGGTCTACCATTTTCTACTGTAATCATATTAACAGGGCGTTGTTTTATCCTCATAAAGCCAAGACCTTGCCAAAAAGCTCTATCTTCTTTTAAAGTGCTAAATTCTGGATGTTTTTTAGTTATATAGTCTAACATCTCTTGAGCGGGATTTTCTTTTGATTTCCTACCTTTTTGTATCAAATTTATCCACTTATTATTTAAATCTGAGGCTGCTAATAGCTTTTCACCAGTTGTTTTCCCCTCCATATACTCAGCCATATTTTTTTCTACAAATGATTTTGCATTAATAGATATTCTAGCTGGGATTATCTGGGGATCAACGTCACCACCACTATCCTCCATCTCCTTTAATTCTTCTTTTGTTAAGTCTCTAAGGGGTTCTCCCTCTTCAGTGAATGTAATAGATTCTAATTCTTCTTGTTTCTTTAGTATTTCCTCAGCTCTTACTCTAGCTTCTTCTGGAGTTATGCCTTTAGTGTTTTTTAATATATTAGCAGCAAGAGCGTTTACTGGGCTTTCCATTCTATCAATTTGCTTAATTACCCAATCTTGCCCAGGCTTATCAATCTTATCCCAACCTTTTACTAACTCAGGGTCTTTTATATCTTTCTTTATCATTTTAGAGAGATGCTGTTGACCCATTCTTCTATGGACTGGCATCTCATTCTTACCAAAGTAAGCACCTAATAAGTACTGATATATCTGCATTGGTGTAGTATCACCACGCATAGTAGAGGGGAGACCAGTGAATAAAGAGCCAGAAAGTGTTTTTAATGCCGTGTCTGCCTGAGGGCTTCCTGTCTGTACAAGGTTCCCTATACCTCTAAATGCAGCACCAGCTACAGCACCATGCTTAAAAGATTCCATCATCTCGTCTACGCCACCCTGCCAAGAGCTAACTGCACTAGCAACACCTAAGTGAAAGGCTCCTGAGGCTAAATCTTGAGCAACGTTATTTTGTAAAAATCCTGTTGCTGTTTTACCAGCTGCTACTCTAGATGCTATAGCCCTACCATATATAGGATTAACAATCTTCTTAACGCTTTTTTCAGCCGCTGAAGCAGCTAACATAGGAATAGAACGCCCCTTTAGAGCCTTAGCTGCCTCTGCCAAACGTTTAGCCCCCATAAGTTTAAATGGCATTGCAGGGACATACCCTACAAAACCAGCTAAATGACCTACGTTACGAGCTATAGCTTCGGCATCATCTTTAGGGGGATCACCAGTTCTAAATGTAGTGAAACCCTCAAAAAAGCCTTGTCCAGCCTGTTTCATTACACTTCCTACTTTGCCCATAAACCCATTGTTGCTTTCAGCAAAGGGTAAGCGGTAATATTCAGCGTGTTGCTGTAATTGTTGTAATGTTTCTTCGTTGAATTTATCAGGTTGCTGTTGGTATAACTGCCTGAATTTATTTACTTGAGCGGGTGATAAGCTCGGTCTGAATCCTTGAGGAGTAGCCACACTTTAATCCTCTTCAAATATTTTACTTAAAGCTCCTCCAGCAGCAGCACTTCCTAATATACCAGCTGAGATAAGGCCTCCATATCTTGGAATATGTTTAGCCATTTTAGCTGCTCTTAAAGCAAGACCTGGTTTAGTTGTTACGTATTTAGGAACATTCCTTAATACTCTTCCCCCAGCGCCTTTACTACCACCTATTGCTTTTCTTAATTGCTTACTATTTTTTACTCTTTTATCTACGTCTTTTTTAAAATCTCTAATTTTCTTTTTATCTTCGGTAGAGACTCCAAATCTTTTCTTAAAGTTTTTATTTGGAGTGCCATCTTTTTTCGGAGGTCTTAAATCAGTATCTCGCTTAATTCCTAAATCTCTTTCGATTTGCCTGTCCGTTAATCTTTTAATTCCAAACTTACCTTGTCTTTGAAATCCTTTTTCCCTTAGTGATTTAGAAAGTTCACTACCTGGCTTAACTGCAAAAGTTCTATTCATCAAATTAGCCGCAGCTCTTTCAGCGCCCATAGCTCCACCGAGACTCCCTAAACCAACTAATGCCCCAGCTCCAACTTTACCCCAATCAGTAGGCTTAGCCCCTGGCTGTAACCCTATTTCTTGGTTTCTATATATATAGTCTAATAAATCTTTATTTCCACCAAGGGCTTGTCTTATTTTTTTATCAGACATACCACTTTGGCGCATTAGATTAATTTCATTAAAAAGATTCTCATTAGCCATCTGTCTAGCTTGATCGTGTTGCTGAGATACGATCATAGGGTCAACATTCCTTCCAGTGCCAGCTAAATCATCTTGAAGCTGTGACCACATATCCCATTTACTTTGAGGAGGTTTTCTATTCTTTATAGCATCAACATCAATATTCCCCTCACCATCAATCATCCTAGTTATTGGAAAAGCAGACTTTGCTATGTTCTGTTTAAAGATATTTCCAGCCTCCGAAGCTTGCTTAGCCATATCTCTTTCATAGTTAGGCATCTTAGAACTTAGGGAATCGAAATTTATGTTTAATTCAGACATCATCTACCTCATACAAAGTTAAATACATTTTGAAAACCCCTTTCCTGAGTTTCACCGTCAACGGTATCTGCCCACCATCCACTTTGTTGGGGTTTTTTGGGGAGCTCTTGTTCTCCTTGGGCGACTTGAGTCTGTTCTTGACTAACAGGAGCTTTATTATTTTCTAAAATCTTTTGATTTTCTGCTAGTGTTTGGTCAGGAGTCATCTGCTGCTTCTGGTCATAGGCTATTTGATTTGCATTTTGCTGATTTGGGTCTACTATTGATTGCGCAGGATCATTACCAACATTTCTACCCAGAGTATTAAATACACTTCCTGGGTTCAAAGCAGCAATTGCTGTTTTCGCTGCTAAACCAGCACCAGCACCTGGTAGAGGAGTAAGAGATTGCACACCACCAGCTGATTGATAATTAGCTCCTTGTTGAAAAGTACCTGTTCTAGGGTCAAGTCTATACATAGTCTCTGAAGTTTTTTGACTATCTGGATAGAAATTACCATATTGATCAAACTCTCCTTGACCGCCAGCGGCAATTTGGTCTATATACTCTTGTGATATCCCTTGAGGAGGAGGAGAATTTTCAGTATTAGCCCCTGGCTCTCCTCCAAATAACTCTGCTACACTCACAGTCCTACTTTGAGGGGTTCCTTGAGTAGCTGCTGGAGAACCTTGGCCTGAACCTGGCTGATTAGGAACTTTATCGGCTTCTTCATCGCCAAACATATAATCCCACATCCCAGATAATGATGCTCCGTAATTACCAATAGGCATTATGGGGTCTTCTTTCCAAACTTACCTGTTAAGATGCCACCAGCTTGATCTAATAAACCACCTTGATCAAATATATTAGACATATTAGGCATCATACCTGTTCCAGTATCAATTAAACCTTGAGCCTTTTTCAGAGCTAATCCTCTTTTTTGCCCTTGCTGTTTAAACATTTCCGTAGAAACATTTTCATCTACCTGTAATTGACCAGGTAAAACTACATTCTTCATCGCATCTTGCCAAGAGCCATACATATCCCCAACTGCACTATTTTTCATTCTATTTCTAATAGCATTCATAGCGCTACCGCCATGATTCCCCATTGAGGCCATTGTTCTAACAGCTTGATTCCCAGTTTGTGTAGAAGCGTCTAAAGCTGCTCCACTATACTGACTTATATCTTTAATTCTATCTATTAAACCTTGACTATTCGAAAACATGCCCTCTATCTCTTTTTTATTCCCAAGACCGTCCATAACCTTATTAACGCCCTGCATTCCCTTATTTGCAACCATACCTCCACCAATCATGCCAATTAAGCCACGACCAACTTGAGAACCTAAAACGCTTCCAATAGCACCTAACATATATTTCTATCTCCTATAGATGGTTTAATACCTTGCAATTTACGAAGGTATATATTATTTACAAATAGTTTTCTCATTTATCATTCACCATCTCCTCCACCATCGCTTCTATTGTAGCCAGCTGTAACTCTCCCCATAAAATCATTACTACTATCATCACCAAAAAACTTCTTCCAAGCGGATGAACCATCCAATGTTTGTCTTAGATAAACACTTCCTATCCCTGTATTATTTCCTTGAAATGTAGATGTCCATGTACAAGTAGTTGGTGATCTATTAGAACTAGATATACTATGGTAACTAAATATTGAACCACTAGCGGTAACAGCTTCCCAAGTATTCTGTATAAATGTAGTATTCTGATTCCAACATCTTGACATAAAGTAAGTACCAACAGCGTATGTGCTTGGTGAGTCCATATCGACATCACTAGTATGAGAACTATCGTTATCACTAACATTAAATGTATCATCTTCTGGCTCAGGGTCTAATTCTGTACCACCCATCATTTGTGATTGTGTTGGTGAATAAAATGAGTTCCAAAGGCTTACATTTGTAGCACTACTACTATTAGCACAATCAGCTCTTAATTGAGTTTCACTAGAAGAAGAGCCTGAAGCACTACTGCCATTACCAGCAGCTATTAAACCTAGATCACCAAGTCTGCAATTATCAGGACTTCCGAAGGCCATCTACTTCCTCTTTTAATTCTTTTATAGCTTCTATTAAAACTGGGACAAGCTTAGCATAGTCTACAGATAGATAAGTATCTTCAACTAAATCTTCAACTTCTTGCACTACTTCTGGAATAACTTTCTTAACTTCTTGAGCTATTACTCCAATATCATGAACACCATCCCTTTTTTCTTTCCAATCAAAATCTACACCACGAAGCTTCAATACATCCTTTAAGCCATATTTTATATCTTTTATATTTGTTTTTAATTTTTTATCTGAACCAACTGAAGTAGAATAAGCATATACATCTGCATCAGCATGAAAATTACCAGAGCTATCATACATAAACTTTGTAGTAGTATCATATCTTATGTACCAATTACCAGTTTCCCAATCTTGATAGGCATTACTATTATGATGAAATCTTATCCTAGAAGCTGTACTATCTCCTTGACCATTTATCCATAGATCATCATTAACAAGTAAATCAGCCATTGTAACATCGCCAGTAAATGTAGGACTTGCTTTTTGGGCATAGTCAGCCAATGTTGTATCTATAGTAGATTTAGTATAATATTGAGTATTATGGGTATGAGAATCATTTCCTACGGTAACAGTTATTGATGTTGTCCCACTGCCACTTGCATCACCACCTAATGTAATTGTTTGATTTCCAGTAAGATATCCACTATTATTAGTCCATTGACTTATATCTCCACTTTTGTTTGTTAAAGTAGCAGAAGAACTTGCAGTTATATAGCCACTAGGATTAGTATTGTTATATGGCGTAAACCCAAGCGCAGTAGTTACATGAGAACTTGTTACTGTTGTTAATAAATGCTCACCTAAATCTACAGTAGCACCTGCACTCCCACCTCCAGTTAATGTCAGTAAACCATTAGAATTACAAGTTGCACCAGTTATATAATGATTTGTATCGGTATTTGTAGTATAAGAAGGGGTTGCCCATACCGCAACTCCGCTAGAAGAATATTTTAAAAATTGATTGGCAGAGCCTCCACTAGGTACATGTATATTCCCTGGACTTGTTGGATGAGTATATCCAGTTGCGCCATTTAAGCGTATAGAAGGATAGCTTGTTCCTCCAACCGTTACCGTATTGAAAGTAGCTGTTACATTTGAATTATCTTCATCAAGTATTATATAGCCACCTGAACCCATAGATTGAGTAGCAGTAAAAGCATCAGTGTCGAATGTTCTTATCCCCTCTATTCTATTTACACTACTACCTAAAAAATTACTTGTATTTATATCACAATCAATC
>Ga0098054_1001498_pt1 | contig 11663 bp, 12 predicted proteins | sample 16_taG_FD_75048 | JGI IMG/M metagenome (GOLD analysis project Ga0098054, IMG submission 75048) | Marine viral communities from the Subarctic Pacific Ocean - 16_ETSP_OMZ_AT15313 metaG | ecosystem: Environmental > Aquatic > Marine > Oceanic | place: Pacific Ocean | collected 2015-01-18
AAATGGTAAAGAACTATTTTCTAAATTCGTTAAACTAATTAAAGAAGATAAGACACTAACTAACCAATACTTAATTTATAAAAATTTACAAACAAAAAAGTTCGATGATTCATCGGAAGCTAAAGACTATATTAAGGAAAATATTACATTATTAAAATCATTAAACGAAAATAAAGTAATAGAATCTAACGAAAAATTAATTAATATCTTAAGTGGTAAAAATATTATTAAAGAAAATGATGAGTTTTATTCACATATCGATTTTTTAACAAAAACTACTAAGTCTCCATCGAACATAGATAAAATTACTGAATCTATAAACTACATTAAACATCTGATGTTAGAGAAAGAGGAAGAAGTTGTTACAGAAAAAATTGATTCTGAATTACCTCCAAGTGTGTTAGCTAAATTATCTGTTAATAAGTTTAACGATAAATACTCCGACATCAGTGAGTCCGAAAAAAGAATTATAAGAACTATTTTAAATGGTGATGACAATGATAAAGAAGAAACGTTCTCTACATTAAAAAGAGAATGTATTGATACTATTGATAATAGATTATCTGAATCTTCTGATATTGACTTAAAAGATAAATTACTCAAAGTTAAAGATAAACTATTAAATATGAACTTTGATAATGAGAATTATATTGATGATATCAATAAAGTTTACGAACTTAAAGAGTCTGTATCTGTAACTTCCGAGTAACTTTAAACACCCTAATTGACTTTAATTTATATTATTACTATACTTGTTGTTAATAACAATAAAATGTAAATATATATGAATGAAGTTAGGAAAGGAATTGAAGTTAGAAATAGTCCCAAATTATAAAACTAAAATAGGGACTGTAAACAATAAAGAGTCAAAAAGTATATATATAAATCTCACAGCTTGGGGTGAGATAAACGATATTAACGAAAACACTAATTACGATTCAGTAGTAAGTGGTTTAAGAAAAAAAATAAAACAAAATATTAACACTAACGTTAATAAAGAGTTATTTCATAATGATAAGTATATTGTGGATTTAGATATGAGAACTTCTGGGTTTGTAAATACAAAAAGAAGTTTTATGTCTTGTGAAATAACCCTCTATCAAAAAAAGGGGTTACCTATTAATCAACCAATATTAGTAGAATCATCTAAAACTATTATTCACGAAATTGTAAATAACTGTTTAGATAATAATAGTTATTTCACCTTTTATAAAACTAAAAAATAGAGTTTTTATTGTAATGGTATATTTATAAATAAATGATATCATTATTATGGAAATAATTAAAAAAAACGAAATCAATAAAAAAGGTATCCTTATCGAATACGACGCAGGATATATTTCACCAAAAGACAATAAAGAATTTGTTAATGAAGTTAATAAATTATCACAAGGTCAACCAATAGTATCTGACCCTTTAATTGTCTACGCAGTAATGCAGAAATATGGTGTAGAAAATAAGAATGAAAGAATCTATCCAGAATCCTTATTAAGAAAAGAAGCTGAAAATTACCTTAAACTTATTAAAGATAAAAGGGCTATGGGTGAGGCAGATCATCCAGAGAGTTCGATAGTTGCCGTAAGTAGAATATCTCACAACGTTGTAGACTTATGGTGGGAAGGTAACGTATTAATGGGTAAACTTGAAATAATTATGTCACCTGGTTTTGTTAATCAAGGAATAATTTCATGTGAAGGAGATAGAGTTGCCAATTACATTAGAAAAGGATTAAAGATAGGTGTTTCCTCAAGAGGTGTTGGTTCGTTAGAAAAAGAAAATGGGAAAAACATTGTACAAGATGATTACGAATTAATCTGTTGGGACATTGTAACTTCTCCATCAACACCAGGTTCTTGGATTTATAATGAAGAACCATCTCAAGAACAACAAATGTCGGAGTCTAATAAAAAAAATGAAAACAAATTACTAAACAATTCATTAGATAATTTTTTATTAGATTAAAAAAAACAACAAAAAGTAAGTTTTTTATCTTTTATTGCATATTTATTAAAAAATGCATAATAGTGCATTCACAATAATAAAATATAATTTTAAAAAAAATTAAAATGGCTACAAAAAGAAAATCAATCATCGAAGAGGCTTTGTTAGATGCTAAGTCTTTAGAGGATGCCTTAAAAGCCAACACGAAAGAAATGCTTTCGGCTCATATGTCGAAAGAAATTGAGAGTATCGTAGAGTCGTCTTTGAAAGAACAAGATGAAGAAACTATTGAATTAGACGATATTGAATTAGAAGGATCCGCAGATGATGAGGAAGACGTTGAGTTAAATCTTGACAATGAATTAACAGATGATTCTGAAGAAGAATCTGAAGAGTTAGAAATGGACGTTATGGATTTACCAGATGATGGTGAAGAAATGGCTGACGTAGAATTAGACCTTGATACTGATCTAGATTTAGACGGTGATGTAGGTGGAGAATTAGATCTTGAACCTATGGATATGGAATTAGGTATGGGTGACGATGTATTAGATATGACAATGGCTTCAGACGATGAAGTTGTTACTGTATTTAAGAAATTGGGTCCAGACGATGAAGTAGAGGTAGTTAAAGATTCTGATGGAATTCATTTGACAGATAACGAAACTGGTGCAGCTTACTACATTAAAGAATCTTTGGAAGAAATTGACGAAGAGGAATCAGTGTGTGAAGGTTGTGGTATGGATGAAGAAGAAACTATTTACGAAATCGAAATGGATGAGGAATCTGAAATGTCGGAAATGTGGGGTAGTAAATCTCATGAATACAAAAGAAGAGACGGTCATAAAGCTGGTGATGTTGACGGACATTACAAAGATTATGAAAGTCCTTTCACAATGGAAGAAGAAACTGAGGACATGGAAGAAGGTCACTACAATGAAGAAGAAGAACTAGTGGATGAAGATCATACATTAGCTAGAACTAAAGGTCGCCAAAGAAAGGGTGGACATAGAAATAGACAAACTTCTGAATCTAGAATAGCTCGTAAACCAGTTGTTCGTAGAAAACCAAAAACTGAAACAGTTTCTGAAACAAAAATGATGAAAGAATACAAAGAGTTAAAAAGTAAAAATAACGAATACAAAAAAGCTCTTAACGTATTTAAAGACAAACTAAACGAAGTGGCGTTATTTAATACTAACTTAGCTTATGTAAATAGATTGTTTACTGAACATTCGACAACTAAAAAAGAAAAAATGGAAATTCTTAAAAGGTTTGACAATACTGATTCAGTAAAAGAATCTAAATCTATTTATAAGGTTATTAAGTCTGAATTAGATGGTAAAACACCAATTAGTGAGTCTGTTGAAAATAAAGTTAACAAAACTGTTAAATCTTCTAAATCTGATTTAAATGAGTCTACTGCTTATGTAGATCCACAAATTTCAGCTATTAAAGATTTAATGAAAAGAATATCATAAAAATAATAACAAAATAAAAACTCAAAAATAAAATGGGACATTTATTAAACTCAGGTGAAGTCGGAAATATAGGACTTGAACACTTGAAACAAATAAGATCTAAAACTATTTCTAAGTGGAACAAAATTGGTTTCCTAGAAGGTTTAAAAGGTCACGTAAAAGAGAACATTGCTCAGTTGTATGAAAACCAAGCTTCTTCTCTATTAAACGAATCTACGAGTTCAAACTCTTCAGGTTCATTTGAGACTGTAGTCTTTCCAATCGTAAGACGTGTATTCTCAAAATTATTGGCTAATGATATCGTATCAGTACAAGCGATGAACATGCCAATTGGAAAATTATTTTACTTTGTACCAAAAACAACTGGTAGAGATCACGCTCAATTAAATGGGCCAGCTCTTCCACAAGAAGATTGTTTATTCAGTGGTTGTAATGGTTCTGTATTATCAGATTTCGATAAAAAGAATCTTTACGATATCTTTTATAATGATGGTTTATTTGATGCGTCTAAAGGACAATCTACTATTTTTAATGGTGGTGTTAATCCAGTTATCTTAAGTGGTAACGGACAAACTGTTGATACTCCATTTGCTGATCAACCTGTAGCTGCTGATGGTAGTTACAGAAGCCTTACAATGTGTATTACAGGTTTTACTACTACAGGTGCTGGTAGACTTACTGGACCTGACGGAAATGAAATGGATACTGAATCGTTTTTAGCTTCATTACACATTACTACTGATAAAGCTATAACTGCTTATGGTTCTGGTGAAGAAGTTATTGCTGCAGGTGGAGCACTTCCATTTAGATTAGTTGCACAAAAATACGGTAAGGGTATCGTTGATTATGGTGATATCTGTACTCCTGATGGTTGTCTTTTAGTAGAAGTTGACCTTACATCACCAGCTTGTGTTAGCTGTTCTGCTAGTACTTTTGATGGGTATGTAGGTGCTGAAAAAGGTGTAACAGGAAATGAATTTACACCATCATGGATGCAATACGCTTCTTTAGAATTTGCAACTGAAATGGGAGAAGTATCTTTCGAACTTGATGAGGTTGTTGTTTCTGTAACAGAAAGAAAATTAAGAGCAACTTGGTCTCCAGAATTAGCACAAGATGTTAGTGCATTCCACAACATCGATGCTGAAGCTGAATTAACAGCTTTATTGTCTGAACAAGTAGCGGCTGAAATCGATAGAGAAATCTTGAGAGATTTGAGAGTCGGAGGTGCTTGGGCATTAAGATGGGATTATAATGGATGGAAACGAACTGCTAGCGGTGGTTTCAACGCTTACACTCAAAAAGAGTGGAATCAAACGTTGATTACTAAAGTTAACCAGATTTCAGCTCAAATCCACAAAGCAACTTTAAGAGGTGGTGCTAACTTTGTAGTAGTATCTTCTGAAGTTTCAGCGATTTTTGATGATTTGGAATACTTCCACGTATCAAACGCTAATCCAGAACAAGATCAATACAATATGGGTATTGAGAAAATTGGTTCATTAGGTGGACGTTACACTGTGTATCGTGACCCTTACGCACCAGCTAACTCAATTATCATTGGACATAAAGGTAAGTCTTTATTGGATACAGGGTACATTTACGCACCTTACGTACCATTACAACTTACTCCAACGTTACAAAACCCGTTCAACTTCGCTCCAACGAAGGGTATTATGACTAGATACGCTAAGAAAATGGTTAATAACCGTTTTTATGGAACGATTACTGTTGATGGTGTTGTTACATTTGACGTTAATGAATTAAGATAGTCTTAATTTATAAGTTAATATTAAAAGGGTGGGATTTATTTCTCACCCTTTTTTGTTTTATAACATATTTATTATTATATTAACAACCATATGAGAATTAAAAAAAAATATGTTTTATTAGAGTCTAATTTAATAGATTCATTAAATGAATTTAACGAACAAGAAAAAAGACTACTTTTTGTGTTAAATAAAGAATATGGTATAGCCAACATCAAAACTTTCGATGTATGGGTAGCAGCAGCCTTTTTAATAGAGTTATTCGACATACCTTACGATTTGGCGTATGAAATGTCAACAACGTATTTTTATAATGGACATAAACTATTTGGGAAAGGGACACCTTAAGAAAAAAACAAATTACTTCTGAGATATTTTTTAGACACCTTGGGGATATGACTAAAAAATTTAGAAATGATATGTCAACCGGTACTGGTGTTGGTGATGGAGATGAAGTAGGAAATATTAAAGTTAATTTTGAAGGTGATGACTTAGGGGAACATAAATCTTTAATTGAAAATAGGGAAATTGTAATGTGGGATAATAATTATGGGTTTACTTTATATATACCTTTACATTCACCAAGTGGTCAATGGACTGGTACATATCTATATAGAAAAGATGTTAACCCAAGAATGATTGTGATTAATGTCAGAATAAAACCAATACCAATACCTAGAACAGACGATAACAAATATGGGTGGAGCGCCAAAGGTGATAAGGTTAGGGTTTTCGTAACAGCTAAAGTTGGTACCGTTGGTTATGGTGAATATGTTATTGAAAATTGGATGGATTTTGAGGTACCCTTAATTAAACCACTATCTAAAGAGAGTTATATAAAAACTTTAGATGGTATCTATAACGATGTTGTAGAAAAAATTGAATCAACTATTTTTAGGTTACCTGATGGTGTCGAACCATTAAACCTAGTGTAAGTTATCTACTTGATTTACTACACTAAATTTTAGTTTTGTAGTATATGTCTTAACCAATTCATTAGAAGTTAATTTAATATCAATATAGTATTCATTAGGGATTAACCAAGAAGTATCCAAAACAAAATAATTTTTAAGAAACGATCTATTAACATCTTCCCAATCAATAACATTAACTTGTGTTGTACCTTCTCTAATCCACATTCTATATTGTAAACCATCTATAACACTTGATTGATTAATTGTATAGGGAAGTCTAGCGTTTACAAATACTTTTCTTTTATCACCTCTTTTAATCTTTTCATCTCTTTTAATACCACTTAAAGATACCATATATTCTATAGGTAATGACTCACTATCACCGAAATTATAATATTCATCATCAGACTTTACTTCAAAATTTAATGTCACATCTGATCGACTTATACCGTTTATGTTAATATCACTCCACGTATCGGAGAATAAAACACAATCATCTTCCGTAACTGGTACAAAGACATCAGCGTAATAAATACCTGTGGAAGTTTGTATGGTTTGTGCCGATGTAATGGCTGAAAAAACATCACCATCTTCATCTTTTATTGTCACACTAGGGTTATTATCTAAATTAGTGGGTTCTCCACCTATATTAGTGTAAAAGTATAACCTATTAACCTTACCCTTATAAAAGTTCTTCCTGTCGTCTCTAATTGGGTCATTATATACTGTCTCTAAAAATGGTTCATAATATGTTTGAGTATGTCTTGTAAAGAACCCAACATATTGTGATGGATTTTTAACTATTAATTCTAAATCTCTTTCGAATGAAATACCGTATCCGTAATTTGTAGTACCACCAGTTATTAAACTATTAACTTCATCGGTAATATCCATAGAAATATTTTCATTACCTTTGTCAAAATGTTGTGTCGACACTGTAATACCTGATGGTGATCCTGAATATACACCACCCTCAGTCCAACTCGTACTAGTTGTTGCGTTTAACCAGTTACTAGCTGATTCTACAAAGGTTATATTATCTTTAGATTCAAAACTAAGTACTTGTTGATAGTCATAACCACAACCTTCATCCCAATCTTTATCAATTCTAAATAAGTTTAAATCAAACGAAGATGTTCTTTGTTTACCATCTAACAATTTTTGAGCTTGTAAGTCATTATCGAAGTATGAACTATTTGTCATCCTTAACGTATGTACTACTTTAGATAAATCACCTAATTCACCAGCAGCATATCTACTTTGTAAATCCGTAACATCAAAATAAAGTAAGTGTCTACTATAATCGGTAACTGAATTATCCCCCCCGTAATAAATCTCAGCAATAGGGTTTCTACCCGTATTTATTTGAGTATTTCTTGTGATAGTATTATTTTTATCAATATAAGTTCTAATTAACATTTTTTCTTTTTATATAAATATATTAATTACTATTAATGTTCTTATTTAATATTTTATTTAAGTCAAATCCCATAACATCTGTGGTAGTTTTACTCGGATCAGCAGGTAAACCATTATATGGGTGGACATGTGATATGACGTATTTTTTAATCAATTCTAAAAATTCTACTAAAGTATCACCATAGACTAATGGGTGTGCTTCATTATTAATTCTTTCTTGTTCATCGTCAGTAATTAAATTTTCAGGATCAGCTAATTCGAAGGTGTTAGCACCATCAGATATACTTAAAAGATTAATCTTCGATGCAACTACGTTAATAACACTAGAAGTGGGATCATCTTTTTTAGAAACTTTATTAACTTTAATTTTCTTTTTAACTTCAATAGGTTCTGCTGTAAATTGAGCTATATTACCTTCACCTTTATATATTTTAATTACGTCTGAAGAATCTGACTTTATTTGCCACCTATCACCTTTATTGTTGTCAATGAATTCTTTAGTCGCATCTAACGCTTGTTGTCTAGATACTGAACCAATAAAATCAGTTTCGTTTTCAAGTCCAATAATTAACTCACCAGATTTAATATTACGAACTTCAATAAATAATTCAGTTCTATCAATATCATTTTCTTTATATCGTTCTTTAGGTAACTTATTGGATAAAACTACATCAGTAGTTAGAATAGTTTTTAACTTAACACTAATAACAATTTCAGGACTTGGTGTAATATAATTAACAACCTCCTTATCAACAGTTTCTCTTTTTAACTTTTCTCCACCATATTTTAATTGTATATACCCAATGTCTTCAGAGTTAAATTTATTATTAGCACCTTCAGTGAATTTACCAGCTCTTAACCATATTTGTCTATCCTTTTGAATTATGTCGGTATTATACCTACCTTGTAAAGTGATATCTTCATCATTACCATAGGCACCATCTTCAATTTTTGGGTCTTTTAATTTAACATAACCGTCAGGTAGTATAGACATTGCATCAGTATAATTCTCACCATCTAATTTTGTTGGTTGAGTAATCAATGGTCCAATCCAAAACCTTTTAGTTTTAAATGATGCCGTTGGATTTGTACTGTTATTTTCATATTGAAAAACAAATACACATTCTCCAGGTTTCGGTAAGATTGTTAAATATTTAGGTAATAGTGGAACACACTTTATTAATGAACCTTCTGTTTCAGTATCATCGATACCTGTAATTTTAACTTTAATTCTTCCAGATTTAGTAGAATCTGAAACGCTAACAACTTCACCAATTCTTATTATCGGTACAGTATTACTATCTCTACTATCTTTACTAAAATCATTTATACCCATCACTATTCACCCTTATATCTTTTTGTTAATATTTTATTACCATAATAATATTCTTTTTCAAGTTCCTCTAAGTTTTTAGATAAAGTAACTATTTTTTCAATAATTGTATTTTGTTGTACTTTAAGGCTTTCTAACTCCATCTTAATTGAGGTGTTGCTACTGTTATCCCAGTCTATTGTATTTTTTATCGTATTTTCCATATTACCTAACTATACCTTTACATTTTACTAATTGTGTCGTTGTACCTATAACTTGTATTGGTCCACCTGCGTTAGCACCAGTAGCTGTTAATTGAATTCCGGGTGGGATCTCAATTTCTATAACTGCATCAGTTAATAATGCGTTAACTATTTCTTCAATCCTTATCACTTCCATCTGAAGATCTATATTTTTACCACCACTAGGTAATGGTTCTATACCAATTCCCACTTCTTTCTTCCTCTCAACTATCCTACTAGCGATATCTATAGGACTTAAACCATTTCTAAATTTAGTACCAGTTAGTATTAATCCTGGTGGGATAGGTTTAAGTTTGGTGGGCGGTTTAAATGCATTTTTAATTAAAGAAGCAATAACCCCTATCGTACCCATTATACCGTTTGATCCTGTTGCCATAATTTTATTTTTTTAATCACAAAATCTACCTTTACTACCTGATTGTAGATTTATGTTTACGTTACTTAATGAGTTTAAATTTATGCTGTTGGCAAATCCACCCACTTTATCTGCAGCACCCTGTGCTTTACCAAATAACTCATTGGCTTTTTCTAATGAATTACTAACCGCTGGTGGTAATAAACTATTAACACTTTTAATGTCATTAATATTTCTTTCTTTAAGTTTTTTAGTTATATAACAAGTTATTAAATTTTTTAATGCTTTTAACACTAAAGGTAATAGGTAATCATATATCAATTTTCTAATTATTTCTGAAATAATATCCTTAATTACACACTTAAACTCATTTAATATTTTTTTAACCTTGGTTTCCTTTATCGGTTCACCATTAACTAAAAAATATAACATATTCATCATTAGTAAATTTTTAGGTGTTAACACTAATTTAGTTAATGATATATTTAATGACGTTATGAAATTAGCTAAAAACTCTGCAGAGGCATTATTTTTATCTAAATTTTTAACACCTTCAGTAGATTCATCTATTAAGTCATCTATTGCATCAGTATAAGATTTTACTTTTTCAGACAAATTATTAGATGATTTTATGTTGTTATTAATAGAATTTAGAGTTTCAAATGATATCGAACTAGTTTGTTTCCCACAACATTTTTTGAATTGTTTAACACCAAGTTTTTTTTGTTTCACCAAATCACTAATGTCATCATCTACCTCATCATCTAAAGAATCGTCAATATTGTCAATACCCTTTTCTATATTCTCCCTCATCGCAGATTCAAACGATACAACTTTATTAACACATTCATCAGAATAGCCTACTTTATTTGTTAAAGCCCCATATATTATATCTACTACATTAGGTATGACTTTATCTACATCAAAAAGTGGGTTTTGACTATTAAAATAATCGTTTATGAAAGTGATTAATGTTTTATCTCGATAACTATCCATTATCCTAACATTAATTACTCTGGGTCTATGTTCAATATTTTGGTATTCTACATTACCGTCAGACTCTATAAAGGCATTATCACTATTAAGGGAAACACCATTTTCATAATATCTAAATTCTGCAATGTTCATATTATTAATAGAATCTTTCCATATTAGTGGTTGACCATTTGCTTGTATCACTTCCCATAAAAAAGCGTTCATATCGTTACAAATACCATTTGGGTCACAAGTACCTTCATAAAATAATTTACCAGATTCGGTATTAGGATTTGCAGCGAACAAACAAACCAAATCAATTTTATTTAATTCTACATTATACCCTATTCCGGTAGTACCATCACTTTGTGTTTGTAATAACCAATCAGGTATTTTAGGATCAATTTTACACGCATAACAACTTTTTAATGATAATTTAAGATTCAGAGCTAAGTCTTTTGATAGTGGTTCTAATTGTTCAACTAACCAATTAATCAATTGCATACGCATACCATCATAATTGATACCAGTAATAAGTGCTAATAAATCATTTAAGAAATCTACAACTGACTGACTGGGGTTTAAATTTGGTACGTCAGGTAGTACGTTTGGAATTTCTAAGTTTGGTAAGTTATTACACGTTGTTTGTTTTAGAGTGATTAATTCAAAAATCTGCCTTTTTATACCTTCGATAATATCAGGTTCACATATAACATTTTTTAATTTTTTTCCCATGATTAAACATCGTATTCAGTATTATTTTTATCACTCTTTTCTTTAAACAACTCCCTTAACATATCTTTATCTTTTTCTGTTATAGAATCGTTAGTAGGTACCTGTTTATCATCACTTTTATCAGTTACTATTTGACTTTGTAGTTTAGCTAAAGATAGTTTTTTATCTATAGCAGTTTCTAATATTTTAAGTGTTTCGTTATTAACTTTACCTATCTGATATTCATCATTTACATCGTCAATCTCAGCTCTAGTTTTTCTTTCATTTAGTTCTTTTCTAGCACTATTCATTATATTAACGCAATCATTATAAATTTCTTGCATAAATTCTTGTAGACTATCTTTATCTAAATTAATTTTAGTTTTCTTAGGACGACCCATATCTTTTATTTATCTATAAATATCTAAAAAATAAAATTTTAAATCAAACCATTATCAATTTTATCATTTTTCAAAAGAGCGTATATCTTCTTAAACCTTCTCATAGATACTCTAATATC
>Ga0098054_1001501_pt1 | contig 11652 bp, 14 predicted proteins | sample 16_taG_FD_75048 | JGI IMG/M metagenome (GOLD analysis project Ga0098054, IMG submission 75048) | Marine viral communities from the Subarctic Pacific Ocean - 16_ETSP_OMZ_AT15313 metaG | ecosystem: Environmental > Aquatic > Marine > Oceanic | place: Pacific Ocean | collected 2015-01-18
CCATATTCTCTAACCACTGGATCTTTAATTTTTTTTGCTCTTTTTATAGCTCTATTTACTGGACCTAAAGCCTTTGATTGACTTTTAGTATTAGCCATTTTAATCATCTGATTAGTAGTTCTTTTTTCCATAGACTTAGTAATAGGTCTTTTATTTCTTTTTTTACGATATGCCTTATAAGCTTTATTCGCAATTTTTAATGCCTTTAAAGGTAATGTCATTATATCCCCTAAAAATTATGTTGTTTAACTGTAGTAGCTCCAGAAACTCTGCCTCTACTCTTAAATGTTTTTGCTTCTCTAATTCCACGTTCGAACTTAACTTCAAAATATTGTGCTTGAGAAAGTCCATCTTGAGTTTGTTCGTATCCAAGTTGTATAGCTTTATCTACTAAGTATTGATGAAACTGTGTAGGTAATTCACTTTGCTCTGTCATTGCACTACTACCAGAATCTAGAGTATTAAAATGATCTGCTTTTTTATGATAGAATAAAGTAACCTGCCTTACATCTGTTGGAGATGCAAACTGATCTTTTTCCTCATTCATAGGATCATGTAAAGCAAGACCTATAGAGTCTCTCTCTATCCACCAAACCCATTGCTTTGTGGTTCTGTCGTATACTGTATTATAATTTGGCATTAGTAGCTACTCTTTTTTTTCATAGGCGTAACTCTTTTTGGACCAGTATATCTATTTTTACGTTTCTTTTGTTCTAGATAAGCCTTTACCTTTGCCGATGCTTCATTCTTAGCTACTGCCTTTCTTTTTGCTACTTTAGCTCGTGCTTTTTTCTTTGATTTATATTTTTTGCCTGCCCATTTTTCCGTATTAGATCCAGCTGTAGATCTAATCATACTATCTTTTACTTGTGCCATTATGTTAAGTCCCTATATTCTGGTCTGCCCATCAACCTGTTTATCTTCACGGTATTACCATCATCGTCTACCATGTCTACACTTTTTATTTCTAAAATACTTTCTTTTAATCCGTAATATCTTTGATTGGCTACTGTATTAAATTGAGTAGCCTCATCTAATAATAATGTTCTAGAACAAAACTCATCAGATGCCTGATTTAGTAAATGAACTATTTCATTACTACCAAGATCTGGGTGATGTTTTCTAACTAACTCTATCATTTGCTGGAGTTTCATAATCTTTTTCCTTCATTTGAAAGTTTATCATATATATACTTAAAAAATCTTTTAATTCTTCTACTACTTGTTGATACTTTTGTAAGTACCAGTCATGTTCAGCCATCTTAGCATTCAGTTCTGTAGTGTAAGATTCTACTCTTGCTGAATAATCTTGTATTTTTAATGTCTCATTAGCAGTTAATTTACCTGCCGCTTCTATTTTTTGTTGTAAATCTGTAGTATATATAGCTAATTCTTTATTATATTCATTTAATTCATTCTCTATATCTGCAGCATATTGTTGCACTAACTGTTGCTGTTTCTCTAATGCTACTGTTGCCATTTCTGGATCTTCATCTGCAATAAAATCATCTACACCAAAATCTGCTTCTGTTCCAGATGTTGTATCTGATGCAGATAATGTACCATAATTAGTTCCTACGGCTGGTTTGCTATAAGCAGGTGCAGTTGACAAGGTGCCCAAACTACTTAAAGATAAAGATACTACACTAGGTACAGTAGGGACTGTAACTCCGTTTAGTTTTAATTTTAACAACTGTGCACAAGCAAATAAAATTACACCTCTTTCTAACTCATCTGGGGTATTAGGAATAGAACTATCACCTAATGCAATACTAGTATCTGGTTCTATCTTTCTAACTAAAGCATTTTCATTTGCAGTTGGAGTAGGGAGTATATGCAAAGTATCATCTAAAATAGCGTATTTTGGATCTAGTTTACTAGTATAATAAATGCTATTAGCATCTGAGTAGTCATCAAAGTTTTCATATGGCACTTCTTGAGCTTCTCTATTTCTAGATCCATCGTTTCTCACAACAGATATTATCTTTAATATATTAGTTAATGATAATGTTGTAGGCGAATTACTTAAAGTGGCACTAGAAGTCATTCTTCTAGCCATAGCATCATCTAAGCTAGCCATTCTAAAGATATATTTTAAGCCTTCCTCTAAATACAAATCAGCTTGTGCTGTGTAATCAGGGCTATCTATATCACCAACTATTGCTTCTATCTCTGTTTTAAAACTCATTTACTTTTTCCTTTTTTTAAGATTTCGATATGGTTGGTATATCTGATCTGTACCATATCCATATTCATTAGGATTGCTATCTGGAATAAGATCTTGTCTAGTCGCCCCTTTTGGTGCTTTTACTTTTTTTACTATGTTCTTATTTTTCAACTTAGCTTCTCTTCTAGCATCTCTATACTTCTTTGCTGTAGCTTTTACTTTGTCATCGTGCTTCTTAGCTATTAACTGCCCACCTTTTAATATAGGCTTCTGGTAACCACCACGTTTAGCTTTCTCTATCTTAAAGCCTTTAGATTTTGTTCCAGATTTTTTACCTTTAATAAGAGGAAGTTGTCCCGTCTTTGAAAAATCAGGTGCTTTTTCAGCGTATTTATATCTTGGAGAACCAGCAAGTTCTCTTCCGCCATATTGACTTTTATTTTTTCGAACCATATGTCCTAAATTATGTTCAGGACCGCCTTTAGCTTTTTTTATAGCCTTATTCTTTTTAACAACTTTCTTAATTCCTTTTACGCCAAGCTTTATCGCCTTTAACGCTAGTGCTGGATTCGCCATCACTTACCCCCTGTTTCTTCTACGTTTTCTGTTTTTTCTTTTTTGTGAACCTGATGATGCTCTCCCAGCTACTCCTCCATACAATGAATATAGACCAACATTCACAACTGAATTAGACTGTTCCCCTAGAAATTTCACTGGAGTTTGAAGACTCTTCGCAGCTCTAGCTGTACGTGTAATGTCGTCTGGTTTTCTCTTAAGATGTGTTTTTGTAGGATTTTTAACTTTTACTTTTTTAGGTACAACTTTTTTAGGGATTTTTACTAACTTAGGCAAAGCTTTTTTCTTAACTTTACTTCCCTTTTTTATTTTTCTATTAAAGTCAACAGCCTCTTTTCTTGCTTTTATAGATGCTTTAGTGCTTCCTCCTGCAACATTTTTATTGTATTTCTTAGCTGCTGCTCTTGCTGTTTTAGATGCTTGCGTATAATAAGTGCTACCACTTTTCTGTACGTTAACTAATTTTTTATTGGTATACTTTGCACCGCTTTTTACGCTCTTCCCTGCGTATTTATAAGCTTTTTTCGCACTCTTTACCAATCCTCTTTTAAGAACTTTACTACCTGCTGTTCTTAGTAATGTAAGTCCTGCTGCTACGAATGGTACTGCCATAACTCTCTCCCTTTTTTTTTAACGGGGGAGTATATTTCAACTCCCCCTATTAACTTAACTAAATTGCAATACAGTATGTGTTTCTGGTAAAGAAATTTCTAGACCTGCTTCTGTAAGAACCATGTCTTTTCTTCCGTCAACGTTTCTGTTTTGTACATTAGTAATGATTTGAGTATCACGTGATACACCGTTACCCATTAAAGGACGGTATGCTACGTTATTCAAATCGATCATAACTGCTGTATTTTCGTGAATACCTCTAAATAGTGGTTCCATAACAAAGTTAAGGTTACCATAAATAGTTGATACTCTTGTTACAGCATGTCCGAAGTTACCTTGAACATTCTGAATGTCAAGACCACTTCCAACTTGACTATTTAAAGCCATTGTATTACCTAAGAATGAAGACCCACCAAGTTTGTTCAACCATGATAGAACTTTTCTTGAAGCTAATACTAGTTTCTCTCCACTGTTTCCAGATTCTGGTGAGAAAACATCTTCCATAGAGTCAATGAAGTGATCGTAATTTGCTGAAGAATATTGGAAAGTTTTAACTTTACCATAAGCTTCAGTATAAGGTACGATACCCCATGTTCTACGTACTGGACCAGTTGCTGTAGAATCGTCTGTTCCTACACCGAACAACATAGCGTGCTCAAGATCCATCTTATGTTCCATAAGTTTTTCTTGATATACTCTCATGTATTCGTTAGAAATTCCACGATATCTAGTAGCTAGAGCTGTACCAGAGAAAAGAGGTACTGAAGTCTTAAAGATCTGACAGTATCCTTCTCTGTTGTAAAACTCGTCACTCCAACCTTCTGGGTCAGTTCCACCTTCAGCAAATGCTGAACCTACAACTTGACCTTTTACGTTGTCGTCAAAACGTAACTTAGATGCACTTGCAGGTGTTTGAATACCTGAAGTTGCTGCATCTGCTCCGTCTGCTGATCTAGTCGCCTTAAGCATTAACTTAAGGAATGTAGCTGCCTTGATTTTAGCCTTAGCTGAATCAGTTTTTTCTACATCATCGATCTTGTAATATGCGATTGCTCCTACGTCACTTCCGTCTGATCCGTCAGCATCGTATTCACATTCTATTGCTACAATTTGTCCTACTAATAAAAACTCTGGACAAACGTTTGTTGCTACCTCTCTACCAAATTTATCGTAGCCGCAATCTACATAGAAGTTATCTCCAGTAACAATAGCATAAGCATCGGTATTATAGTCACCGACTACTTTTGCTGCTTGCATTTGGAAATTACGTCTCTGCCACTGATGTCTTTGTTCCAAGAACTTAAACACAGGGTCATCTGTAGGTTTCTTTGCGACATTGGATAAATAAGAGAAAAAAGGTGATTGTTGAGGAGCTAATTCAGCTACTCTTTCACCAAAGTTGAAAATTCGTCTATCAACATTGATGGAAGTTCCCTGAACAGCTTCTCCTGGATTAATACTATATATGTTAGCCATCTTAATTCACTTCTCCTAGTTAAAATGGATTCTTCTTGTTAAAGTTAGTAATCATAGAATCCATCATTTTATCTTCTGATTTTTTAGATGACTGCATATTGACTCCAGCTTTTATTCCAATAGGTTTAGGTATTGACAGCTTTGACTTTTGTTGCATCATTTCTGTTTGCTTTTGCAAAGCAGAATCACTTACCTGAGTAATCGTTTGACTACTTTGTTGTACAGGTTGTGTGTTTATTTTATGCAACTTTACCAAATTGTCTAAAGACATAGACTCTGGTGAAGTCATAGTTACCATAAAATTATTAGCATCATCTAAAGTATAGCCATAATTGCGTTGTAGGTCAGATACTAATTGAGCTTCTTGAGCTTGTTTCTTAGTCTGTTGTTCCATATTACGCATTGAATCTATACGAGATTCTTCTAATTTTAAGGTATAGTCTGCCATTTCTTCTAAATATTCAGCTTGTTGAGATAAATATTTAGCACTTCTACTATCGGGATCAGCTATCGCCTCGGAATGATCATATCCAGCAGGTTTAGAAGGTTTAACAGGTTTTTCTACTTGTACTGTTTCCTCTTTCACTGGTGCTTGAGAAGCTGTAGAGCCTTTAGTGTTCATAAGTTCACTTACTTGACTTTTTAACAATTCTACTTCTGTTGCACGTTTATCTGCTTGACTTTGCCAATACTGAAATTGGTTACTATCTTCCTTTGGGTCAACAGATTGTTGAACTTCCGAAGTCTCATCACCTGATACTTGTTGAGATTCTTCAGTCTGAAATGCAAATTCACTTGAATTATCTCCGAAAATATCATTAAAGATGTCTTCTTCTGGTTTAGATTCCACTGCAGTCTCTTGTGGAGCCTCAACCTGTGGTTGTTCTACTTCTGTTGCCTGTATATCTTGAGTATCACTCATTGTTTTCTCCTAGCCCTAACTCTCCTGTAAGTGGGTTGTCAGCGACTGCGTCACTTTCTACCTCTCTTGCAGAGTTTATTAGGTTTTGTTCAACATCGGCAAGACGTGTTTGATACATCGTAGTTGCCGCTTCAGCTCTATTCTTAACCTTGTCAAGTCCTGAGCTAAATTTTTCTACCTCTAAACGTTTCTTAGCATGTAACTCTTCACGTGTAGCGGTTTGCAAGTCTCCTCTGACTTGTTTCAATTCTTGTTCCATCGCTTGCATTTGTTGCTGCATTTGTTTCATTTGACCAGAACGTTCTAATACACCTTCTACATCTACTAATTCTGACTTCTTTAGTACTTCTACTTGGTCTATTAGTCCTGCCTGATACATTTCTTGATAAGTTGCTAACAATGCCATTCTATTTGTAGGTAATGTAGATCCAGATACAACTCTAATATCGTAATTACCAACACCTAAATCATGCCATTTGTTTACTTCGCCATTATCCATTTCTTTATAAAAATTAAATCTTTCTTCCTTTTCGGTGCCATTAGGCTGTACTAAACGTATAACCTTTTCTTCTGTATATAATTGTTGCATTAAAGGTATTGCAACCTTTGCAACTTGATTTAAAAAGTTTTCCATATCATCTCTTCTAGATTTAATACGTCTTTGTCCAAATTCGTCTACTACAAGAGTTCCTCTATAAGTAGATGGAGCGTTAGCAGAACTACCTTGCATAAGTTCAAAAATACCAAATCCGTACTCTAGGTCGTATTTAGCGTCTGCTTCATTTTTATATAATTCGTTGGGAAGAGGCACTGGCCCTGCTACAATAGGTGCACCTAGCTCTGCGTCAAACTCAATTACGCTCGTTCCTGCTCTTCCCCATTCTTCCTCTATCATTCTAATATCAGCTGAACCTCTTGGTATTAAAAGCTTAACATTAGTACTAGTAGATGCGTGTGCTATGATTAAAGACCTTATTTTGTTAATATACTCTTGTAAAGGTCTAAACAATCTTACATCTGACTCAGGAAAGGGATTTCTGTGATGAATATTCATTAATGGTACAATAGGATATTCATCTGTAGGTAAGACTCTTTGATATAGCAAATTGTCTCCTACACTAACTGTTAAAGCAACACAGCATTTTTCAATTTCATTTGCTGTAATCTTACCCATCATTACAAGTTCCGATACCGTAGTAGGTACTAAAGTAGTAGTACTTCCTGGTATACCATCTTCATCTTCCATTCCAGGAACTTTTATTGGGTCAGCAGGTATAATATTACCTTGTTCATCTATTTCAGGCTCTGGAAGTTCAAAATGGAACATTGCTCCATACGCTTCTATTGACTGAAACATCTCTTCTACTAACTCAGGATCAGATACAATTACTTCTTCTCCAGTAATTTTTCTAACAACAACATAGTATTTATCTCCATATTTCTCATATTCTTCAGCTGTCATCAAAAATTCTTCATTATTGAAAGGTTCAAAGACATTCCAATAACTATGAAGCTCTTTTGTATATCTTTCTATAAACTTACGTTTTGTATGATATCTATTGTCATCATCTCCTTTAAAGATTTGACCTTCTGTAGCGGCTAAATCAGTAGTAGGATAGTCTTCATTGTCAGCTTGATGTGAAGATGCGTCTTCTATAATATCCATAAAATCAGGATATAGTTGCATTGCTTGTTCATCTGTTAAATGTTTTGCTACCATAATATGTGCAGCATCTCTAGCATAGATGTCTTTTGCGTTAGGGTCTATATAAACATCTAAAGGATTTATAGATTTAATAAAAACCTCTCCTTTACCCATATCCGCTTGAGGATCTTGGTATACATTAAACACACCCATACCTCCAACATAGTAATCATCTATAACTCTCTTTAATTCTTCATTCCCGATAGAGGTTTCCCATATCCAAGCAAATAAATCTGAAAACACTTTTGCTGTATCTCTGTCTGAATCTTCCCTTGCAGTGCTACGAAATTGAGGTGAATTGTATGTTAGCAAAGATTTTGCTGTTTCTACGATAGGATGTATACGATTTACTACAATAGGAGCTTGTCCACGAGATTCTAAAACGTCTTTTTCTTCATTTGACCATTGTGCTCCTGCACGGAACTCAACCGCTTCTTGATATTTTACTGCCCAAAGCTCACGGGATGATGAATATTCTCTGAGTAATTCTTGAGATAGGTCTACATCTTCATTAGTAGAACCATCATTAGCTTTTATACTTCCAGGTATATAGCCAAATATATTAACTAGATCGTTATAATTTTGGCTTCTTGACTTTGCTTTTTTCTTGCTTTTTGGCATTGACCTCTATGTACCCTTCTGGTATTTTTGTATTTAGCACGTCAGATAACTCCCTCTTAAATGTCTTAAAGGGCATCATATATTTAACTAAATCTATTTGCATACAATTACTCCCCTGAAATTAAGCGATTTTTCGCATAACTGTCAAGTCTTTTTTACGCTATTTTCCAGTTTTTTGGCTGATAGTCGTAATATTCTTCATAATCTAACTCCATATCAGCTCCTTCATGCGTTGGTTTATAGCAATTTTTATTAGCATAAAAGAATCCATCGAGTAAATCATCGTGTTTACCACGTGGATACAATAACAATTCGTCTAGTAATGCTTGTTGATTTTTCTGTATAAATACATTTCCTTGAGCAAATAAGGGCTGTAAGCTTTCTAACCTATAGGACTTGGAGGTTCTTGGATTTTCTTTAATTTCCAGGCCAGGAATAAACAACCCCTCATCTGCTGCCTTCTCTTTAAGATATTGTCTTAACATTTCCTGATATCCAACAGATTCTACTCTTGTCTTAGCACTTCTATATACTTTAAAGTTTGTAATAATAGAATCTGCTAAATCTAAAGGAGTTGCTCTTTTCCTGTAATAAGGCAAAACAAATCTATTACCATCATAATCAACTGCTATATTAAATATTACACTAAAGTCAGCTCCTCTTTTTGTACTGGATGCAGGGTCGATGCCTGTAAAGATGTTTACAGGTCTAATCTCATTTATTTCCTCCCCATTGACGGTCGTCAATATGAGATTCGACAACCCTTGTTCATCCGTTTCCGTGTATCCTTCATAGTAATTAATATGTTCAGCTCTAAATAAATTTTCTTCATCACCTGTAATTTGACATAAATACTCTCTATAGAATACAGATACACGGTTAATACTTTCTAATTCTTCTTTTTTCTGTATAAGCTTATCGTATGGCCACACTGCGTCCCATAGACCTTTACCACTTTCTAGGTCTGGGGCAAAATGCATATTAACCCAACCTTTCATATCTTTCAATGTTTCAACGAGACAACGTTCATGCTGGGGAGTACCAATAACACATACCCTACCTCTCATAGGATCTAACGAAGGAACACCAGATTGTAGTAACCAACGGAGATTTGTCTCCATAGCCTCTGCTGTCTTGGTATTATTTTCATCTTCGGGGTCATCTAGGATTAATAAAGTAGGACGTTGGTTTCCATGCTTAATACCACGTATCTGCTGACCAGTACCTTTACATATAATAACACTACCATCTTTGAGTTCTATCTCAGCGTTTGACCATTTACGTGCATTATGTTGCCCCCAATACCCAAAAAAATGCCTAAACTCTTGAGAATAATCTAAAACATCTTTAATTGTTCCTAATAGCTTGGTAGCGTGTCCTTGCGTTCTAGAAACTAAAACAATAACTTTAGGGCCCTTATCAAACATAAGATGAAATAATGGATATACCCCTGCCACAATACTAGATTTAGCATGGCCTCTTGGAGCAATAATATTAATTTGTTTTTCATCTTTATGTAGTTCTTCGATAATATCATAATGAAACCTTGGAGATTCACTACTAAACATGTTGGGCATAACCATACGCCCAAATAACAACATATCCTGCTGCATTTCTAGTAATAATTTCTGTTTATCCACTTATTTTTATTGGTTCTACAATAATATTCATGTCTCTAGCTACTTCAAACATTGTTGTCATAAACAACACTAGATCGTCATCATTCTTCGTTCTGATCTTTACGTACTTCGTCAACTTCGCTGACTTTAGTAGCTTTGAGCTTTTTTCTTTGCTCTTCATAGTTTGCCTCAATTTGATGTGTCATATCAACCTCCAAAGACTCTGTCACCTGTTTTGTTTTAGGTGCCATATCTAAAAATATAGATAATTCTTTTGCAGCACGTATCATATCTGCACTGCTTTCTTTAACCATTGCTACTTCTATAGCATTTTTCATGGTATCTAATACAAAACCTTCATCAATACCCTTTTCTGTAAGTATTTCTTTTAATTTTTCTTCTATCATCTTTTTTGCCTCTTTGCTTTTTAATAATTTTTTTATAGCTATAACGGGGTTTTTTTGGTCTGGCCTATATATTCGCCCCAATTTGTCTAGATCTGGCTTTAAACCAGCCATTTTGTACGTTAAATAGGCATCTACTGCTAATTTAGCCCTACCTGTTTTAGCTTCAATCTCACTATATGGCTTTGTAGATACCCTAGAAAAGTTATTTGATGCATAATGTGGCTCAAACTCTAACTTCCTGTGTTTGCCCAGCCACTGACGACCGAATGGATAGACCATTTCAGTATTAGTAGCATAGTTATTCCTAGCAATACACTTAGAAACATAATTATCATCGCTAATACCGTACTCCCCAGGATTACATTCTTGCCAGTATTTATAAAGTATTCCAAGTTCATCTGCTTCGATGTCCGTATATACTTCAAAATTAGTGGGTTCATAGTTATTTATCTTCAGCTTCTTTAATATCTTTATCATCTTTTACTGGTTCTTTATAATTTTCTTCCAAATATTTTACGAAAGCGTCTTTGTCCCCTTTCATCTTCATATATTCGTCTAGGGCCCTATCGCCGTTGAAAACGTGATGCTTCAACTGTTCTAATTGTACTGCAATAGCTGCCATAGTACTGATCAATTCTTTTGCTGTCGGTTTTTTCTTTTTATTTATAGCCATTAACGTTAATCCTTTACGTAATTAATTATCTTAAATAATTAATGTATCTATTAACCTTAATATTAACGTTAATACCATACACTATTTAATCTAGGTCTCTATCCGCTTTATGTAAAATGCCTAATTCTAAAGCTTCTTTTATCACATTTATCTCTACTTCAGCCATCATTATCATCTTAATTTCTTGAACCTTAGGATTATCGGGATCTACGGGTACTTTCTCCCATTCCTTCCCATTCCAACGCTCAAGAAATTCAGCATTTGCAATAGCTTTAAGTATATCTTTAGGTAATTTTTTAACCATATTGTAAAATAAGGCCAATATTTCAAAAATGCAAGTAGAATGTGTGTGCTTGGTATATACACTCGCTACTCCCCCCAATAATTTGTTCCAATTAATTATTCCCGTTGATATTTTTTCTCTATTGTGAATAATTAATTGGAACAAATTATCGGGCGTATCCGCTCACTCCTTTTTCCTATGGAAATTCTTTCATAGATTACAAAATAACAACTCTATCTAACAAGATAGGAAAGGGGCTCATTATGGCCTTCAATTTTGATAAATTCATTAAAACAAGTGATTTAATAACTGAATCAAACTCTCTTTGGTTCTACAATATTAAATCTACAACTATTGACCCATTAAGCGGTCAAGAGCAAGTGAACCAAAAGAGAGTTGATTCTCTCAATGATTTGGTTTCAAAAGCCATTCGTGCAGACGAATTAGTTGTATTTGTTAGTCTGAGCACATCTATCACTGATGAGCAATTTCAGACTTTTGAAACTGAAATTAAATCAAATGGATTTACATTGACTAGCGTAGGTTCTTCCAAATCTGGAAAGACTTATGGTTTCATTGTCAATCCTTCTTA
>Ga0098054_1001502_pt1 | contig 11649 bp, 32 predicted proteins | sample 16_taG_FD_75048 | JGI IMG/M metagenome (GOLD analysis project Ga0098054, IMG submission 75048) | Marine viral communities from the Subarctic Pacific Ocean - 16_ETSP_OMZ_AT15313 metaG | ecosystem: Environmental > Aquatic > Marine > Oceanic | place: Pacific Ocean | collected 2015-01-18
GTATTATTCTACATATAAGCAAGTCTGGTCAGTATAAAGGATCAACATTAATCCCACACTCTGTTGACACAGTATTACATCTCCATCGTGACATGATTGAAGGTCAGCCTGACAATTACGTCTCAATGATTGTTAATAAGAATCGGTTCGGCCCAACATGCGAAGAGCAATTGCTACTAACATCAAGAGGGTTTGATTGGACTGCTCAACTGCCAAAGCCTGAGGGTCAAGTAGCGCCTAAGTCAGTCAGAAAAGATCAAGAGATGAAAAGATTACTTGAGCACAAGCAGTTGGATGTTGCAAAGGCTCAAGATCTGCTTAAATCTACTAGACAAAGAGCAAGTTATATACTTAGAGAATTAACTTTACGAGGTAAATTTAACAAGTCTGGTCGAGGTACAACCGCGACATATAAAAGAAAAAAATGAAATTTGTAACACTAACAGAGACACCGTCCAATAATCAACTAGATGTTAACTTAGACAATGTGAATTGGATGTATGAAATGTCTAATGACGATGGACTGTGCACGAAACTCGAGTTTGACCACTACAACGTCCTAGTAAAGCAAGCACCGGACGAGATACTGTCAAAGGCAAATGCCAGCTGAGGAAGAAAATATACCGACAGAGCCCCACGAGGAATCAATTGAAGTTCCGGAGTGGCAGCTATTCCCGGTCCCTCCAGAGATAATAGAACTTCTCGGTGAGGATAATCACAAGAAGCTTCAAGAGCAAATACTCAAACTAGCTAATATTATAGATGACTTTCCTAAAGATCATATAGATATACAAGCATGGTCCCGCGACTTTGCTTATGCGTATGTCCGAGGCCCGGCAGAATATATTACTATGTTTGACCGAGCTAAAAAAATCATAGAGACATATGAAATGCTAAAAAATCCTAACAAGTACCATTCTGAAACGTACGTACCGTATGACTACGAGCAACGTGCATTAGTGCTTATAAATGAAATTATTAGCATGTTTCCAAAACCTGCTGACAAATACGAACCAGATACATACGACTCGGAGTAATTTATGTCTAATAAAGATGATATAGTAGTTGGGGAAGACCTTCATGAGTTGGAGGATCTTCTAGAAAGCATGATATCCTTAGGTATCGTTACTAAAACAGAAGTGGAGTTTGAAACCGGCGACGCGGAAACCAAGTATAGTCTTACACCTGCCGCGATGTCACAGTTACAAGCATGTAACGATAAACCAAAGGAGGCTTCCTAGCGCAATATATAGATACTGTCAGAAAAGCGACAATTGTCGCTTTTTTTTGTACTGACTGACTAAAAAAATCTATTTCCGGAATTAAATAACTATAGATGAAATTTGCTACTCTCTCAATTGGGACGACGAAGAAGAACAAATATAAGATTTTTTGCCTCATATCAAATGATGGTAATGTAGTTGGCCGGTGTAATCAACTTAGAGCAGTCTCATTCAAAGATCAGCCGCGCGTTGGATTTATTAGTATCGATGAATGTATAGCTTATGCTCAAACCCTCCCTTCACCTCTGTTAGACGAGTATGTAGATACAGGTAAATTACCCTCACGTGGTGTCCATGTCGACCAGCAAGAGTATGAAGGTAAGTACATCTACAAATTACTGGATTGGGACGGCCAAAAATGGTTCTTACCAAACAACCCTCAGTTAGAATTCGACTTCGTAAAAGATTTGAAATAAATCGAATATTTTAGTTGAAGTTCCTCGATCTGAATCTATAATTATATTAACAAATTAATTATGCAACACGTTATGAATACTGAAAATGCTACTAAGCAAACTACACCAAAACTCAAGTGCCAGGTAACCGGCAAACAGCGAATCACCAATCAAAAATATCTAGCTCAAAAGGCTGATAAGAAGGGTGTTTCGGTCGATGAATTCCTTTCTTACTATGTCAGTAAGGATGCTCTCCGTCAACTCAAAGCCGGGGCTTCTGTTGAAGCAATTCGCGCCGAAGCGACAGACGCTCCAACTAATGTTCTTGACACCGATTGGGTCAAGAAATCAATCATCATGAACGGTAAGAACGGTCCATCTGGCCCTCACCGTCCTAGGCCAGCTACCTCTACTGAGACTAAAACTATCTCTCCTGAAATTGAGCTGTTAGTGAAAACAGTTCAGGAAAAGGAAGTAAGCGAGGCTTAAATAATTATGAGTTGCGTTGGTACTTGATCTGTCGTGGATTCAGGGCGCAGCTCGACCCGGGAGGTTTGACTTCCCGGGTTTTTTTATTTCTAGAACAGCGGAATGATTAAGTATTTACATCTATGCTAGACGACGTAAATAAAATTTGGGACGATTACGAAGAGAAGCGTAATAAGCTACTAGAAGAAAATCATATAATGGGCGGTGGAATGATTCAAGCCAAGCCCATCTTCCATGAGAGGGAGGAGCAGGCGCCAACCGATCATGCAGTGGCTGGCCCGGATGGAAATGCGAGAGACTCTCGCGACCTGAGGCACCGCGGCGAGACCGGCACTGGAGGGGACGTCATCACAAGAAATCCTGATGAACCTTATTCGGTAAGAGACGATCATTCCCGGTTTAATCTAGGAGCCGGTGAACGTGAAATGACCATGGAGCTCCACGGGCCAATGACAGTCGTCTGGGATCATGTCGGTAACCGAAGAGGGTATGAGGTAATCTATCACAGCCCAGGTGGTACGTATCGTGTTGACTGGTTCTACGAGTCTGATGCCGGAGGTGACAAAGTGAACTTCGCCAAAAGGTTAGTCAGAAAGAAATTTGGATTGGACAAAGAAGATGAGTAGATTTGACCATCTAATACCTGAGAGCTTTGACATGCTTCATGATCGGATGGTGAAGTTCGAACAGCAGTATCCAAACCAGTCCTCAGCTGGACTAACTAGAGAGGAGCATTTCAGTGATATTATCAGATGGTTTAAGAAGAGATCATTACCTCTACATGTACAGATTAGCGGCTTAGGACCAGTTAACGTTTATGGCTATAATGAGCGCGAAGGCGGTCTCCACATAAAGGTTGCATACACAGATGATGCTGGTCAAGAGCACAGACAAGACTATCCTATCAAAGACGTACAAAACATCGATGATAAGTACCTGAAACAATATCGCGACGGTTCAGAAGAGACGAGGTGGCCGGATCAGCGAAACGAATTCCCAGATGACGTCGATCTATCTAACTGACCGTGAAAGATAAAGATCAAAATTTAATTTGGGAGAGATATGGTAATGGTCTTTTTGCCGGTCAAAGACCTAATGAATCAACCGAACATATATTAGTAACTGCAACTAAGAAATGGTTGAACGAGAACGGCTGGATTTTTTTAGAGGATTTAAAGTTGTGGGAAAAAGATAATTTTCGAGTCTCGCTAGACGTTATTGCTAGTTCACTAGGAGTAATAGTTACTAATACCAAAAGCAACCTGCACTGGGATCAGGAGTTTGGTTTACCTTCTGATCTAGCGCAAGAAGATAAACTAGAGCGCCTGACGCCAATTGTGAAATTCATATGGTTTTACAGCGGCCAAAAACAATAATCAACAATGAAAGATAAAGATCAAAATTTAATTTGGGAAGCATGGAGCTCACAAGGCTACTCAGGTGAGCCAGGATCTCTTATGCAAGGTACTCCTGGTAACCCCGGACCTTCACAGCTGTTCAACGCCGGCGCGGATGGATTTAGCTTGGGCAGACCAGCGAATAAAAACAACGAGCTAATCGCTGCGCTCAAGAACGGTAAACATGTTGAAGTAACTTTAACTGGAGCCTCTAACCGGGCAGACGAACTCGGCCCGGACCAGTTAGAACTTATCGAGTTAGAGTATGACGGTAAGTTCCTCTACGGGACCGACTCAAAAACCAACGCTCCAGTTGAACTGGAATTTCCTACTGGAAATGTATCTGTGGATGAAATTAGATATCTAGATAATTAATTCTAGATGAGTCAGTTAAATCATATCGACCGGTTCATATTCGTACATGTAGCTAAAACAGCTGGTAGTTCAATCAGCACATTAATTGGTGGCTCTGGCCATGCCACCCTATATACCTATTATAACCGGTTCCGCAGAGGAGCCGAGCCGTTTGATTACCATGGTTATTTTAAGTTCGGATTTGTGCGCAATCCATATGATCGAATAGTATCAGCATGGGCTAATAGTTGCACGAAGCCTGGCAGTACTAATCAATACCAACATAGCCTGCAGTTCGATGAATTTATTAAGAAGCTATATAGCATAAAAGACAGCATTCATTCTTATAAAGAGCTTGAATGGAAAGCCGGTGGGTTTCCTTCATGCGAAGGGCTAGGTAAATTAATACATTACTGCCCAGCTCATCCTTGCTTGTCTGTTGATGGTGAATTAGCAACAGATTTCACCGGGCGGTTTGAAAATCTTCTAGAAGATTGGAATTATATCTCAGGGCTGGTCGGAGCTAAGTCTGAGCTACCTCATAGCCGCGCTAGCGCTAGAGAATCATGGACCGAATACTACACAAATAGCGACACTAGACGAATGGTAGAAGATCTCTATCAAATCGACTTTGAGCAGTTTAATTACTCTCTTCTAGACTAAATAATTATGTGAATGAGACCAAGGTTCATAAGCAATTAGCCAGCTTAGAACTAGTGCTCGATGAAGCAACCCGGCAAGATATACTAACAGAAGTTGTCTGGACAGCTTGCGAACTTCAACGCAAGAAACATTACCCTACTCTTAAAGCTTTTAACTATTCTCTGTGGGAATGGCTCCTAGCAAAGAGTAAGAGAGAAGTATACTCAACCCCGGAAGAAATTCTAGAGCATTTTAGTCAGTACCGGGCTAAATAGTTATATGAAGTATCGTAAATCTCCTTATAAGTATGAGAGAGTGAGATTTTGGAATGCTGCTGCCGGAGAGTATCAGCATGTAATGCTCACCTTACATAATGGAAAAATAATCAAGCACCGGATTGTCCACTCCTGACTTATTATTCCCGGGCAAATAATAAACCCGGTGATATAATATTGTTAGGCAAATATTGCTTGATGTTCCTATTATTATCTCTATAATAATAGTATGAAAATTGACATAGAGAGTGTTATCTCCAATGCACTGCATGAAGCTCAACAAACAATGCCCGATGGCCAGAGCTATAATTTATATAGTAAAAGTGCATGTGACATGCTAGCCCGCAAATGCCATGAAGCAATTGTTGAGTATTCATCCAGGACTGATATAGAAAAGGAACTAGATGCCACCGAGCAGTCGTTTGTAGGTCAACCGGACGGTACAGATTTATACATATAGATAACAGTTGATGTTCCTCGTAAAGATATTATAATATACGAAGAAAATGAAAGAAAAATTAATAACAGTAAACGTAACTTACGCGCGAATCGCGCTGCTCCTCCTAGCCGCCAATCTTCTACTGGCTGGGTATACTATCAGCAAAGTGCAATCCGCTGACACCCCTCAACCGATCGAGGTTGAAGAAGAAAAATCAGCCTGTGTTACCTGTGGCGAGAGAGGAAGAAAGAACTTGACGTTCCTTAGGAGTTAGTACATAATATATACAGTGATTGAGAAATCACTTTTAGATCTTTGAAAATTTGTTAGGACGGGCGCTAAGTAGGCTGCTGGAGATATATTCCGGTCAAGCTGGCGAGCGGATAGTGACTTCGAACTCACTCCATCGTGATGGTCCCGTGTTTAAGACAAACCTAGTAGAGAGTAGGAAGTAAGGTATAACGCCTGGAGCTCGAATGAGAGAGTTCAAACAAGGGTATGAACCTGAACAGCTGAAGGATCAGAAGACAGCACTCTCAGCCTGAAGACAGCCAACAACGTGAACGGCTAAAGTAGGGTCTGCAGACTAAGATGGTTTGAACCCGTCCAACAATTTTCGATAGACCTACGCCTCAACCGGTTCTGGTAAGTAACCCTCCAGTCGGCAAGAGAGGAAGCCGTGGCGTAGCAACAAGACTCTCACATTTTCATTGAAGTTCCTTGATTCAGACCTTATAATATATGTATAGAAAATAAAGATATGAGCTTACAAAATAAAGGCAATTGGACGTATGAGTACACAGACGAGAACGGTAACCGTTTCTACAAGCTGTATGACCGAACAAATAAACATCTTAGTGTGCTGAATTTGCGTCACTATAAAGACGATGTCATGGATATGAATCATGTCAATTGGGAAATGTGGAATAGTCCGAGCGGTTGTGAGGATGAGGATCATGCTGAGACTTTGCTAGAGTATTACGACAGCGGTATCTTTGGCAACGGGTTTGTTGACTGTTTGAAAGATTCCATGATGAAGACAAGAACCTTTGGAGCTAGCGACGACGAATATAAACTAAGTAAGGATCCAGAATTCGCATGATTTACGAAGTTTGGTTTAAGAACGGTATCAATCTAGACTACTTTGGTAGTTGGGAGGCTGCTGACAAATATATTGACGAGTACGTCGCAAAGCATCAAGCACGTACACGAACTACAGATCCCGGTAGATATACTAAAGACGATTTTGAGATTAGAGAAAAAATGGAGCCAGCAAACAATAAAGGTGTAGTTATACCTGGATGTAATTGGCATGGAGGTAAATACGATTTATGAAAAACGCGAGGTTATATTATTGGGGTACTTTTGTACCATTAGTAGCATTACTACTGGGTACATATTCCGAGTTTAAGAATCAAGAAGCATTGATTGAACATGGACAGCAAGTACATAACAGACAGCTTCAAGTGACCAGCATGGCTCATTTGAAAAGAATGGAAGAGCAAAGAATGAGACATATGGCAAATGTCATTCATCAGAACCATGACCATCAACAAGAGATTGGCGGGCTAGTATTATTTTATAGCAACGTTATCAAAGAAATTAACGATAAACATCAAAAATGATAAAAACACCAATGACTCCAGAACAAATCGGAATGTACGTTTGCGTCGGCATACAAATCGCGACCATTATAATTGTAATAATCCTCTGTTGCTTTTAGCTTGTAGTTCCTCCAAATAAATCCGATAATATATGTATGATAAATAAAGAACATCTAAGAGAGGTTAGAGACCAACGCGGATATCGGAAGGCGATGAACCGCGGTGATAGTTGGACGATGCTTACTTTAGAGATCAATCGCACTGAATATGACGGTTGCTATTATGAGGTTTGTAAAGATGTATTCTTTACCAAAGACGGTAAGAAGGATGCTATTAGCGGTATTATCGCGACTGGTGAGTGTTGTTGGAGCGCTGATGCTTTTGACAATCACCTTAGCCCAATCTGGGAAGAGTTGATCGCAGATCATAAAGCGGATGACTACTACGTTGATGACTGGAACGATCACCCGGAATTAGATGAAGGATAGAATAAATGAAAAACGTAAGAACTGATAAGTTAAAGAGAAATGAGATGGCTCAGCTAATTAGAGATCAGGTGGTGCTGTACATCAATAATGGTGCACGACATTGGCTGAACGGTAAAGAACCAAATTTGAAAATGTGGGATGTGATCATCAGCGATTCAGAAGACCTGAGAGATATCCATTACGCAATTGACAAAAACGAAATCCCACGCGCATTTGAAAAGGCATCCAGACTGGATACTGCAGTCCGGGACGTAATTCCGACAAAAGTATGGAATTGGATGTCAAAAGTACATGCTGGATAAAGCTTGTGGTTCCTCTGATCAGGAGCCATAATACATGTATGATAATTAAGATAGAACCGAATCATCTTGCAACCAAACGCACTAAAGAGCGCATCAAGCAACACGGTCCATTCTTTAATGTGGAGAAACATAAGCACGGCGTGTGGAGTGAATGGCTCTTACGGGAAGCAAATCCTCCAAAAGGCAAAGAAGCTTGGATCGGATGGATTGAACGTAGAGAATTCACTGCAATAAATGGTCTACGCAGTGGGTTTTAGCTTGAAGTTCCTCATGAATTAATCTATTATAGTTGAAATGAATACGAGAAAGAAAATATCATTAGCGCTACATGGGGCAGGATTTGTAGCGATCAATACGGCATGTTGGCCGACAATCTTAGGATATGAATATGGATGGTCCACAGCAGTGTTATGTCTTGGCATAGTGTTGTGGATATGGTCTGATGTTATTGAAAAAGCTTGAGGTTCCCTCGAGAAGATCCGATAATATATGTATAGAAAATAAAGATATGACAGCAACACAATTAATGGAAGAGTTAGAGTATGCCATTTCTAGAAATGGCGGAGATGACGTAGAAGTGCGCATGGCACAGCAACCCAAATGGGCATTTGAATACAGCATTGACCAAGCAGTGGTTGTTGCTGAGGTAGATGAAGATGATGAAGATGTCCGGACTCCTCCTAAGAATGTAACGGTTTACTTGAGCGAAGGTAGCCAGATTGGTTACTTGCCAGAAGCAGCATCAGACGAATTAGGATGGTAATATGACTATACGAGAAGCAGGTAAAGTAATACTATTGCGCGAGCAAATCCAAGAAGACATTAGATGTTTTAACTTCGGCCCTGACCCTGAGGATCATGTGATTGACGGGCTTTGCCAAATTGTAGTAGATAACTTTAGTAAATTTCAGAGAGAGAATAATGGTTATTGAAAGTAGATTCGCAAGGCTGGAATACCTGCAAGAGACTACAGCAGTCGGAGCAGATCCAGAGAACTTATTGTATGCACTCGTTAGCGCTATGAGCGATCGAGAGTTTCACGAGCAATATGAGTACCTGTGCCGTATGCACGACATCGAGCCAGATATGGATAAAGCATTAGAAGAAGCCGGATATTGATATGAGAAATTACGAGTTAATTAACGAGATCTATGCAGAGTTGCTTGCAGGCAACGGTAAAGGTACATTCAGTAACCCTTACCTCAACACAGTCATCACGCTTACTAAGCTGATTGAGAAAGAACGACCAGAATTGAAAAGGATCGCGCTTGCTGAACGCATTGACACATCAACCAACGGCACAGTAAGGGCCCGGGTTGCAGTACCAACCTCCAATCCGGATATTCCATGGTATGATGGTGACCTTTAGGATTGAAGTTCCCTAGAATCGATACTATAATAATATTATGGAAAATGTGAGAGAGGAAATGGGTCAGATAGTTTACGGACGTTCACGTAAGTTAGCCCTTGCAGGTTCCCAATGTATTAAGTGCGGGGAGTTCAACCTGGAATTCAGAGATGAGATCTCCCGGAAGGAGTATGGCATAAGTGCATTATGTCAGCCTTGTCAAGATCAGATCTTTTTCCCTGATGGAGACACTTCAGAATGGTATCAACCAAAAGGTTGCAGTTCCTCCGAATAGCATTTACAATATACGTATGATGAATGAGATAGATAAGAAAAAGACGTTCATACCGCCAGTCAGATCAGAAGATCTGGGTTGGATTAAGGATGGAGAGTACGTGTATGAGATTGATAAGATCTCTGAACAAGATCATGAAGGGCACTGCTGGTTATATGCTGAAGGCCGGACTGCTAACAGTAAGCACAGTGGAGAGTGGATCTCTTATGATGAAGGCAATTCCTGGGAAGACATTGACCATAACGACTGGCACTAGTATGATGGATTTAAGACAGAAGTTCAATCGAGAGCTGTGGATCAGTACTGACATTCCCATGAAAGAGTACTGCGTTAAAAAGGCTGAAAGGCTGATCCTGAATGAGCATGACTTATCGATTCTATTTGACCACGAGATATTCGAAAGTTTGGTAGAGGATAACCTGTTCAAGTTCTGGCGGCGGCATGCTAGCCTGAAACCAAATCACCGCTGGAATTGCATTGAAGCAGATCTGAATGGTGAGTGGTTTAATAATCACAGCGGCCATGTAAAAGAATCAGTAAATGCTTGCGGTTCCACGCAAAAGATCCGATAATATTAGTATGATAAATAAGATAGAAGTACTTTGGGACCGGGAAGATATCAATAATTGCTCCTTAACCGGTTATGTTGAATGTACCAAAAGCGACTTGGAGAGTGTGTTCGGTAAGAATGGACTTGAGGTTAATGTAGAAGAAGGCGGTTATCCCGATCCTAAAACCACGAATGAATGGTGGGTTAGGATTAACGAGACAGTCGTGGTTATCTATGACTATAAAGAAGATCGACCAATTGCAGCTGATGATAAGATCATATGGCATGTCTCTAGCAATAATGGCATTCAAGCGCTGTTTGAGCTGATGGTTGTCGGCTTCAAGCCTGAACAGGTACTAACTCGAGAAGAGTATTACAATAGACGATTTAGGAATTTTGCATAATGGCTGGCTGGATTGGAGTAGATTTAGACGCAACACTCGCTCACTATGACGGTTGGAAGGGTCACGATAGTCCTATCGGCAAGCCTATACCTAAAATGGTAGTGAATGTTAAGCGTTGGCTAGCAAAAGGTAAGACGGTCAAGATTTTTACTGCTCGTGTCGACGGCGACAAGTCCGGAAAGCAAGAGAGAATGATCAAAGAATGGTGTAAAGAGCACATTGGTCAGGAGCTTGATGTGACTAACGTTAAGACGCGTAGCATGTATCAGTTGTGGGACGATAGAGCTGTTGCTGTTGAGAAGAATACTGGAAACAGCTTGAAGTTCCCCGTGTAAGTTACGATAATATATGTATGATGAATGAGATAGATAAGATCAAATACACGCAACTGCTAGACCTAGAGTGGACCGTGAAGAAAGCTACTAGGCCAGCACAAGCTAAATATGACGAGTACTATCAGAAGTATGGTAAGCACGACAAGAAGGATCTATTAACTGAGTTAGCGTACAAAGATCTGAAAGAGTTAAGGGACGCTACGAAAACAATCAAGATTGTTATTGATACACTGCGTCAGAACGACCTGTATACTAACGGAGCTTAAGGGCTCTCCAGTTTGTTTCACAATATAAGAAAACTACGTTGAAAATGAAGAACCGGTTAAAAAATGACCAAGAAGAGATGAATAAAATATCAGACACTCTATTTCCCATATTGTTCGCACAGTATGTGAGTAGCATTAGAGATACGGACAACGAAAAGCTCGAGGTGCGGTATCAAGCACTCATTCATGATGTGGCAAGTGTAATGGCCGGGACTGAACCGACTGAGTCACAAGATGTATTGGACGAACATTTTGGAAACTTAGATTATGAATAGTAGCATAACAGTATCGATGTCTGCTCTGTATGAGAAGGCTTGGCATAAATTATTCGATCAAAAGTCAAAAGCACTACAAAAACATATAATTGAAGAGCCAACCGGTCGAAGCGCTACAGAATTAGCACATGAGACAGCTAAATTAGCAGAGAGCTGGATGCATGACGCTGAAAACGAACAAGGCTACTATACAGCGCATGATTGGGACAACAATATTCCATTTTAGCTGGAGGTTCCTCCGGTTTCATCCGATAATATAAGTATGATGAATGAGATAGATAAAGGACTTCGCGGCTTAGGTGGAGTGAAGATAAGAATAGAATACGCCGATCTAGTCGTCGCTTGTAAAGAAAAGATTGATGAGATCTCTGGCAATGTTGACATGAATACCGATCTGTTCTTAGAAGGATTGAAAGAAGATATCGAAGACATTCGCAATGGAGAAGAATGCGGCATAATACCTAAAACAAACTAATGATTGACGAAGAAGGTAATTGGTATCCAGAAC
>Ga0098054_1001508_pt1 | contig 11635 bp, 5 predicted proteins | sample 16_taG_FD_75048 | JGI IMG/M metagenome (GOLD analysis project Ga0098054, IMG submission 75048) | Marine viral communities from the Subarctic Pacific Ocean - 16_ETSP_OMZ_AT15313 metaG | ecosystem: Environmental > Aquatic > Marine > Oceanic | place: Pacific Ocean | collected 2015-01-18
GTAAATTTAACGGAATGGTCAAACATACCTGTACTTCCATTTATTTCCTCCATAAGGCTTTTTAACATGGGATTATTCCAAGAAGATTGATTTGGTCCAGAGCATTCCTTAACTCTTTTTATCATTACTTCTAAAGCAGCTTCGTCTTTTTTTATTTTATCAAGAGAAGCCATACCGTTACTCCAAACAATTTCAGCTGCTTTGTACTTTTTTGTAAACGGTAGAGACATATTCATTGTTTTAGAGGCTTCTGCCATTCTTCCCTTCAAATCGGTAAAGTAATCTGTATTGTTAGCACTCCAAAATTCTTTGTTTATTTCATCTTCAAAACTAGTAATGCTTGATGCTCTTTCATTTGCTGCGTTTACTTTTCCAACTACAAAACTAGCAAGGTTAGCTATACCATTTACATAACCTTCATAATCCCATGGACTAGCGTTATACCCCTGTGGTATTGTATATGCCGATCTGGCTGCTTGTATTACTGCTGCGTCTGCTCCTCCTTGATATCCTGCCATATTATTTATTTCTTAATTCTGCGTTTAATTTCGCTATTAATTCAGCCATTTCTTCGATCATACTATTAACAGGTACGCTATCTATTCTATACCCAGCGTCTTCTGTTAATAAATCATAACTAAACTCAACACCATTGTAAATATCTTTACTTATAATGTTTTCTGTTATATCCATTGCTCTTTCACCTTTAATTCTGTGCATATCACAAACATCAACAATAGAACCGTCGTCGAATTTAACTTTATAGAATCTTTTTGGTTTAGGATCTTCTAAATATTCATGTTTTTGTAATACTTTTACTGGACTACCACCATAACCTACAACTATATCTCCAGGTTTAATGTTTTCAACAGCAACACTTCCATCTACAGTGTCTATATGAACACCTTTAGGAATACATGCTGCCGTAATCTTTATTTGACCTGCGGCTACCAGTCCTCCTCCAATCGCTCCAACCGCTCCCATTATACCAGCTGATCGTTGTGCATCCGCTTGAGCTTGCGAAGCGTACAAGCTTCTAGCTCCAGCTAGTTGTTCTCCCCGCACACCTAATATAGTTGCCTCTTTTCCATAATTCCAATCTCTTCTAGTTTTATCTTCACTTAATCCTAATTCTCTCATCCAACTATCTTCACGATACGCAGCGTCTCTCATACCTTGAGCTTCAGCTAACCTTAAATCTCTTGCGCCTTGATCTTCACTTAATCTTAAATTTCTTTCAGTCATTTGTTGCTGTAATTCTAAATCTCTTTTACCTAAAGTTTGCTGTAAATTTAAATCTCTCATACCTCTATCTTCAGCTAAGTTTATATCCCTTCTACTCATATCTTGCGCTATCATCATTTGTCTTTCTTGCCCTTGTAATCTCTGGGCTTCTTGTATACCCAATCTCCTTGCTTCAGCAGCTCTTTCACCTAAATTTATCTGTTGTTCTTTACCGAATTCTGTTTGTTGTTTAGATAATTGTTGTGCTAATCCAGCTATTCCACTAGCGCCAGCTACACCTCTGTACGTCTCCATTATATTTGCTTGTCCTTGTCTAAATTTTTCAGTGGCATAATCAGCCGCGTCTATATGCGCCTCCATACCCGGCATATCTTCAAGTAGATTCTCTTGTTTGTATTTAGATAAATCTAAATCATATTTACTTGCATCTATACCGAACTTACTCGTATCTATATCATATTTACTCGTATCTATACCATATTTACTCGTGTCTATACCAAATTGGCTTGTATCTATACCGTATTTACTCGTATCCATACCGTATTTACTTAAATCTAATTCTGGCATGTCTTGAAGCGGTTCGTACTGGTACTGTTCGTACTTTTCAAGTCTTTTTTCAAACTTTTCTTCCGCTTCTGTTACTGGTTTTTTATCAGCCGTTTTTCTACTTCCCATATTGTTTTATTTTTCTAATTTGCATTATGATATTTATCGTAAGTATACACCACTTTATAATCGTCTCGTAGTATATTAAAGTTACCGGATTTTTCAGCCATATTTACAAGTTTTTTATTGCTAGTCATCGCCCAAACAGTTTCACAACCAGCTTTAACCGCTATAGCTGTTACGTAAGATGCTAATTCAAGTAAAATATTTTGCCTATCATCTTCTCTATAAGATGGATCTGCTATTAAGTAATCAACATATCCTAAGGCAGAATTTGTAAAATATAAAAAAGCGGACGCAATAACAGCCCCATCTTTTTCCACAACAAAACCACCTAATCCTTTTTCTGGTAGTAAACTTGATTTTGGCACAACAATACCATCGGCTTCATAAAGTTTCCACCATTTAGTTAATTCTGGATAATCGTTCACTGTAATAGAACGAATATCGTAATCTAATTTTTCTTTCATTTTATTTAATTTAATTCGTAACTATATAGTTACACTTTTTGTATTTTATTTACTACTTATTGTTATTTCGGAACCCACCGTGAACAATTCTTGTTTATTTGTGGAGTTATTTGAAAATTCTACTTCTGCATAATATCCTTTTAAACTAGATATATTAGTGTAGTTATTATGTTCAAGTTTGTTAAACATAAAGTACTTGTTATGATAAACAGAAGGCGCAGGACCAACAATTTTTACCCAATTATCTCCTCTTTCAGTTATTTGACCTAACGAAACTGGAGCCGTAGGAGTACCAGATGATACATCTGAAAAATATAGTTCATCTCCCGCTTGCACCGAAACATTTATTTTTTTTGAAAAAGTTATTTTATCTGAAGTTGCCATAGTTATTAAGAATTAGTTGCTAATATAAAAGCTCTATCAATATCGTAAAACACATCTACGCTATCTGTTGGAAAAACAGATACAGTCATAGTTCCTTCTATTAAAGCGTAGGCTGACGATCCATGAACTCGTAAAACTGTATTGTCTTTAATTGTTTGCGCACCCGTAACAGTTATAGGTGTTCCACTAGAATGAACAGCTGTTATTAAATTTGCGTTACTAGAAGTTGTTACTCCACTCCCAATTATTTTACTTCCAACAGAAACTCCGCTAACACCATCTATAGCTATAGAAGTACTAGCGCTAACATCACCGTTGACCGTAATTGTTCCAAGGTTATTTGTTTTACTGTTAGTAGATGTTACAGGAGTAACTGTTAGATCAAAACTAAATAATCCTCCTGTGGATTTAGACATTAAATCAGACCCATAAGCTCTAAATACAACAGCTTTGTCATCTCCCCAATCAGGCGCAGCTGAAAGAGTTATTGTTTTTGCGTTCGTATCTATATCCGTAATTGTGGGATATGTTAAAACACCCAACGTACCGCTTTGTTCTTCATCTGAACTATCCGCTATATCTACTAAACTCATTCCAACAACTAAACCGTCTACACTATCTAAAATCATACTAGTAGAATCTGTTCCAGAGCCATTTGTTTGCCCTGTTACTTTAGTGAAAAAATCTCTATCTTTAGGTTGTAGTGAATCCGCTAAACTATTGTTGTTGTTAGTAGCGGAAGGTAACGTGTATTTATATCCAAGAGCGAGACCATCGCTGGTATCTGATAATGTCTTACTTATTTGCATTTTTCTTGAGCTTGTAGCTCCAGCAGAATCATCCGTCTTTAGCGCGATGCCGTCGTTATCGTTAAAACTACCTAATCCTACAAAACTAGCGGCTGTTTGATCTGAAGAAGTAGAAAATCTAACCGCAACTTGTTTTCCTTGAATTACTTCTACTGAGTGAAATCTACTGTTGGAACTAATAGAATTAGATATCTCGGTTTCAAATTCAGGATATGTAAATAATAAAAACTTATAAGTATTACCGGACGAATTAGCTGGTAAAACAACTGCTTTATTAAACGATCCATTAACAGTTACGTTACTTAACGTATTCTCAGAAGTAAAAGTATTGGTGAATGCATTCGTTATAAAATTATAAAACTTGTTTGGAGAAGAACTGTCTTTTAGTTGTAAACTAAACACAGCTCCAGTATCACCTGATACGTTAATTGTTACTTTGTTAACTTTAGATGTTATTTTTGTATTATTAAGTCTTACCCCGGTTATATTTTTCATTTTATAATTTTATATTATAGAACTTCTTTTAAAGAAATATTATCTATTGACATCACTCCATTAAGAGCTAACATAAATTTATTGTTCAAAAAGGAACTATTATGGTGAGAATGGTCCCTCTCAAACACTGCTTCGTATTGATTCCCACTTACAAGGGAGAGTCTATTAACGCCAACTGTTGCTTGTGAGCTATGGTGAAATTGGGTACCAACTAGCGTTATATCAAGAGGGTCTCCAGCGGTTACATCCACTGTTAATCTATACGTTGTACCAACAGTTAAAGGAGCTGTCATTGCTCCATACACTTGGTATAAATTTCCTCCTAAACCAGTACCAGAACATTCACCATTAGCAATTACAGGATAATGCGTTCCACTTAAGCTCCAATTAGATGAACTACTAAAATCACCATTAGTTAATAATTCAGGTCCATAAGTAGGACCGGCTCCATACGTACATGAACCATCATCGTGAGTTGCTAGTGGATCATAGTTTGTTGCTGTTGGATCTGTACAACCAAGCACTTGGGTTGAAGCGATCACAAATGTATTTGTGCTATCAGTACATAAATTAGCCGTTGTAATGTGAACAGTATACGTACCAGGAGATAAATTAGAAATAGCAGTACCGCTAGTGGTTGGTCCATAACTAGTATTAGACGAATCTTCAATTGTATACGAATAAGGCGTGTCACCTCCTGTGTCGGTAAAAGTAACACTTCCATTGTCGTTTGCGAAGTTGTCTGGACTAATGGTTGTAGTTGATATACTTATAGTAACGCTGGCACAAGTAAACGGATAAATACAAGAACCGTCATCACAACCCGCGGTAGCATCATAGTTAGATGCAGTAGGATCTGTACATCCTCCATAAGTACAAGACCCATCATCAGTATTTGCAGATGAACTATAATTACATGCTGTTGGATCTGTACATCCAGTTACAAATGAAACGCAGGGATTGCTAGTGTCTGTTGCTGAAACTTGATTACAAGTAGCGCTTGAATTATAATTATACATTGTATTATCTGTACAACCATATACGCACTGTGTTACACAGCTTCCATCATCACATGTCGCGCTTGGATCATATTCAACGTAACCTGGGGTTGTACAACCGTTAGGTGATACACAAGAACCATCATCACAGATTGCCGTTGGATCGTAACCACATGCTAATGGATCTGTACACCCAAACAAGAAATGACAACTTCCATCATCACAAGTAGCGTTTACATCATAATTACATGCTGTTGGATCCATGCATCCGTATACGCAACCTATACAAGTACCATCATCACAAGTAGCTAATGGATCGTAGTTACTGTGTCCTGGATACGTACATCCATCCACGCATTGATTCACACAACTTCCATCGTCTATATTAGCAAGAGGATTGTATTCAACAAAATCTGAATCCATACAACCAGGTACAGGCGGAGGACCACCTCCCACATTGTGTTGTATATTAGACGCAGCACCTATACCTTGAAAATTAAAAGCGCTCGTGTCTAAGGTCCACGTTTCACCCGCTGCCTCACATAGGGCTCGTGTTAAATGCCCACCGTCACTACAAAATCCAAGAGCACCTTTTATATAATTAAACCATTTCCCCTCTTTTTCTACAAACTCACTAACGCTTCCGTTTTGTTGATCTGTAGTAATACTATCACAAACCCATCCGGTAAAATCATGTTTTTTAGTTGTATAATTCCAAGTAGACGATCCATCGCCGTCGTAATTTAAAGCGTTAAAGTTTTTAATTATAGATGGAGATTCGTTGAATAAAAATTTTACAGTAGAGGGCGCGGTAATTCCATAAAAAGTATTTCTTAGTCCCCTTGAGTGCTTCCAGCATTTTCCTGATTTAAACGTATAATAGTACCCAGACATACTAGCCCCAGATTCTTGTATAAACGTTTTAAAGCTTGTCCAACCTTTTACATCTTCACTGTAAGTGACTGTTTGTCCATAACCACTTGTATTTCCTTGCACGCCATAAGCAGAATTATCACCTCTATCAAAAGTTAAATTATAATCATTTTTATAGGTATCATAACTACCAATAATATTTATGTGGGTATCATCTTTAAATTCGTCTTTAAACCAATCGTGCATACCAGCATCTGATATTGGCGTTAATCCATCCATAGATAATCTTAAAACCGCTCCACGTTGTCTATCTGTAAAATAAGCTCTGTAAGAATCTTTAGCAAATGATTCTGGATTTTTAGATATCCCATAATCTCCAACAAATGGATTTGCATCGCCTAACACGGCGTCTGTAGCTACTAATTGTGGGTTACCGTCTGCATTATACAGAGCGTTTTTATTAGCTATTATCCCTATAACTCTATCTTCGCAAAAAGCAATTAAACTTATCCTCCTAGAAAATAGTTTTTGTATACTACCATAAGTAGGGTTTAAATCTTTTGTGGTTTTCTCAGCCATTATAAATTGGTTAAGATTATTTATTCCCCCTGTAGAATTGTACAATCCTGAGTATATTAAACCACTTTTTCTATATTCTTTTTTATACTGTTCTTGAATAGTGGAAGAAGCTTTAGCTCCATTGCTTATAAATGGTTGGTTAAAATCATCTCTAATTCTATTGGATTCAACTCCGTTTCCAAATGCAAAGCAATTAAAGTACGGTAATCCTATTTTTCTATTTGTGATATATCTGTCTAACGCTAATTTTGTTATTAAACCGCTACTAGCGTCTATCTCAAGTACCTTATAAATACCAGCTGAAATATAACTTAAATCTTTTTTATAAAACCCTAACGTAGCCGGTTGATATACTTGTGTTTGCCCAGTGGCAGGAACCGCTGTTCCAATTCCACTTCCAGCGTAAGTTGTTATGTATCCAGCGTCACCAGGAGCAACATCGTTAGAATCTGGTACTTCAAAATCAGTACGAATATCTAACCCCGGATCAAGTTCTATTATGTTACCATCCCAACTTTTAACAACACAATCACCAAAATTAGGGGTTGAAACATGGGAATCACGTCTATTACACCTAACAGCTGTACCTATAGGTGCTATCATGTGTCCTTTTCTATTATCCGGCGGAATAGTGGTTAACCCAGATGTAGAATTTATATCTAGTTTCAAGGGTATTGCGCCTGATGCTTCGTAATAAATATCTAAATCTGCGTTCTCTTTAGGTTCCGTCTCCCAAACAGCCGGATCATCACTTATTATCGAAGAATTTTCAGCAGTATATCTTTTTAAAAACTTTAAAAAACCTGGGGTTTGTACAGGTCCACCACTTAAATCATCGTTATTAGTTAACGAGTGAAGAATAGTTTGTATACCAGTGTTAGTCCCATCGTAGCATTCAGTATTAGGATTTTTATCTAATTCTATTATAAAACAAACTCTTCTATTGTCGGGGTTAGCAAAATCTCTAATCGTATCTTCTACTACATTCCAATTTCCTTGTGTCTTATTATTATTCCATTTATGCCACTTTGCCCAAACAGTTATTCCTTTCGGAGAAGTTTTGCTGTCGATTTCGTTTGCAGGTGGCGTAGCGTCTTTATTCCAAATATGCGTTCTGTTCCAAGCAGTATGATTATATAGGTGTTTTTTAGTAACCTTCAATATAGTAAATACCGTATCATTATTATCGTTTTCAAATTGGAATTTACTACCTATCACTAAATTTTTAAGAATTTCTTCGTTTTCAGGATGGTCATATGTTATATCCCATTGTCTTTTATAAACCTCTGGATCAGGGTATGGAGTGCTACCAACGTGAACTTGTGTCGCGTCGCAATGAATATAATTATCTTTTTGTTGGTTATAATTATGTATATGTTGTAAGTTCCAACTGTCTATACTTTGGGTTCCGTTAAAATTACCACCACCAGCAGGAGTAATATTAAAATCAGTACTTGGAGCTAAATGGGGTCCAACTCCAGAAAAAGATAAATGCATATAATACTTACCGCTTTCATTACCATAAACATCAGGATCTCCATGTTGGCTGTCAAAAGGAGTTGCTCCGCTTCTCACTTGTCCATTACCAAAATATTTTAACCACATAAAACCCCCGGCATTTGTATTGGAATAATAGCCATCAGTTTCAATAACACCTGTCATACCATTTACCTTTGTGTTTGTAGCTTTACGCAACGTACCAGAAACAGAAACGTCATAAATATTAGCACCTGAACTCTCGTTGACCCAACCATTAGTATCAGTTTTTATAGTGGGTTGTTGTGCGGCCGAATAAGCAGCGTCTATAAACCATCCTCCACTTGCTTCTCCTTGATCAAAATGTAGGTTTTGATCTTTCCACTCAGTACGGAGGTTGGATATATCTTGATTCGCTGGATTTAAAGCGTTACTTTGCTGTGAGCCAAAACCATGTAGCCCTTGAAATAATCCACTTCCATAATGACCATTAGAACTACCTCCATCATTGGTTGCTGTTTGATCACTAATATAAAATAATTTTGTTCTAGCAGTTAAAGTATTTGTTATGGTTGTTCCAATTTGAGATTCTAAATACTGGTCAGCAATTATATCAGACATTATTTTCACGAAAAATCTTCCCTGAAACTCTTCCCACTCTTGTCGTTCTTCTATCCAAATAGTTGTTTTTAGCGAGGTGTCTAAAACACCCGTGCTAGTTTCTAACCAACCGTCTGCTTCAACAATAGGTTTATCTAAAATTATAGTGTAAAATTCTGGAGAAGAATCCGTTAACATTAACGATGTTATCTTATATCTTTTAGAATTTGTTTCTTCATTGTTAGCGTTGGTTATCTTAAACGTAATAGAGAACTTAGTTCCATTTTTGTATTCCTCTTGTAAATCCGTTAAATTTTCGCTTAATAAAGAAGCTTTGCTTATATTTAAAGTGTTTGCTTCCGCGTAAGGTTGCATCCCGTTAAGATACAGAGTACTAAGATCTCCATTTCCGTCTAGTTGTCCTACCTCTTGATATTTTTTCTTTATAAACTCGGGGGCTTCGTTCTTTATATCAATTACCTTGTATTTGTTTTCAAACGGAACTTGAGTAGCAGGATTACTTAGTGTTCCCAATCCTTTTTTAAGGATCATATAATCATCTTCTTGTATTTTATTTCTATCACTTGATGGAAACGATATCCATAAATTATTATCTTCTTCAGCTCTATACACCCTGTCCATTACTAGATTATAATATTCTGAAGCGGTTTCTTTTACAAAAACTTTAAAATAATACGGTTCGTAATTAAAAGCCGTTGCAGATGCATTATCTTGTATACGTAAGTTCGTTGGACTGTTTGTAATATATAATCTATTAGATCTACCGGCCATACCACTAAAATTAATAGTTTGGTCGCTATCATAAGGAATCTTTATAACTCGATTGATCCCACCGCTAAAAACTGGTGTTTCTCTACCGTATTTATCACCGTATACTATACCCGCTTGATAAGTTCTTTGTGACTTTACTGATTGTTTTCCATCACTATAATCTATGTCGGTTCCAGGAAAATCTCTTCTTTCATATCTAGTAACAGTATAAGGAACGTAATCTCCTAAATTTAAGTTCTGAACGTAATTACCGTAGACAAGTCTATTACCTGTAATCTCCTGTGCTTTAGCTGCTGTTGGAACGTTATCCCAAGCTCTTAATAACTGATTTGAAGGTAGAGCAGCATGGATATTGTCGGATGTTATTTTATAATAACCACTATTAGAAGCTACCGCTAATTTACCAGAAGGAAGTTTTACATCTATTATTTTTGTTGGTGGAGATGTGTTAGGATCCTCATCTACTTGTTCCCAAGGTCCAACAACACCTATCGGGCTTGGTTTAATAGTTTCTATAGAGTATACAACGCTTGAATCATCAGGTTTATAAAGTAAATCTATTTCAACTACATCTGCAGGAATATCGTGCGCTACAAATTCCTTTAATGTGATACTCTTAACCCTAGTTTCCATTCCTGAATTATATGGTTCTTTAGTAGGATGTATATTAAATTCTCCCGCGACAAACCCTACTTGTGTAAACGGACCAAAGGCAGAATACTCTCCGTCTTCGTATTTATATCTAGTTGAAAATCTTGGAAAAGATTTATCAAACAATAAGTCATTTAGATCTTCTACCACAAAATTATATGCTATAGAATCTGTTGAAGTGCTAGAATCTATACTTAATATCGTACACGTGATTGCTTGTGTAAATATATCTGGATTTCCAGTGCTTACTGTTCGTGATATATTGGCAGAAACGGCTGTTACCGAAAGTCTTATTTGCGTGTTATTTGGAAGAATCCCTGTAACACCAGGGTCACTTAATAATAAAACATCAGATACATTTATACTAAATCGATCGGCATCATACAGGGCGTTTGTTAGTATGCCTCCAGATGTTACAAACCCAGAGATATCCGTGTAATCTCCAACTAAAGTAGATCCAGAACTTTGTACCACAAAAGTATTTAAAGGTATTGTGATACTTACGTTTGTAGATCCATTTACCAAACTACCAATTGAAAAGCTATTAATCGAACTAGAATTTACAACTCCATCGTCTACTGTGTCAAAATCTACTACCGGAGCTTGTGTAGGTCTTTTCTTTATAACAGTAATATGCTCTTCTTTTAAAGGTTGAGATGTAGAAAACTTTATATATTGACCAATAGAAGCGGTTGCTGACCCGTTATATATTGAAGAATTTAGAGTTACTATTCCAGTTGAGTAATCAACAGAATCAACGGTTCTACCCGTTGGAGTGGCAATGTTATTATTAACTCCATGTTCAAACTCTATTAATTCGTCTCCTGGTTTGACTATGGGATTTGTTGCTGTTCCAAGATTACTTAAATATAAGTGTGTCGTACCACCGCTAGTATTAGTAAAATCTTGTGTCCAAAGAGTAGTTACTACTTTAACGAGTGTGCTACCGTTAACAACTAATAGAGTGTGTGTATGAAAATCACTTGTACCATCAATACATCTTTGAATATTTATTTTCTTAGGTTCGTTGGTTCCATCTGTCCAGAGTAACAATCCGTCTATTATATTTATTCCAGTTATAATATTTGTAGATGAAAAATTTAAAACATCACCATTAACGTCTGCTAAAACAGTTGTTTCGTTTCCATCTCTGTCATATTGCATAATAGCGCTTCTACCAGTATTATCGTGATGAATAAAAGAGTATAAAAAATTATTTTTTTCATCCGCTATAGAACCTACACATTCCCATCCTGTTCTATTACTTCCTATCTGAATATTTCCTGATATATTTTGTACGGTTCCAATATCTGATCCATCAGAAGTCGAAACCTGTATGTTTGTTGCGTCTCTATATTGTCCATTTGGAACTATTCTCTCATCAAGGTCTTTATTCATCTTGCCCTGAGTAAAAGTGTTTTTAATCTCTGGCATATATTAGTGTTTTATATGTTTCGATTTACCTCTTAATATTTGAGTTAATTCTTCGAAGTTAATTTTTGACAACCTTAATTTATCTTGTCTTATAGCTGCTATTTTTTCTTTCTTAAGTCTCGATACCAGTTGTTGGGTTTGCATGCGACCAGCCGCGATAGCA
>Ga0098054_1001509_pt1 | contig 11632 bp, 14 predicted proteins | sample 16_taG_FD_75048 | JGI IMG/M metagenome (GOLD analysis project Ga0098054, IMG submission 75048) | Marine viral communities from the Subarctic Pacific Ocean - 16_ETSP_OMZ_AT15313 metaG | ecosystem: Environmental > Aquatic > Marine > Oceanic | place: Pacific Ocean | collected 2015-01-18
CGTCCAGATTTTATTGTTAAAGAATTAAAAGAGTCTGGTATCGTTGGTGTCGCCAATGGACGAGCAGAGTTTGGTCCTCGTGCGTTAGGGAATAGGTCAATATTGGCTGACCCTGAACATAAGGACTGGAAACTTAAATTAAACAAAATAAAAAATAGGGAACCTTGGCGTCCGTATGGAGTAATGGTCAGGGAGAAAGATATGAGTCAGTTCTTTAATGAAACTCGGCCATCACCTTATATGGGAATGTGTTTCACAGCGAACAAGGTAATGCAAGAATCAATACCTTCTGTGATTCACAAAGACGGAACTGTTAGAGTTCAAACTATAACTGAGGAACATCCTCTCTGGGAACTTTTTGATACTTTCCCAATGTTAGTAAACACTTCCTTGAACATAAAAGGAAAACCTATTGTCAACGATGAAGCAGATGTTCAAGAAATGAGGAATAAAACCAACCTAGTAATTTTATGAGCGATCATTTTTGTATGAGTCCATTCGTAAGGATGACTCAATGGTGGAATGGAAATCTCAATACCTGTACTCACTACAGAGAAATGACAGGTGATGGGACAAAATGCGAAAAGCAAGTTTTCATTCCTAGTGGAAAATATGGTTCCTTAAAGGAAGCATTTCGTGGAGTAGAAATGCACGAACTCCGTCAAGCGATGCTCAAAGGAGATAAACTGGATGGATGTCATTACTGTTACCACCTAGAATCGATGGGTCTAATGTCACTCAGAGAATCGATAAACGCCACATATTCAAACCCCCCAGCTAGACGAGACTTACCACAACTTCTTGAAGCAGAAATTTACCCTTCTAATAAATGTAACTTCTCATGTACTATTTGTAACTCAGACGCTTCATCTGTCTGGGGAACTTTGCCACTTCAAAGTCCAAAACCAGTTCCAGAAAAAACTTATCTTATGGAAGGAATGGAAGACCTTGAACTCCTGACAATCTCAGGTGGTGAACCTTTCTTGATGCCTGAATACGACAGGGATTTCTTCAAAGGAAGAAAAGCCAAGATGTTCACAATGGCAACGAATAACTCCGTGTTTCCAAAACCTGAGTTCTTCCAGTTTCTTGAGAGGTGTGATGATTGTCTCATCTACCTTAGTTTGGATGGAGTCGGAGATGTAGGAGAATTTTGTCGTAGGGGTTTATCCATGAAACGCTTTGAGAAAAATATGGAGAAGTGGAAAGAATGGTTTGACCAAAGCAAGTTTGAAAGAAACGGAAACCCAGACTACAAACTCAGACCTCCATTTCTTACTGGACTTCGTGTTATGTTCGTGATGCAGATGTTTAACTTTTTCAATGTTTATGAGACATTGGAATGGGCTGAGAAGAATGATATTATTCTAGACCTAAGAAACTGTTATTCACCTGAGCACCTAAATGTAGCATACCTGCCAGGCAGAATTAAGGATGACATAATAGACAATATGGAATTCTATAACGAGACACACAAAGAGTTCGTCATTAAAGTATTTGAGTCAGGAGTCTATGATGGAGAGAGAATGGACGAATTCAAAAGTTATTTAAAATACTGGGAAGCCATCGCTGATATTCCTGACCAAGCGAAGGAAATGTATGTTCGCTTGTAACCTCATGATGTCAACTGGAGAAAAGTTTGAGACCTCCAAGGATTTTTATTCAGCAATCAGGCACAATAAATACATAGATAAGTACCGCGATACATGCACAAGAGTACCCTGCTGTCGTAAAGATAATACAGGTTTAAAAAACAAAATTTGGCCACTTCCTCCGTTCTTCGTTTGGGTTGATGATATTTACATAAATCATCTGCTCTGTTTTGATGTAGAAGAGGAAGCGGAAAGATGGGTCAAACAATGGATAAAGACAGAACGAAAGAAGTTCTGCGGTGAATACTGGACATTCCCCGCAATCCACGTAAGAAACGTGTTTGGTCCAGATGTTAAATCACACCTTCATCCTATTGACGAGCCAGGCGGTTTACTCTGGTTATTATCAGACGGACAGGTAAGTAAGGAGAATTTCTGGAATGGAAAGACAATGGAGACCTATGAGTTTCATGACTTCTTTAAGACTGAGGCAGTGAATTCAATCGATGTAATGCCACATTGGAAATGGAATGGAAAACAGATAAAGACATTCGCTAGACCTTTTAGAAATAAAACATTTGACTGGAATATTAAATTATGTTCATCACTAACACTATAATAACAATAGAAGGTAAAGAGTTTACCTTCAAAGACGAAATAAAAGAATATCTGTATGGATATGTTCGCGAACATCCATTCAGGAAGTTCAATCAGAGAATAGTTGAATCTCACGAAAACGGCGAGGAGTTGTTTTCTATGACCTTTATCAAACCAAACAAAGTTGTTCTAACACAACGATATCCACTAAAACAAGAATACTTAACATCATTGAGTTTCAGAGATGAATGCTATAGAGAATTTCCAGAGCACATTACGTGCGAAATCAGTGAACCGTTTGAATATATGGATTGAGATAAGCTCACTATTAACAGAAGAGCGTTCAAACATTGGTCAGTTTTGTTTACAGGGAGTTAAAGGAATAAAGTCCGAATTTTACGGTGCTAGAAAGGGCACTGATATGTCCCATAAGGAAAGTGACTTCACTGAACCACTATTTGATATTCCTTACACAAATAGTGTAATAAAAGATTTAGGACTACACAGAACTAGAGTTATGATACTCAAGCCCAAGTCGTGCCTGACATATCATACTGACCCTAGTTGGAGAGTCCACATACCTCTCATAACAAACGAGAAGTGTTTCTTCTTGGAAAATATGGAAGCTAGACATTTGGAGGCTGATACAGTTCATGTGGTTGATACCACTCAGCCCCACACATCAATAAACGCATCTCGTGAAGAACGAGTGCACATAGTAGGAGTAATATGAACCACGGAAGCTACAAAAAAATGCTTCGGGAATCTATCCACGAATCACAGAAGTGCCAGAGAAACTGGGACTTGACAAAACCAATGGACCCAGATGATGAGGACTTGATTGTTGAAGCGGCCAAAAATGCTCCTTCAAAACAAAACCTCAACTATTACAAAATGAAGGTCATCAAAAACAGGGAAGTCATCGAAAAAATTCATAACAGGACAAAAGGGTTTGGTCCTATCTACACTTCTTATGACCCTGAAATTCCTGAGTCTGGAAGTTATTCTCCAGAGACAGATGAAGGCCAGTTCTATACAAACTCACAGGTGATGGCAAACATGGTCATCGCTTTCTGTAAGGACGAGCCAACCTTAGTAAGAGAAGAGAACGATGACTACAGTCAGGACAGAGACATGGCAATAGGTATCGCCGCTGGATATGTAAATGTCATTGCGACTCAGTTAGGATATGCGACAGGTTGTTGTAAGTGTTTTGATGATAAAGAAATCGGTGAAATACTGGGAGACAAGCCTATCCTTCTTATGGGAGTTGGACACCCAGACAAAACAAAAAATCGCAGACAACATCACACTGAAGATTTTAAATTCCCAACATTGAAAAAATACAAAAAGATAGACACACAATACGTATGAAGCTTTGTATAATAGGTGGTTCCACTGCAGGTTGGTGGACAGCGGGTTATTTTGAAAAACACATGCCAGATTGGGACATTACCATTTATGATGCCCCAAATATTCCAGCAATGGGCGTTGGAGAATCTACCCTTCCACAAATGAAATGGTGGTGGGAAGAACTAGGTATCAAAGAAGAAGAATGGGTCGGACAAGCTAACGCTGTCCTGAAGTATGGGAACTACAAAGAAGGATGGAATGCTCCTGAGTATGACAAGCCTTTTGTGACTCGTTTCTGGTTCAACGATAACAACAAGTTTGACCAGATGATGGCTGACCCATCCAACTTCAAAGACGGAAAAATTATTGAGGAGAACTTCTACGCTGAGTTTGACTCACCAGACGCACGAGCCGATTATGCATACCATGTTTGTGCAGAAGCGTCTGCGACCATTGTCCAGAATGCTTGTAAAAGAACTACACTTATTGAAGAAGAGGTGGATGAACTTCCGCCTGGATTTGACCTGTATGTTGATGCTACTGGTTTCGGTAGAAAGTTCGTTAAGGATTTCACACGACATACCATTTCGCCATATCACTTGGTGAACTCAGCATGGGTCTGTCCTATGGAGAAGAACGAAAGAGACGCGGATGTTACAAAATCAATAGCTAGAAAATATGGTTGGACATTTGAAGTCAACCTAGACAATCGTGTGGGGATGGGATACATTTTCGCTGATGCTTATGTGGGAAAAGATGAAGCCCTGAAAGAGTTTCGTGACATCTATCAAGCTGACGGACGAAAGCCAATTCTCCCACAAGAAAGATTTATCTCTTGGGACCCAATGGTTCTTCAGAATCCTTGGACAGATAACGTGGTCGCAATAGGAACTTCATCTGGGTTTGTTGACCCCCTTGAAGCCACTGCTCTGTTTATGACCCAGTCAGGAATTACACAACTGGCGAACACCATCAAGAGAGGATACAGTCCTAAAGCTTACAACAAAATAATGCGACGCATCTGGAATGACGGAATGAGGTTTCAGCTTGCTCACTACACCCTCAGTTCTCGGAGGGACACCCAGTTTTGGAGAGATTTATCCAAGGGTGCAGACGAAAAATTCATCTGGGAGAACTACCAGAAATACACAGGGTCTTATCAATGGATATTTCCAGATGGTATCTGGTGTCAGATGGGTATTTACCTTAACCAAATGAAAGAATATGTTCCCAAAATTTGAAATACTAGACTATTATGAAGAAACAAAAGATATAATAGAAAAATTTGAAAGGAAGGAAGATTTTACCTACTTCACTTCTGGCTCGACTGGAACTCCTAAAAAAATAGTTCATTCGTATGAACTGATAAAACAAGTTGCTGAAGAAAACTGTAGGTATAATAATTATACCAAAGACGATTACATAGTGAATATGTCACTGCCTGCCGTGTCTATTGGTTACCCAGTCCTCTCAGTATTACCAGCGTATATTTCTGGATGTAGACTGAGAGTAAAGAAGTTCAACCCATTTGATTTTCTGGACACTATTACCGATTCTACTCACTTTTTTATCTTACCATCTGTGTACCGCGTACTGAGAAGAAAAAACGCATGGAAGAAACTAGACCTAACAGATAAAATTGTTTCCTGTGGTGCCGATATTGTGCCAGATGGAATCAAAGAAGATGTCCTGTCAAAAGGAGCGAAAAAGTTTCATCATCTCTACGGAGCGACAGAAGTTCCACCAGCCATTTCAAACTCAGAAGACGGAAAAAGCATAGGAGAAAATATGTCTCCTTTCATAGACTGGTATGTAGAAGAAAATGAACTGTTTGTCAAATGGAATCTACAAACAGAGTATTGGCAGTCTGGAGACTTGGTCGATGAAAACCTAAAAATCACAGGACGAAAGAAAAACATTTTAGCACTGAACTGTTCTCGTATTCAACCAGAATCTATTGAGGCTTATGTCCTAGACGAATCAGATGTTGACAGGTGTTTACTTACCATAAAGGATGATAAGGTTTGGTTATATTATGAAGGAATTGAAGTCGATAGTTACCTCAAAAAACTGGTTCAGGATTGGTATCACGATTCACCAGTCTATGTGAAACAAGTCCCACATATTGAAACAAACAAAATGAATAAGTTAGTGAGAACACACGAGTATGCTTGATGTTCGTCCAATGCATCTTTCGGACTGGAGACTCATTTGCGAAGCCATAAAGGAAAGAAAGGGACTAAACTACGACCCCTACCAAATGAAGTTTGACCGAATGGTCATCTGTTATTGTTTTTACTGGAACGAGAAACTTGTTTGTTGGTCTGGTATAGATTATCTGGAAGGTCGTATGAGAATTCTCACCAGAGCGACAACCCTGAAAGGTTGTCCTAGACCGTGGGGCAAAACAATAGAAGAAAAGTTTTTCACCAATGTTATGGCAGGCTTTTCTACTAGATACTCTAAATACATAGAGCCCACACACGATGTGGTAATTACTACAAATACACCATCCAGAATTTCTACGCTGATGCACAAGTCAGAAACAGACTGGATGGAGTTCGACCAAACGAGTAATATTTATGGGACTCAGCAAGATGTCTGGAAAGTAGATACAGACCGATGCGAGAACATGACACGAAAATGGTGTCGCAAATACGGAATAGATTTCGGAGAAGAAAATGCACGGATTATGTATTGATATGAAAAATGTCTCCTGTAGAACAAATGAAGACGGAGGAATAGACATTGGGAAATATGACGAAGCTCAACTCCCTGTAGATGATTGGGATATTGATGTTGAAAACGAGCCCATTGGAGCTATGGATATCGACAATGTTTTGGACCAAGGAGTTCAGATATGTATGTATTCACCAGATGATATCACAGACGAACAAGGGGAAAGTGGGAAACTAGATAACCTTTCTGTTCTCCTGTTAGCAGAAGAAGAACAAGCCATCAACGCTTGTATCTCTCTGATGCCTAACCCTTCTCCAATTATGCAAGACCAGTTTGGAGGTGGAGCAGATTTTACTTGTTCAACCAAGGTCTTCCAGTTATCAGGCGATATGCAGTTGGCTCATAGAGCGATGCAACATATTGGACCCGTTCAACCAGATATTAGGATTGAATCATTTCCAGAACTTGTCTCTTATGGAAATGCCCATAAGGTGATGGATATTTTTCTAAAACCAGAAGGGACCTCAAACATAGATTGGTTCAGAGGACTACAAGAAAAATATGACCCATTCTGGAACACTAACGCAACTTGGAGATTTTTCAAACCAAGCTGGATAGAGTTTATGTCTAAATGGGATATCCCTTAAAAATATCTGAGTTCACGAGACTTCAGTTAGAAATAACCAATTTTTGTAATGCGTCTTGCCCCTCTTGCGAACGGGCAACAACCCAAAAGCAACTGAACGACTACCATTTGGACCTCACGGACCTTCAAAAATGGCTCGACTTCGGTTCCCTCAAAAGTTTACAGAAGGTTCATTTATGTGGAAACATAGATGAACCAACTCTTCACCCAGACCTCATAGATATTGTAAAATGGATTCCTGTAACGACTTGGGTCGCGACCAATGGAGGAGCACGCGAGGACAAGTTCTGGACAGAGCTTGGCAAACTAGACTGTATGGTCGTGTTTGGTATTGACGGACTTAGTGACACAAACCATCTCTATCGCAGAAATGTCAACTGGAAAAAACTTGAAAGAAACTTTAGAACTTTTATAGATGCGGGCGGAACAGCTGCCTGGCAGTTTATCGTCTTCGAGCACAACAACCACCAAATAGAAGAAGCTCGTGCTTTATCATTGCATGAAGGATTTTCTCATTTTTTCACCGTAGAAACAACCAGAAACAACCCACTACCTGCTCCACCTTTTGAACGCACGGTGACTGAACTAAATTGTAAAGCTTGTGGTTCACCAGAACTATGGAAGTCCCTATACATTGATGTCCAAGGGAGACTGTGGCCTTGTTGTTGGATGGGTACACACGAAAAACAAGTTTACGAAATAATGGATGAGTCATATCTTGGCAACTCACTCCACTACAATACAATGGAGGACATACTAAACGATATGTTCTCAGACTTACCCTTGAGTAAGTTTGATGTCTGTAACTCACACTGTCGAGATAATATAACTGATGATTTCCAATGGACAAACTCTTAATAATAGGCGATTCTTACTCTGACCCCAAATATATTTGGGAAGAAAAGCCTTGGCATACAATGCTACCATTTGAGGTAGAAAACATATCTGAATGTGGTGTTGGTCCCAGATGGCAACTAGAACATCTTTTCGGTCGCTCTGGGAAATACCTTTTGTTTCTACTCGCAGACCACAATCGTCTACACTTACCCTGTGTAGAAAATTTCGACAATACGACTGCAGTTGATGCATTGAATGTTTACCAAGAGACAGTCAACGACCATCCTATCAAAAACCAAATAGTTTCTGTTCACGATGCGTTCCATGAAACAGGTATCAAAGACATTCAAGCTGACCTCTACTGTCAGTATATCGGAACGCAGAAGTTTGAACGTATTCTCATTTGGCCTTGTGCAGACTTGATACACCCAGCTAGATTGAATCTTACGATAGGGTCTCACGTAGTTAATAAACCACTGTGTGATATCACAACCCTGACCAATCATTCTAACCACATGAGTGAAGACAACCACAAAATATTTGCAGAGCTGATAACTAAATACTTTGAGTTCGGGTTGATACCTGACCCCTCCGAAATGAATATTATGCTTTCTAGTGACAAGTTCATCTATGATAATTAGCGACAACTCTAAACGTTTCCAAATAATTTGGGACTTGGGAAGAAGGTGCTCTTATGCATGCTCCTATTGTCCTCCGCATAGAAACAATAAATGGAGCCCTCGTGCTTCGCTGTCTAGTTTGGAATCGACAATGGAAGGAATACACGATTACGTTAGCCTGATAGAGTCGTTTCGTAAAACTCCCTATCTTCGTAAATTGTCTTTTACTGGCGGAGAACCAACAATACACGATGACCTCTGGCCTTTCCTAGAGCGGTGTGCCGAAAAGTATCCTGACTATTCACGTGGAATAACTACAAACGGATGGTTCGGAGATTCCATCCTCCAGAAAATGAAAGACCTTACAACTGGTGGAACCATTTCATATCACTGTGAAGCCAATGAAGAAATGAAGGACAAAGTTGTCAGTAATATTCTAGAACTCAAAGATAAATACTTCGTGAACGTAATGTTTCACAAAGACTACTTTACAGAATGTGCCTCCCTCTGTGAAATACTGGAGAGTGAAGGCGTAAACTATTCTGTCAGACGCATTGGTGATGACCACCCAAACGACAAGAAGTCAATTGAAAAGGGATACACCCATGTCTACGACAAAATACAAACCCAATATTTTAAAAACTATTATGGAGAAAAAAATGAATCTCTTGGAAGAGGATGCTGTGGTAAAAGAATATTCAGCTTGGATGGTGATACTTGTTCTTACATTACCGATACAAACTTTTTTGGGTATTCCTGCTTCAATCCTTTTTATTTTCTGTTCATCAATCATGAGCTTGATCGCGTTTGGACGCACCAAACCTGCGGCGTCAATTGGATGGATGGGACAGTTAGCCCACTTGGCTTTGCCAGTAAATTTGGAGAGATTGTTGATAAGCTCGGAGAATACCTCTACGAAAAAAGACTCCCAGTCATAAAATGTCCAAAGACATATTGCGGTTGTGGTCTGTGCACAGATAAGACAGATGGAGATGTAACGCCTCTTATGGGCAAATGGATGGATGGAATGGAACCAGAATTTATTCAGGGACCACCCCAGACAATGGTGAATTCAGTGAGAGAAGAATTTGAGAGACTCGACAAATAGACAGTATTCTAAAAAATGGTTACAGTATGAGCGTCAACAGCCAATGTATGACGAATCTATTGACGAATTTCTTGGTGAGGTTTTTCTGGTTAGACCACCTAAAAATCTTAAAGACGAGTTCATTGACTCTGCATCTAAATGGGTAGAAGGACATGGAATAAAAGGTCTAGACAAATTTCCTGTACGTGAAGTGATACAAGGATGCACACAATACATTGATGACCTTTATCAACGTTTTGGAAGTTTGCATATTTTTAAAAATGATTACAAATACCACTGGAGATTAAACAATGACATCGAATGGGCAAAACTCGACAACCTCCACCCGCTCCAACCTCTTCTCATATCGTGCCCCTTCCCCTACTACGGAGACATTCACCCAGCAATGTTCACCATACTTGAAGAATGTGAGCGACGAGAAGTTGAAGTCCACGTGGACGCCGCCTGGCTGGGATGTACTAGAGCAATTGATTTTACTGTTGATTATCCTTGCATTTCTTCCATTGGGGTTTCTCTTTCTAAAGCAGGTCTGGGGGGTAATAGGATAGGAGTCCGTTTTTCACGGAAGAAGCAGTCAGGACCAATATCACTGATGAACCAGTTTAACATGAATCAAGAAGCTCTAATGTTGATTGGTCTGGAGTTTACGAAACGATTTGAGCCTGGCCACTGGTGGAACAAATACGGAAAACAGTATGAAATAGTATGTGAAGATTTTAACCTGAGACCAACTGAAGCTATTCATCTCGCGATGGAAGGAGACAAGCCAGTTGGAGTAAGGTCTTTATTGAGATGTTTAAAATGAAATGTATTTTACCTTGGATAAATTATGGAACTGGAATGTTTGGGAGAAGCAGAGTTTGTGGATACTCAAACCCAGAAGCCGAATGGCAAAAAATATTTGAAGAGAACGGATGGACTTGGGGAAAAGAATATCCTGAGGCCCGTCTGTATCTGGACGGACTACAAAATTCATCTGTCCCTGAGCAATGGAATTCCCTCTACTTTCAGTCTATCAGAAAAACATTCCTCAAGGACGAATGGCCTGAAAACTGTAAAAGGTGTAAGAAGGTTGAAGAACTGGGAGGAACTTCCAAACGGATGGACGAGAATGATATGTGGTGGAACGATGAACATATCAAAGAAACAGAATACCCACGCCACCTTGATGTTAGAACTGGAACCATCTGCAACTTCAAATGCATTCATTGCTCGCCCGCAGTCTCATCTCGTTGGAGTGAGGACATTGAGGTCCATAAAAAATACAACAAAGAAACTCCTGTCCCAGATGATGGTTGGATAACAAAAGAAAAAGACTTTTGGGATTCACTTGACAAGGTCCATATCAAGCGGTATAATTTCCTTGGCGGTGAAAGCTTTTACAACAAAAGACACAATGAGTTCATTAAGGAACTTAACGAAAGTCCCTACGCTAAGGAAATAGAAATAGCGTATGTTTCAAATGGGTCTTTCAGGTTCGACAATATGGAGAACTTCAAGAAGGTTAGACTACGACTGTCTGTTGACTGCGTTGAAACTGCAGGAGAATATTTTCGATATGGATTGAAGTGGGATGAGTGGTGTGATAATATCAGGTCCTTCCCAGAGAACTTTGATGTATCATTTCAATGGACAGCTTCTAACGTGTCAATGGTTTATTTGCCTGAGACCTTTGACCTACTAAGGATGGAATTTCCTCACATACGTTTTCTCTTTGAAAACCACGTTGATAACCCACCTTGGTTGAGTCCACAAAACTTGCCAAAAAATATTAAAGACGCTTTAACTTATGGTCACATCCACTGGACTAAAATGCCCTTCTACATCAACTTGATGAATGAAGAAGACCTGTGGCCAAAATACGGAGAAACCTTCCTGAACTACTTGGAAGACTTAGATAAACTCAGAGGAACAGATTGGAAAACAAGTTTAAAAGAACTCCATTCCGCATTGAAATCGAAATAAGTTCTCTTTGTAATGCCCTGTGTGATGGGTGTCAGAGAACGATGATGGACAATATTGGAATTCCATACACCAAGAGAAACATCACTATCAACGAAATCAAGGCGTGGTTAAAAGATGTTGACCTCTTTGACGCTAGAATAAAACTGTGTGGAGTATTGGGCGACCCTATGGTCAACCCAGACTGTATGGAGATTATTGAGTTTCTCATTTTTGAAAAACAAGTCCGTAACCTCCA
>Ga0098054_1001516_pt1 | contig 11601 bp, 10 predicted proteins | sample 16_taG_FD_75048 | JGI IMG/M metagenome (GOLD analysis project Ga0098054, IMG submission 75048) | Marine viral communities from the Subarctic Pacific Ocean - 16_ETSP_OMZ_AT15313 metaG | ecosystem: Environmental > Aquatic > Marine > Oceanic | place: Pacific Ocean | collected 2015-01-18
AAATTGGCCGATTATTCCCAAATAGAAGATTACTTGTCCAAATTGGATGCCGCTTCCAACAGGGTTAAAAAAATTGAGATTGGAGAGACCGTTTTAGGTCGTAAAATGTACCTCTTGTTCATCTCCACGGAAGAAAACTTGGCTCAACTCGATAAATGGAAAGATATCAGCACCAAACTTGCCCGCGTTCAAGTTGGCGACGAAGAAGCCGTAAAACTTTCTGAAGAAGGTAAGGCCATTGTATGGGTAGATGGTGGAATGCACTCCACGGAACTGGCCCACGGGCAGATGACCTCCGAACTGGCTTACACCCTTGCCACATCCGAAACGGCAGAAATGCAAAAAATAAGGGAAAATGTGATTACCCTTTTAATGCCGGTAATGAACCCGGATGGGCTGGATATTGTTGTGGACTGGTACCGAAAAAACCAAGGTACGGCGTATGAGACCTCACGTCCTCCGATTCTATACCACTACTACATGGGTCACGACAACAACAGGGACTGGTTTATGAACATAATGCCAGAAACCTATAACGTTACCAAAATATTGTACAACGAATGGTACCCGCAGATTGTTTATAATCACCATCAATCCTCTCCGTCTTGGACCAAAATTTCACTTCCTCCCTACGCCGATCCGGTAAACCCAAGGATCCATCCAGCGATAACTGCAGGTGTTAGCGAAGTAGGTTCTGCCATGACCAAGCGCTTTTCCCTTGAGAATATGCCCGGTGCCATTGCAGACAACTTTTATACCATGTTCTGGAACGGTGGTGGACGTACGGTGCCATACTATCACAACATGATCGGTATTTTGACCGAAACTGGACACACTACGCCAACCCCAAGATTCTATGACCCAGAAAAGCTTCCAAAGACAGTGGCGGGAGGTACGCCAACAGATGGTACGGACATTATGTACCCAGACCCATGGAAAGGTGGTGAATCCCATTTTAGGGACGCAGTTGATTATATGCTGACAGCAACTTGGGCCACTTTAGACCTTGCTGCTGACCGCAAAAGCAACTACCTGCACAACATATACAAAATGGGTAAATCTGCTGTTGAAAAAGGAAAGACCGAAGACTTGTTCGCTTTCATCATCAGCAAAGAACAATGGGATTCGTTTGAGGCTGTAAATTTGGTGAACGTATTGCTTCAAGGTGGAATTGAAGTTGAAAAAGCGACCAAAGATTTCACTGTAAACGGAAAAGAATACGAAGAAGGTTCTTATGTGATTTATACTTCACAAGCTTTCAGGCCTTATTTATTGGACCTTATGGAAAAACAAAATTATCCAACTCGTTTTCAATACCCAGGTGGTCCTCCGGATACGCCATACGATTTAGCCGGATGGACACTTCCAATGCAGATGGGAATAAATGTGGATAAAATTGCAGAATCATTCAAAGCCCCAACAGAAAAAGTTACTGGTCTTGTAAAATATTATGAAGGTGGTGTAAATAGAAATGGTTCATTTGGATACGCCTTGAGTGTAAATACGAACGCCTCTGTGGTCGCCACAAACAAAATTTTGAAAGCTGGAGGAACTGCACACAAAAGTATGGCTGAATTCAAAGCTGGAAAAGTAACTTTCCCTGCAGGGTCTTATATTGTTTCTGGTGATAAAGAAATGATGGAGTCCTTGGCCGATGAGTACGGACTTGAATTCACAGGACTTGCAGCCAAGCCTGAAGTACAGTTGAAGAAAATCCATTTGCCTAAAGTAGGCTTGTACAAATCTTGGGTGGCCAATATGGACGAAGGATGGACCCGTTTTGTAATGGATGAATACGAGTTTGACATGGATACCTTGCACGATGCTGATATCAAAACTAAAGATCTCTCACAGTATGATGCGATTATTATTCCATCACAAAGACCAAGTTCCATTTTGCATGGGCACAGCAATTTAAGCATGCCAGAAAAGTTCACAGGGGGAATTGGCCTTAAAGGTTCGGTTGCTCTTAGTGACTATGTAAGCGAAGGCGGAACTTTGATAGCCTTTGACGCCGCTAGTAATTTTGTTATCGAACAATTTGGATTGCCCTTGCGTGATGCCGTAGCAGGTGCCGACAGTAATGATTTCTTTATTCCAGGTTCCTTGATCAAAGCTGGTGTGGATACTTCGCATCCATTGGCTTTTGGTATGAAAGATACTGTTGCAGTATCCTTTAATAGAAGTAGGGCTTTTACTATTGACAAACAGAGAAAATCAGGTGAAGGTGGTGAAGAGGACATTAAAGATGCCCCCGCACCCGAAGTTGAAGTAATTGCCTCCTATGCTGCCAAAGACCTATTGATGAGTGGTTGGGCCATGGGAGAAGATAAGTTTATAGCCAAAAAACCGGCAATGGTTAAAGCTAAATACGGAAAAGGCTCTGCCATCTTGTTTGCGTTCCGTCCACAGTTTAGAGCGCAGCCACGTGGCACCTACAAATTGATTTTTAATGCGATTTACGACGGTGCTTCGGAATAGCAAAAAGCATATTAGTGGATAAAGGAAAGCCGCATCAAATTGATGCGGCTTTTTATTTGAATACATTTTTTGTCTTACCTAAAAAGAATCGCAACAGCTCCGATTGCCGTCACAATCAAAATAAAGCGTTTGTAATTTTTTTCGTTGATTTTTCTCACCAAAAAGACACCCAAAATCAGTCCAGCACCAATGGCTGGCAATAATCGTAAGTTAATCAGAAGGCTTTCCACCGAAATTGTTTTCCATACAAAAACATGAAAGGGGAGCTTAAACAGATTGGTGATGAAAAATAGCCAAGCCGCCGTACCTACAAATTCATTCTTGGGTAACCGCATGGCCAAAAAGAAAATATTGGTGAAAGCTCCGGCCAAATTTCCAATCATGGTGCAGATCCCTGCAAATACACCCATTGAACCGGAAAACAACCAATGGGTGGGCACTTTTTTAGATTTCCTTCGATCCCACCAAATCAACATTCCCAAACTGATAAATATAACGACCACCATTCCCCATTTAAACTCACGTTCGGGAAGATCTTTTCCGATTAAAACCCCCACAAGAATCCCGAGAATCATCCAAGGAAGAAACTTAATAATGTACTTCCATTGGGTATGCCGGTTGTAATAGGCCACTGCGAAGATATCACCCACAATAAGCAAGGGAATAAAAAGACCGGTAGAGGCCCTAGATCCAAAAGCCAACGCCATTAGCGTCACATTAAAAATGGACATGCCTTTCAGTCCCGCTTTTGAAACCCCCATTAAAAAGGCGGCGGTAGCTGCCATGGTCCATGCGGCAACAGAAATATCTGAGAAAGTGGAAAGAAACATGAAGACTTTTTACTAATTCACAAAAGTAACCCAAAAAACCTATCTTTAACTCCAGCCAAACTAAACAAATGAAACTAGAACTTTTAGATTACATCATCATTTTTGGGTTTTTTGCCATAGTCCTTTTTATCGGAATCTATGTCTCCAAAAAATCAGGAAAAAACACAGCAGAATACTTTTTATCTGGTCGTAGCATGCCTTGGTGGCTTTTAGGGTTTTCTATGGTAGCCACTACATTCTCCACGGACACTCCCAATTTGGTAACCGATTTTGTTCGTACCGACGGGGTATCGGGAAACTGGGGATGGTGGGCCTTTTTGCTAACAGGTTTACTTACGGTTTTTGTGTATGCCAAACTTTGGAGGAAATCCAACGTCTCCACCGATATGGAGTTTTATGACCTGCGATATGGAGGAAAGCCTGCTCATTTTTTAAGAGGGTTTCGCTCGTTGTATTTAGGTGTGGTCTTTAATGTAATGGCCATGTCGGCCGTTACTTTAGCTGCCATTAAAATTGGACAGGTAATGCTTGGTTTGGAACCCGTTGAAACCGTGCTGCTGGGAGGTACCATTACGGTAATATTTAGTGCAGTCGGTGGTTTTCGAGGGGTAGTCTATACAGATTTTCTTCTGTTTTTTGTTGCCATGGGCGGTGCTATTGGAGCTGCGGTCTATTTAGTGAATATGCCGGAAGTAGGTGGTCTGGATAGTATTTTTGCCAATGCCCAAGTGCAGGAAAAAATGTCAATTCTTCCAGATTTCTCCGATACCGATGCTTTAATTGGTTTGTTAATTATACCATTGGCAGTGCAATGGTGGAGTGCTTGGTATCCTGGTGGGGAACCAGGTGGTGGTGGCTATATTGCGCAAAGAATGTTGGCCGCGAAAAATGAAAATCACGCTATTGGAGCAACGTTTTTCTTCAACATATTGCACTACGCGCTAAGGCCTTGGCCATGGATTTTGGTGGCATTGGCCTCCATCGTGGTCTTTCCGGATTTGGAGAGTATTCGTCAAGCCTTTCCCAATGTGCCCGAAAACATCCTTAAAAATGATTTGGCCTATTCCGCCATGTTGACCAAATTGCCAACAGGTTTGTTGGGTCTGGTGATGGCTTCCTTGGGAGCGGCCTATATGTCAACCATTTCAACCCACCTCAACTGGGGTTCCTCTTATATTGTAAATGATTTTTACAAACAGCAAGTAAACAAGAATGCATCGGAAAAAGAGTTGGTTAATGTGGGAAGGATTTCCACCGTTGTGCTGATGATTTTAAGCAGCTTGTTCGCTTTAGAGCTCAATAATGCTACCCAGTTGTTCGATATAATCATCATGTTTGGAGCGGGAACAGGACTCATCTTTTTGTTGCGTTGGTTCTGGTGGCGTATCAATGCATGGAGCGAAATTGTTGCCATGTTCTCATCTGGTATAATCTCTATTTTGTTTTGGCAGTATGAAGACGTCCTCTTTTTGGCAGAAGGAGCACCTTTTCCTACTTGGAGCAAATTTCCATTGGTCGTACTTATAACCACCATACTTTGGTTGGCAACCACATTTTTGACCAAACCTGAAGAAAATAAGGTGTTGTACCGATTCTACAAAATCACAAAACCAGGAGGTCCAGGGTGGAACAAGATTCATGCGGAAGCGAAGGCCGAAGGAGTTTCTTTGGAAGATGAAAATGCCAAGTGGTCCGTTCCTTCAGGAGTTTTGGCCATGATTGTAGGCTGTATTTTGGTGTATGGATGCCTTTTCGCTACTGGAAACTGGATTTATGGTAATTATCCTTTAGCCCTAGGGCTTACCGTTTTGGTGGTAGTGGCCGCCTTTGTCCTTTTAAAAGTATGGCGTGGTATGCGGAATGTGTTCTAGTGGATGGATATCTTAGAGAAAATCAAAAAACATAAAAATGAAACTTTCTTAATTGTTTTTGTTGTATCTATTTGCTTGGCGTTCATCTTTCAATTGAAACAAGAAGATAGTTTGGATTACAATAGAAAATTCGGAATAGCTAAACTATTAAGAATTAGAAAGGGCGGTAAATCGCATAAATGGATTGAATATCAGTTTTATGAGAATGGTAAATTAATTCAATCTAGCGATCCTTTGAGAGCAGGATGGCCAAATTATATAAGAGAAGGAAAACCTATTATCAGGGCGTTTTATCCGGTAGAATTTAATCGAGAAAAGCCAGAATACTCAAAAATAATAATAACCGAACAACCGCTAAAACTCCATCAAATATTTAAAAACCATACAACGGTTTATGGAGATGTCGTATTGTCCTCTGCGGTATCTGACAGTTACGTTGATTTAAGAATAAATTATCGTTTTAAAGAATCTGATTTTAGTTTCCGAACAAGGTTACATAAAGACAGTTTGCCATGCGGAAATGTGAAAAATTGTATAGATTCAAAAATAAAAATGATGGTTTCAAATCACTACCCTGAGGCCAATGATTTATATTATAAAAGTTACGATAGAAAAAATTTGTTAAGAAAGTACAAACTTAATTAGCAAGGCCCATCAGTCGAGCCACATATTTCCCAACCACATCAAACTCCAAATTCACCTTTGTACCTGCTTTGTAGGTATGGAAACGAGTATGCTCATGGGTATAAGGAATAATCGCTACGCTAAAACTGGTCTTTTGAGAATCTACTACGGTTAAACTCACTCCATCTACGGTGATGGATCCCTTTTCAATGGTCACATTATTGAGTTTGGGGTCATATTCAAAACCATAGATCCAACTGCCATCTTTCTCCTCAACGGATTTACAAACCGCGGTTTGGTCCACATGCCCTTGAACAATGTGCCCGTCCAAACGGGCACCGAGTACCATGGCACGCTCCAAGTTTACCTCATCGCCCAGCTCTAAATCATCCAAATTGGTTTTATTTAGAGTCTCTTCAATGGCTGTCACGGTATAGCTATCACCATCCAAGGAAACCACAGTAAGGCATACCCCATTGTGGGCCACACTCTGATCTATTTTCAATTCCGAAGTAATATCCGAAGCGATAGTGATGTTCAGATTTCCACCATCTTTTTCCAGCTTTTCGACTTTACCCAAAGTCTCTATGATACCTGTGAACATGTGTCTTATTAATTGACTAGTTTTGTAATGCAAAAGTAGCCATAACGGCATTCATTTTATGAAGGAAAAGCAAAAAATAAAGTTAGGGATTTCCATAGGGGACATTAACGGCATTGGGTGCGAGGTAGCACTCAAAACATTTGAAGACCCGCGAATGTTGGAGTTTTGTACCCCAATCATATTTGCATCCAATAAAACCATCTCCCAACAAATCAAAGATTTGGGAATGGACCTTAAGTTTAATGGTGTTAGGGATGCCGAACAAGCTTTGGAAGGCAAGGTAAATATTGTCAATGTTTGGAGGGAAGTTCCTAAAATAGAATACGGTCAGGCCACCAAAGAAGGAGGTGATTTTGCTATTCGTTCCTTAAAAGCTGCCGTTGCTGCTCTAAAAGAAAACAAGATTGATGTGTTGGTAACAGCACCCATCAACAAAAACAATATTCAGTCCGAAGATTTTAAATTTCCCGGACACACGGACTTTCTTGCCCAAGAACTTGAAGGTGAAAGCCTGATGTTTATGGTCACGAATTCGTTACGTGTTGGTTTGCTTACCGATCATATTGCGGTAAAAGATGTTGCCAAGACCATTACCCCAAAATTGATTCGTGACAAGGTGACCACAATGGAAAAATCCCTAAAAATGGATTTTGGTATTCGCCGACCCAAAATCGCTATGCTGGGCATTAACCCGCATAGTGGAGATAGTGGAACTATTGGTGAAGAGGACGATAAAATTATGAAACCCACCATTAGCGAATTGTTTGCAAAAGGAACTTTGGTGTACGGACCGTATTCAGCAGATAGTTTCTTTGGCTCCAACAGCCATGAGAACTTTGATGCCATTTTAGCGGCCTATCACGATCAGGGATTGATACCTTTTAAAACTCTTTCCTTTGGAAAAGGGGTGAACTATACGGCAGGATTGGACAAGGTCCGGACATCCCCAGACCATGGAACAGCCTATGAAATTGCCGGAAAAGGCAAGGCGGACGAGAGTTCTTTTAAGGAAGCCGTATTTACTGCAATGCAAATATTCAGAAACAGAACTGAGTATTTGGAACTGACCAAAAATCCCCTTCAGAAGCAGAAAATTAAGCGTGGAGGCTAAAAAGTTAACTGCTTTTTGGATATTTGTTGGAGCAAGAATTGCAGTTTTGTAAATTAGTAGTATCTTTGCACCCGCCTTTAAAGGCTGGTACACAAACCTTAAGTGTAGAAATGATGAAGCTGAAAGAGTTTTTTATCCCTTTTTCAGGTCTGAAGTTGGGAAAACATAAATTTGTGTACGAAATTGATGATGCGTTCTTTGAATCTTTTGACTACCAAGAATTTAACGGAGCTTCCGTTCGAATTGATGCTGTTTTGGAAAAAATGAGCACCATGATGGAACTTCAGATTGAAGCGAAGGGTACAGTAAATGTGGATTGTGATTTGACAGGTGAGCCTTTTGATCAGCCTATCGATTCCAATTTAAAACTAGTCGTCAAGTTTGGCGAAGAGTATAATGATGAAGATGATGAAATCTTGGTCATTCCACATGGAGAGCACCAATTCAATATTGCACAATACATTTATGAAATGTTGGTGCTGGCCGTTCCACAAAAAAGGGTTCACCCTGGAGTTGAGGATGGCACGTTACAATCGGAAATTTTGGACAAACTTGAAGAGTTACAGCCAAAAGAGAATACAAAATCATTAGAAGAAACAGATCCCAGATGGGACGATTTAAAAAAGTTACTAACGGATAAATAGGTTTATAATGGCACATCCTAAAAGAAAAACATCAAAAACCAGAAGGGACAAAAGAAGGACCCACTACAAAGCAGTTGCGCCAACAATCGCCAAAGACTCAACTACAGGTGAAATGCACTTGTTCCACAGAGCACACTGGCACGAAGGCAAATTGTATTACAGAGGTCAAGTTTTGATTGACAAAACAGAAGAGGAAGCTGCGGCATAACCGCAAATCCCTTAAAATAAAGCAACTCCCGTTCAATTTTTAACGGGAGTTTTTTTATGGGCCCATGTTAACACCCAAAATCGGTTAATTTTGACTATAAAGTCATATAAAATGACTAATTTTCACCGCTTTTGGGTCAAATTTGAATGTTTTTGACAATAAAGAGAGGCTAAAAATGAAGAAAACAACAGCAGCAATAACAGCTGTAGGAGGGTACGTTCCAGATTTTGTTCTTTCCAACAAAGTATTGGAAACCATGGTGGATACCAACGACGAGTGGATTACCACAAGAACAGGGATCAAGGAGCGAAGAATCTTAAAAGAAGAGAACGCAGGAACATCTTTTATGGCAATCAAAGCTGCGGAAGATTTGCTTCAAAAAAGAGGCATTGAAGCTTCCGAAATAGATTTTGTGCTAGTTGCCACCGCTACTCCAGATATGCCCGTTGCAGCCACAGCGGCATATGTTGCTTCGGAAATTGGCGCGGTAAACGCTTTTGCTTACGACTTACAAGCAGCGTGTTCCAGTTTTTTATATGGAATGTCAACAGCCGCTAGTTATATAGAATCTGGGAGGTACAAGAAAGTACTGCTTATAGGTGCAGATAAAATGTCGTCCATAATAGATTACACCGATAGAACAACGTGTATTATTTTTGGAGATGGTGCCGGAGCGGTTCTTTTTGAGCCTAATGAAGAAGGGTTGGGATTACAGGATGAGTATCTACGTTCCGATGGAATTGGCCGACAGTTTTTAAAGATTGATGCAGGAGGTTCAATTTTGCCCGCATCCGAAGAAACCGTAAAGAATAAACAACATTATGTCTTTCAAGATGGTAAATCTGTTTTTAAGTTTGCAGTCTCCAATATGGCTGATGTATCCGCACTTATAATGGAGCGAAACAACCTTACTAAAGAAGATGTACAATGGCTGGCGCCTCATCAGGCCAACAAACGTATTATTGACGCAACAGCCAACAGGATGGGTGTCGAACCCGAAAAGGTCATGATCAATATTGACCGGTACGGAAACACCACTTCTGCAACATTGCCCTTATTGCTTTACGATTACGAAAAGCAACTAAAGAAAGGAGATAATATCATTTTCGCCGCTTTTGGTGGAGGTTTTACATGGGGTTCCATTTATTTAAAATGGGCCTATAATTCTTAATCACACAACTAACTAAATTATATTCCATGGACATTAAGGAAATTCAAAGTTTAATCAAGTTTGTAGCCAAATCGGGTGCCAGCGAGGTGAAGTTGGAAATGGAGGACATTAAGATCACCATTCGAACAGGAAGCAACGATTCCAGCACACCGGAAACTACAATTGTTCAACAAATACCGGTAGCTCAAGCTCCAACAGCCGCTGCACCGGCACCGGCACCGGCAGCTCCCCAAGAAGCTGCACCATCATCAGATTCCAAAAAAGCAGATGATGACTCAAAATATATTACTATCAAATCCCCTATCATAGGAACATTCTATAGAAAACCATCTCCAGACAAACCACCATTCGTGGAGGTTGGCACCACCATAAACCAAGGCGATGTTCTTTGTGTAATCGAGGCAATGAAACTTTTCAACGATATCGAATCAGAAGTTTCAGGTAAAATAGTTAAGATATTGGTTGACGACTCCTCTCCTGTTGAGTTTGACCAACCATTATTCTTGGTAGACCCATCCTAGTGAATTTTAAATGATACATTTTAGGCAATAAGTTTTGTTGCTTAGAACCATTTAAGATTTAGAATTCCGAATTTAAGATTGTGTTCTATGTTTAAAAAAGTATTGATTGCAAATAGGGGTGAAATTGCCTTGCGGATTATAAGAACCTGCAAGGAAATGGGCATTAAAACCGTGGCCGTTTACTCCAAGGCCGATGAAGAAAGTCTTCACGTACGCTTTGCCGACGAAGCCGTATGTATAGGCCCAGCACCCAGTAGCGAATCTTATTTAAAGATTCCAAATATTATAGCAGCAGCGGAAATTACCAATGCCGATGCTATTCATCCAGGATACGGATTCCTTTCCGAAAACTCCAAATTCTCAAAAATCTGTGCCGAGCACGATATCAAATTTATTGGAGCCTCTGGTGAACAAATTGATAAAATGGGAGACAAAGCAACAGCCAAAGAAACCATGAAAAAAGCCGGTGTACCCACCGTGCCAGGTTCTGAAGGTTTGTTGAAAGATGTTGACCATGCAAGAAAGGAAGCTAAAAAAATGGGCTATCCTGTAATGATTAAAGCAACCGCAGGTGGTGGTGGAAAAGGAATGCGTGCCATTTGGTCCGAGGATGAAATGGAGAAAAACTTCAACAGTGCCGTTACAGAAGCAACTGCAGCCTTTGGAAACGGTGGTATGTACATGGAAAAACTGATTGAAGAGCCTCGACATATTGAAATCCAAATTGTGGGCGATCAGTACGGAAAAGCTTGTCACCTATCCGAAAGGGACTGTTCGGTGCAACGTAGGCACCAGAAACTTACCGAAGAAACCCCTTCTCCTTTTATGACGGACAAGCTCCGTGAAGATATGGGGAAAGCGGCAGTAAAAGCAGCGGAATACATAAAATACGAAGGAGCGGGAACCATTGAGTTTTTGGTAGATAAACATCGTAACTTCTTCTTTATGGAGATGAATACCCGTATTCAAGTAGAGCACCCTATTACTGAGCAAGTTGTGGACTACGACTTGATTCGTGAGCAAATTTTGGTTGCGGGAGGTGTGCCAATCTCTGGAAAAAACTATTTCCCAAAATTGCACTCTATTGAGTGCCGAATCAATGCGGAAGACCCTTATAATGACTTTAGGCCTTCACCTGGAAAAATTACCACATTGCACATGCCTGGTGGACACGGGGTTCGTTTGGACACGCATGTGTATAGCGGCTATATGATTCCGCCGAATTATGATTCCATGATTGCAAAGTTGATAACCACTGCCCAAACAAGGGAAGAGGCCATTAACAAAATGAGAAGGGCCTTGGACGAATTTGTAATCGAGGGAGTTAAAACTACTATTCCATTCCACCGTCAATTGATGGATCATCCAGATTATTTGGCAGGCAACTATACTACCAAATTCATGGAGGATTTTAAAATGGACCCAAAATACAAAGACGAACATTAAATAGAGCCCCGATACATTCGGGGTTTTTCTTTTATGGAATTAAGTTATTGGGAACATAAAAGTTGGTTTTCAAATGTTGACTTTAGCGTT
>Ga0098054_1001525_pt1 | contig 11563 bp, 16 predicted proteins | sample 16_taG_FD_75048 | JGI IMG/M metagenome (GOLD analysis project Ga0098054, IMG submission 75048) | Marine viral communities from the Subarctic Pacific Ocean - 16_ETSP_OMZ_AT15313 metaG | ecosystem: Environmental > Aquatic > Marine > Oceanic | place: Pacific Ocean | collected 2015-01-18
TCTCTTTTACCATTCTGTCTGCTCGACGCAATTCAATATTTTCAAGTTGTTTCATAGGTACTATTATACCATACTATCGGTATCTGTCAAGTATACGTGCGGGTTAATCCTATTATTTTGTCGATTTGTTTTTCGATTTTATCCTTGCGATTCGGCCAGAGAATATACTCGCGGTCAGGATTCTTAGCGAGGTTGACTAGGAGAGGAATGATACTCTTTTCCAGAGCCTTCATTCTTTTCTCATAATCTTCCCTCATAGTCTCCAGAGCCGAGGACTTCTCCTCTACCTCTTTTACCTTTTCATATTCACCAGACCGTAGGGAGTCTTCAGTAGTAAAACCAATTTCTCCCCAGTCTTCTTGGGCATCAATATCGAAATCGAAATCGAAAGCTTCTTTAGGCATTATGCTCCTATTGACCTTGCGTAACTTTTGATAGCTCCACGAGCATCAGCGGGTAGTCCTTTGAAAGCTTCTTTGATAGAACCACCTGCGTCCAACGTATCCATTGCGGCGATAATTTGAGTAGCGTTTCTCTTACTACATTGGTTCATGAACTTAGGACGATTACCACCACCAGACATTCTAGGGGTTTTTGCTGGTTTTTCGTTTACAGCCTTTTCCAAAGCTCCACCAGTCGAACCTGAATCACTAGACATTTTAGAATCTACACTACTTGCAGACCATTTTTTCTTTTTAGCCATTTGTTCCTTTTTCTTGTTTAATAAAGATTGAACACGGTCAGATTTACTTTCCATGTTTTCCTTAGATGCCATTTATCGATTTGATTCCCTTCAGTCGAGATTCGACTTCTTTGAAACCTCCCACAAATTCACCATCTAATATTACTTGAGGGACTGAGCGTACAGTTACCTTGTACCGTTCCTCAATCAGTTTCATACCTTCTCTATCGAAATAGATTTCTTGAAACTCTAATGCATTTTCTTTCAATAGAGTTTTTACTCTGTCACACCAGATACAGTCTGGTCTACTGAATACCGTATTGTTCATTATTGGATAACCATAAGTAGGTGTTTAATCATAGTCTCGTTATGTTTTCCTCTACCTTCAGGCGTTTCCTTGAATCTCTTCAATAACGCCTTGAGGTTTTTAGAATCTTCCATACCCCAAGAACTAACCTCGCCTACATTTGTTCCATACATTTTTATTACATCGTCACAAGGGACTTTATATTTATTAGGGTTTTGACCATTCCCTTTGTCATACTTCTCTGTATTCCAAATAAAGAAACACTCCCTATATCCATGAGTTGTACACGTGAATATCTTAGCAAAGGCACTTGGTACGTGTAACTTATTCTTACCAATCGTCTTTGGTTTAGCGTTCCAATACGCCAGCGTCAAGACTTGAAGTCTACCATGTTCGACTGCCATCAACCTCTCGTATTTCTCTAGAGCGACAAACTTATAACGGTTCGCTCGTGGAGTTTGAGGAACAATGTTGGCCATTGAATAGGTAGCCTTCTGGTGTTTCAGGTCCCAATCGTGACTGGCGTCTGAAGCTCCAAAGTGTCCTCTATCATATCCTGACTTCGTGTAGTCTTTGCTGTAAGTCCTATATCCTTTCTTTACACGTTTGTCTGTGTAGAAAGGTGGTCGTTTTTCTATATCCTTCACTACTTGTTTATCAGTTATTTCAACGTAGACTGCTGTCGGCGACTTCCGTTTATGTGAATAACAAATGGTAAAGGTATCTGTTAAAACTTGGTCACAGTTCTCAAAGAACTGTTTATAGTCTTTTACTTTTGACTTACTGACATCACCCTTGGTCTTTGGTTCTGAAGCCATAGTGATAGTCGTGAATAATAAACCAATCATCAATATAAATAATCTTTTCATTTTATCCTTGGTGTTTGTGGACATCTCTCGTATGGAGAGTCTGTGCGTCTTCCTTTTGTATTATCTTGTTACCGTCCTCATCAATGAGTTCTTCGTAACCAGTCTTACCGAGTTTGTGGTGTTTAACAATACCATGTAACTCTGCTGCGTGATGTGGATGTAAAGCCTTATCTGTCAATGCTTTTGCTATAACAAGAATACATTGTATAAGTTGAGGTTTCTCCAGTTCTAAAAGTTTTGGATGAATCTCATCAAAATGTTTATGACTTATTTTTCTTCTTGCTTCAGCCTTCTCGTGTTCTGCTTCCTGCAACTCCTTTTCACTAGCTTCTATATTCTTTGTGTTTTCACGGTCTCCATATTCATTACGTTGTTGTTCTAAAACTTCTCTTACTGTTGACATAGATTCTCTTTTCTACTATAAAGTGAATCAATCAATCATGTGCATCTTAAACCATGTTTTATTCCGTTGTCTCTTCGGTGCATTGACTTATGTCTTGAGACTTATTGTCTTCAAAAATGCACCAATCTGATTCCGAGTGATATTCTTCGCTACATGCGATGGCGATATAAAGTAAAAAAGATAAAATAATTACTCTTCGTAACTGCACGAACTCCCATTGTCCCTAAGACATACATGAGTTCCACCTGCTGAAATTAAATCGAGAGGAACTTCGTTAGACATTAGGAAATGTGTGCCGTTGTCGACCACCTTTCCTGTAGCGTTGTCCATGATGTAATTCCAATCAACACCACCACACTCAGGGTATGGTCCGTTGACCCCATTCCTCCCTGTGTCTGATATACATCCTGCCTTTGTTCCTGCAATCGAAACATTATCCCTAAAATCACCCTCCATCCATACTGGAGATGTACTGCAATAAATAATATCATTAATGGTTTTGCAGCCAAACCCCATAGCCATTGTATGATTTCCTGTAGACCACATTCGGTAACACTGACTAAAGTTCGGCACCAAATCTCTGAATGGTGCAAACTCTGCTATGTCAGTTGTCAACCCTGCGTAGTCTGCCCAGTAACCCATCTTGTCGCCCAACGAACCATTGTCGTGGACTTTTACCAATCCTAGTCCAGACACAGTAAGTGGGTTAGGAATACATCCTTGTCTCCAATTTCCCCAAACCTCAACATACCAATAATCATCTGAAGGATAATACCTTCCGTTAAAACTGGCGTTGTCAGTAGGACCCATTGTAAATCGGTTACTACCTTGTTGATATGGCCTGTCCCAATATTCTGTAACGACTTCCCCAGTATAATTTGTACTATTATCTACTGTGTTATTATCTACCGTAGTATTGTCCGTTGTAGGACACCCAACATTTGCTGGGACTTCTGGGCAATAATAGTTTTTATCTAACTGAGTAGCGTCACCATATTCATCTGTCTTCCCGCAGGAAGCGATTAGTATTAATATCGAAACAACTACTATTCTGAGTAACTGCATGATGTCCCATTATCGTATGTGCATATATGGTCTGAGTTATAAGACCATGCTTCCATAGGAAAATCTTGTCCATCATATAATTTATGTGTTCCGTTATCAACTATCTTTCCTGTCTTGTTATCCATTAATGCTGTAAACGTATAACTGCTGGTACACTGTCCATTCGGATAACTACCACACGCAAATGATGTGCCTATCAGCGAATCATTATCTATACCACCAAGTGCTTTACCCCATTTCATGACTGGAGTGATGGTTCCTCCAAAACTGGTGGTGTAACCAACCCCTATCATAATCATTCTCTTGAATACGGTCTTACCTTGAGTCTGGCAGTAGTTCGTATTACAGAGGGTAGCATTATCTGTGTACCATTGTCTATAGCATTGGGAGAAAGGAGGTACTGTATTTCGTTGTGTAAACCCTGTCCTATCCCCTCTCAAAGTTCCGTAGTTTACGTTTGTTCCACAACCATCACAGAAGTTTCCTGTTGCTGTCTCCCAATCATTCGGGTCATTCATCGATGAGAATGGTGGGTATGCTGTTCCGTTATCATAGGACTGGTTCTCTGGAATACATCCCTTTTGGATTTTACCCTCTACATCAACGTACCAATAATCCTGCGATGGAGTGTACCAACCGTAGTACATTGACCCTGTTCCCCAAGAACCACTGTCCTCATGGAAAAGGAATCCCTCTCCTGTTACGTTGTCAGCACCAACTTTGTTTTGAAGATTTACTACTGTTTCGTTATCAACCGTTTCGTTGTCTACTGTAGTATTATCAGAAGGACAGCAGTTTGATTCGTTATCTTCGTATGTTTCTGTTGGGTCGTATAGTGGACACGTTACGTGTGACGGCACATCTGGGCAATAATAATCAATGTTGACCACAGTATCATCACCATATTCGTCTGTCCTACTACAGCTAATTACAAGAAACAAGCACGCCATCAAGGCCAACAATCCAGCACTCAACAGAGGACTGGTAGACAAGGGGGCTAGCAACATTCGTCCTAGACGAGTTCTTCGTAGTATTGTCATAATAGTTGTGGTTTACAGTTTCATCACCTTCGTGTTCATGCTTTTCAGTACATCCACTTAAGCTCACAACTAATATCATAATATACGACACGGTAAGTAAAAATTTACATATTTTGTTCATAGACTCCTTTATAGATGGGCACACTCAAGGCAGTGCCCACGCCTTATAACCTCAGCCTAAGCGGCCAGGGCCAGTCCTGCTGGACTGTAGTCTGCGTTATTTGCAGTTATTGTGACTCTCTTGTGTAAAGCTATTCCCAAGTCGAATCCTTACACCCCCTAATGATCAAGACCAACATACAGTAAGCTCAATATAGTCAAAGTAACTAGCATAAACATACCAATTACTTTAAGGTAATGGTTTTCCAAAAATGTTGACATCACTTCTTCCTCATCAACATATTGATGCATTTTTTCACTTCCCTGTTCATGTATATTGGTCGCATATCTCTCGTACTTATGTATCGAGTCTATAAACCGAGCGTCCATTTTCAGTCGATATTCCGCTTTGGCTTTATTCTGATTCTTCTTCTTTTTAACCGCAGCACTTTCATGATAAGCTTCATAGTTTCTAACCATAGGACCTTCTTATCTGGTGGAGGTGGCGCGAATCGAACGCGCGTCCTTTGGAGGCATTTGCACAATACAAACGAATCTAACTATTTAGTATTTTTGATTTTCGGTGGTAGGTAGTCTTTGATATTTGTCGATCTTTTGGCCCATCCCCATTTGAATCCACCAATGAAATAGTATCCACCCCACATTGAAAAGGGTATCACCTGTAACCATAAAGGGGTCTCTAATGCCCAGAGGCAAAGAGTTATTATGCCTGGGATTATCATCTTAATCTCCATCCTGTATTGTAATCAACGCAGTTTATTAGAAAGCTTTTGCGTTTGTCTTTGATAGGTTTCTTTTTCCATCCATGCCAACCTTGGTCATGACCTATCGTTATCATAGCTTTGTTCGCTTCCCAAGATTCAGTGTACCAGATATCATCACCAGTCTTATTGGTGTAGAACTCTGTTCCGTCACCTTCGTCGCCTAGGTAAACCATGATGTTAAAGTATTTTCGTTTGATGTCTAGGTGAGGGCGTAACCACCATCCGTCTACATCGTTGGTTAGTTCGCATCGTAACCACCCCTTCACTTGCTTACAGCAAATATCATCTAGGAATGATACAAAACCTTCTGAAGAAAAATGTCGTAGAATAGCCTTTGGTTCGTATCCACTCATCTCATGAAGGAAGTGTCGTTTGACTAGACTCTTTCTTCGTCCATCGTATTCTGGTTCTATGGGAGGTGTTACTAATTGGCTTGACATCACTAATAATTGTTGATAGTGATTTTCGCTGAGGAAGTTCTTCTGGGTCAAAGGTGGTTGGGGTCTCATATTTTCTCATTGATATGATACGGTCAGCCCGTCTGGTAGGGCGTTCCGTTGTTGTCTTTTTCGTCCACTCGCATGTTCAGGATATCAGTCTGAACATTGTCCTGCAGAGGTGTCTTACAGAGGCGTTCGCTTGTGACGCTTGCAGAGCACTGGGAAGACTTTCGTTTTCTTGTCTCTTGAGGCAGTATGAAGGCTAGGAGAAGACCAGACAGGAATTCTATCCCCCTCTTGTTCCTAGAACATTCAAACCTATGTGCCCTTAGAGTGTCGCTAATACCAAGTCATCTTCTGTCCTTAGTTTAGGTTAGTCTTCAGAGTAAAGGTTTTCGCTTACGCTCGCCCCTTACTCGGCTTTTGCTTATTATTATTATTATTTTTATTTGTCGTAGGTTTTTTTCTAGGTTGTTGTTTAGCCCTTGGTTTCCTACTTCTAGGTGGACGCTCTGGCTTCTTAGTCTTAGGAATTACCACAGTCGGTGGAGATCGGAAAACCTCTTTATGGACCATTTGTGCAGTTCGTTTAACCAAGATACCAGCTACTATCATTCCTAGAATCAGTCCCGCGATAAACCAGAACCAGTTGTTATCTAGAAAATTAGCATTAGCTGATGTATCCATTAGTTGAGCCATTTCAGCGGTATTGGGTAATTCTGGAACTCCGTTGTTGAAATAGGCTTTGCTAGATATGTCAGTATCTACTTTTGATAAGTTGTCATTCATATTTTTTCTCCTTCAACACATTTAGTGTGCATGGTAGGAGTTACTGGGATCGAACCAGTGACCTACTGCGTGTAAAACAGTTGCTCTCCCATCTGAGCTAAACTCCTGAAAAGGTGCTGACGATGAACGGGCTGTTTTTTTGGCGGTCACATCCCCTGACCGCTACTTGGTTTATCATCGCCAGCATTCTGGTGAGGGAAATAGGATTCGCACCTACTCAGGCATAAGCCACCAGATTTACAGTCTGGCCCGACTCTCTCGCTTCGGCGTTCCCCCTTATTCATCGTATACAAAATCTCCTTGAGGGAGTGTCGCGGGAGCAACACTCTCGGCCTCCAAATTCTCTTCATTGTTTTCGTCAAACAAATGATTCCTAATAATCACAGATAATGCCCTGTGATTTTTTTCTCCTAAGTGGTTGGACCTCATATCATATTCGGCTCCAAGTGTCACTTGGACTAACATCTTTTCTCTGTAATATCGAAACCATTTAGAATCTAAGTTGTCTTGGTTTACATTATCAAAAGCAGTAAACGCTATTACCTTTCTCTCTGTACGTTCTGAGTAGGTCTTGAGAAAGTATAAGTAATTAGTCAAACACATTTTGGCATGCATTCCATCATAATGTGTTTCCCTAGTAGGTGTGGGTAATATCACAACCAACTTATCATCCTTACCTATCAATTCATTTTCGATACAATGATAAACTTTACCCATTACATAAATTGGTCCAGCTCCAGATTTGCCCCAGTTGTATGTCTCTTCACCTAAGTTATCATACCACAAATATTCTTTTTCTAAACCCGCTATCCTCCCTTTAGGGTCAGCGAACGAGTCTCCGTAAATGAAAATCATACTGGTGCGTTCCACCACGATTCCCAAGGGAACTGAATCCAGATTTGTTCTGTATCCTTGGCACATTCTTGAACGTAATAATGTGGTTCAAAATCACACTCGTTATTCCACCAGAGCACAGCGTAACGTATGTCACAACCATTCGCTCTTACGGATAAATAGTTTTGTATCTTCTCAAAAGATTCTCCTGAGTCGCAGATATCATCCACAATCAAAACTGACTTATCAGACTTACGTGGTAACCACTCTTCCCATTCTGGAAAATCTCGTAGTGAGTTCTTTACTGGTTTGAAAGGTTTGTTTAACCAGTGGGACATCATAACGCCTGGCGTCAGACCTCCGCGTGATAACCCTACAATACAGTCAGGGTTAAACTTCGCTATTGTGATATCTCTACAGAGGACATTTACATCCCTCCGCATTTCTTTCCACTCATACCATATTTTATTCATTTTAAATTGCGGCAAATATGTGATATTTGATAATGGTATAAATAAATCCTACAAAAAAGATTGTCATACCAATTTCATGTATTCTATGATTCTTGAAAAATACCATTGGAAGCATAACAGCTAACATGATAACTCGTCCTAAGACTTTCACGGAATAGAGTTCTCCTTGAAAGAATACAAATAAATTTGCTAGTAGACCTACTTGTAATAGCCACGCTAAACCTAGAATGACTCTGTGAAATCTGTAGTAGTATGCTTTTAAGTCTACCTGTTTTCCCGCATGGTCTTGAGGTGCTATTATCTCACAGATCATAAAAAACAAAAACGGAACTGTCAAAAACAATAAGTATGTAAACAGGTTCCAGTTTTCGTCTGGGAAATATGTTAAATCGTTGATGGGATAACAAGTCCACCAAAACAGGATTGTCGTAAAGAAGGTAATGAAAACAAACATCGTATGTACCCAATAAAATTCTACGTTGGCTACATCGTATTTTGTTTCTAATTCCTTTGCCCTGTCTTTACCATAATCTCTTTCTATCTCTTCCGCTATTGAATCCTTGGCAAGTAGGGAAGTCATGTTCGTCATCAATCTCACCATCGCTAAACCCAGTATTAGGAAAGCGACCATAGCCAAATGTTCAAATCGTTCCATTTGTCCTTTCTATGATTGGCTCCCCTGCTTGGACTCGAACCAAGAACTTCCAGATTAACAGTCTGACACTCTACCATTGAGTTACAAGGGAATAGGAAAGCGACTTCACTTGCGGAGTACCTCGATGCGACCACCGAGCGTAGGTCAAGTCCTTCGTCGCTTTGTCAACGGTAATTACTCCGTCCTGCAGTTCTAAAAAACTTTGGGCTCGTTTACCCAAGTACAAACCACTGCTGCCTCGTTTGATTTTTGTGGAGCTGAATATCAGCCCCTACCCAGAGCCTTCCTTGTGTTTTCTACACAGGAGACTGCACGCTCAAGTTTCTTCTTGAGCTTCTTGATTATTGTCTCGTCCTTTTCGGTTGAGATTGCTGTTGTGTGAGTCTCTACAAGAGCCTCTTGAATTTTTAGACCTCGTTCTTGTCGAGACCTTTTCTTTGTACTAGCCATTTTTATTTATGGTTAGAGGTTAGGTACTGTCTAGGTTCCATCAGTACAACGCGAGTCGCCGCTCTGCAGAGAGACCCTTACCAATGACTACCTTCCAAGGTTCCTTAACTAAATCACCAAGGGCGCGAATTCATCTAGACCCTAGACAGCGGTAAATTTCCTCTGAGAGACAGATTCTATTTTTGCCTGCTCTCTCAAAGTCTTTATATTCTTCTCCTCCCATAGCGAACATTATGTTGTCCGTAGGTACTAAGTTCAAACGCTTACACACTTCATTGTATGCGTTTTCATAGGTTAGCCAAGGGTAATCGAACTCGTATTTCTGTATCAACTCGTTCGCGACACCCACCCCAAGGCGGTTTATCATTTGAATTTCATTATCGTTTAGAATGTCGATTCCATCATCATATTCTTCTCGTGAGAATCTAACACCTACCCTCAACCATTCTCCACCCCAAAATGCTTTTGAGACTGAGAAGTTTATCTCCTTAATACACTCACGGTCATGTAGAACTAGATGTCTACTTGTAGGTGCATGACAGAAGTCTAGCATCATAGGGATATCATCAAGGTTGGCTTCGTTCAACCAGCGGTCGTAACACTTGTGAACAAACCCTGTTCCAGAAAAAGGCATAGACAATATGCAACTATCTCTACCTTCTAATAAAGGACCATCCCAACGATGGATTACCATTCCTGTTCTTTTCGTAGACGCTTGATGATACATAAACTCACCCTCGTTCACTCTAATGAACCTTCTGTGATGTTTCAAATACCAATGGTCAAACGATTGAGCAGTTCCACACGTAATACTAGCATGCGGGTATTTATCTAGTGCGCTAAAATCATTGAGCCGTGACCCTTTGAGCCAAGTCTTGAAGTTCTCAATAAATTCCTGCGCTTTATCTTCCCAAAGATACTGGGAAACGTTCAATGAATTTATGAACTCTTCTTGTTGGTCGTTCCGTATTGCTCTAAGGTCTCGCCAAGAATCCTGAAAGCTGGAGGGTCCATTTGTCACGTGTACCGCCATTTATTCCTATATGTAAAGCGTGTTCATCAAGCATCAGTCCTTGGTTGATGTTCCAATGCGTCCAGTTGTGCCATTTATTCTGTCTCTCATACTGTATTATGTGGCCTGGGCACCATTCGTTCAAATGAATATTAGCTCGGGCTATGAACTTTCCTGTGACATCATATTTCTTTTTTATCTGGTAGAAGATGTCTCTATGTATTGGTATCACTTGGCCAGGCGGTTGTCGTATGACTGAGACTGACTTGATGTCCATCTTTAACTGGTCAGCAATATCGGACAAGTCTTCGTTTTCAAAAAACTTCTGGTTAATGATTGTGTTTTCGTTTACATAATAGTCTGACCATCCGTGTTCGGTGTGGACATCTTCCTGTTCGTTCATCTGGTGAGCGATACAAGTTACATCCTCCGTTGGAGGGTCATTCATAAATCTAGACAAGTCTCCTTCGACTTGAATCATTCTAGGATACATAAAACCTTTCTACTCTTCGACCCCACCACATACATTCCTTACACCATTTGTAAACGTTTCCTTCAGGGTCTCTCATTCTCTTCATCTGCTGGCTTATTATATGACCAGCTTCAATGTCAAACTCGCCTATTAAGAAACGAAACAGTTCATCGTAAAACCTTCCCTTGTGTCTCTGTATCTCAATAGCTGTAGCTTCTTCATATTCCCAAAAGATACGTTTCGAAACACGGCCTTTTCCGTAATGACTTGCGTCACCTAGCTGGTAATCCTCAAAGTAGATATCACCCATTTGGCGACCCCACAATGATTCTCCAGACAGAAATGAACGTAGTAGTTTGTCTGTTATTTTTTTCTCACGACCAAGAACAGTATCATTCTCGTCAATGTATTTATACATTGTATCATAGAACTCCCTGCATGTCAAGTTGATTTCTCGTGCTACATCTCTGGTCCACCCAAGAAAGTGTGTGCTTGTAATGAACCACCTCCAGAGTAACAACTCCCTGTAGTCATCTTCGTCCATAGCGAAAGCTAAGTCGTTTGAATCTTCCAGTAACTTTTCTTTCTGGTAGTCGTGATGAGTAAACACAGGTGGCAGCGACTTCACATTTATGTTCCACTCCTTTATATATTTATCTGTTCCAAACGGTGTGTTAGGAAGAGCAACGAGTGGATAAATGTCAACGTATTTGTGGTAGTCGTATTCGTCCAGTAAAGTGTAGATGCCTTCTTTGAAGGTGTGGACCGATTCTTCTGGTAGTCCCATTATCAACTCCACGTGTGCTTGGACATCAATCTCTTTTAGTTTGTCAATGGTCTCCTTGACATTACCATTCGTTCTTTTTATCGCCTTGAGAGTGTCAGGGTTAAGTGACTGTAACGCAATGGTTACACCTTTAGACAATCCAGCATCATCCAACTTCTTCGCCATCTCGTATAGGTGTGGTTTCTTCACCTTCGCCCAAGAAATGTTTAGTGCGTTCGGGTATCCTGTCTTTGCTTTGTCTATGATGAAGTCAGTCAGTTCTCCGTGCCAAGGTAGCATTCCATAGTTATTATCTACGAGATGCATGTATTCAATCTTGTTGTCACTCACCCATTCAATTTCGTCAAAGACCTTTTCGTTCCTGCAGATGTTCGTATAGTATTTATCGCCTATCTCACAGA
>Ga0098054_1001529_pt1 | contig 11556 bp, 12 predicted proteins | sample 16_taG_FD_75048 | JGI IMG/M metagenome (GOLD analysis project Ga0098054, IMG submission 75048) | Marine viral communities from the Subarctic Pacific Ocean - 16_ETSP_OMZ_AT15313 metaG | ecosystem: Environmental > Aquatic > Marine > Oceanic | place: Pacific Ocean | collected 2015-01-18
AAAACCACCGTGGTGGAATCAAGTTGGTGAATTCTTAGGTACAACGTGGGAAGGGGCTAAAAAACTACCAGATTACGTGCCAAATCTAGCAACATCTGTACCAATAACTAGTACTCTACCACCCGAAACAAGAGCAGCAGAAGCTCTCAATTATCAACATTTACCAAGCCATATACAGCAATTACTATTTATGCAGGATGCTGGGATTGGTAGAAAAGGCCCAGTAGATCGCAGAGAACTAGGGCTGCGCAGGAATGATCTCAGCCGGCTTATGAGGCGCGGCGGCATGAACCCAAGAAACTGGGGCGGATAACAACCAGGACAATAAATTAATGGAGATTTTAGAAATTTTTAGGCAAGCAATTAAGGGTGGTGGCGATCGTCTTGGGCAACAGTTTTCTCCAGTGTCAGGCGAGGAGAGACAGGCTAATATGAATCAGCAGCCTAACTTCCCTGGTTACAGCACTCCAGCCGGTGCGGACGCTGGCGGTATAGCTGCTCAGTTTGCGCCTCAAGGTGCTAGACCCCATGGATTCCCTGGGGTTGACGACATGCAACGCCATCGCGGTACTGGGCACACTGTACCTGATGCTACAAGGCTGGATATAATGGCAGGTCATGACACTGGCAGAGACTATGGTTACGAAGGCCCTGGACAATACCCAGCCGATGTGGTTGATCGCGTTCTTATTGAAGAGCAGATGCGCCGCAGGAATAGAACCATGCCTGGTTCACCGGTGAATTACTAATGGCTTGGTCAAAAGGAGAGAGTGGTAACCCGCGTGGTCGCCCACGAAAATCTCAAAAAACCATGGCCCAGCTAAGAAGTCAGATATCTGAGCATTTGCCTGATGTTATCGAGGTTCTAGCCGGCGCCGCCAAAGATGGCGACGTTCAAGCTGCTAGAATACTGGTAGAGAGATGCGTTCCATCTATGAGGGCTATAGACCAGAACGTTAATATTAATGATTCAATGCGAGAGCTTACAGATATCGAGCTCGTAGACCTGATTAAAGAGTTCGAAGACAACTTGGAACAGGTTCCTGAAATAAAACACTAGGATATGTCATGCCAAAAGTAGAATTCCCATACAGCGCGTCTGGCCGCGCGGCTGCAAGCAAAGCCGTCGGTCTCCATCCCGAAGCGAGGATGTCCGGGGGAGGCGGCGGAGGTAATTATCCAAAACCTAAGCAGCTACAACCCCGCAAAAAGCCAAGGAGATCCGATGATGTACCTAGTGGTAACAAGGCCTATTAATTATGGCTCTGTTAACTGTAGACACGTTGTATACAGCGTATGATACCTACACATCAGCGGATGCTTTAGATTATGCTCTGTCACCAAGTACGCTTGCTGAGAAAATTGTTGACTCTAGTGCTTATCTTACTAAGGTAAACTCTCTTGCTGTTGGCGACAGCTATGGATATGAAAGAAATATATACGTGGCTGCTACACTAGATTCTGGGCTCACTTCTGGAGTTACCTCGACAGTGGCTATAACAGTAACCGGTGCAGATAGCTTCTCATCAAGTGGGTACGCCTTGGTAGGTGCTGAAGTAATATATTACGCCACTACAACTGAAGATGGTGGAGGGGTAACTACAGATCTTAATACGTTAACTAGAGCTTTAGCGTCTACTGTAGATGTTACCCATGCCACGTCCCAGAGTATATATGGTCTCGTTGATAGATCTATAATAACTATAGAGCATAACCAAGAGTTAGAAGTTTTCAACATAAATACTAGCGCAACTATAACCTCCTCTCAGTTCCCAAGTATTACCACACTTGATATGTATACTATTCCAGAATCATTGGTTGCTATGGTAAAATATGTAGCATGAGTTTGTCTTATACGCTGGTTCACAGTTATCCAAGGGAAGAAATAAGGGCTATACTAGCAACAGAATTAACCAGGAGGGTCAAGGATGGGAAAGACAAATGGATTGCTCTTGAGGGACCCCAACGGGAGTTCGTTTATAGTGAGCATCCTCACATTCTCTTCGGAGGCGCCCGGGGAGGATCAAAATCTGTTGGAATGCTGTTGGCTTTCAGGAGACACGCAGAATTATACGGGGAAAATGCTCACGGGCTACTATTCCGTAGAACTTACCCAGAAACAGGGGAACTGGTTAAACTAGGCCAACACGTATTTGTTAAAGAAGGTTGGGAGTGGAAGGTAGGAGAAAGAAAATGGGTAAGTCCTAAGGGTTCAACCTTGCAGCTAAAGCATCTGGATGAAGATAACGATGCTATGAAGTTGCAAGGTTTTTCTGTAACATTTTTAGGCTTTGATGAACTAGGAAACTGGCCATCACCAGAGCCTATAGACTTGTTACAAGCTACAATGCGCTCGGCTGCCGGTGTTCCTACCCTTTTTAGGGCTAGTGCAAACCCTGGCGGGCCTGGCCACGGCTGGGTAAAAGAGAGGTACATCGATGCTATATCAGATGGTAGAATATTTATACCATCTAAGATAACAGATAACAAACCTCTGATGGATAATGATCCTGGATATATTGATAGGATCAAAGCTTCGGGCCCAGATTGGTTAGTTAAGGCGTGGTTGGATGGTGATTGGAATGTAGCGCCTGGTGCGTTTTTTGAATCCATTTGGGATCCAAAAGAGCACGTGGTAGAACCATTCGAGATACCTTTAGAATGGCGTAGGTGGAAATCCTATGATCACGGGTATAAATCCCCTGCGGGGTGCGTATGGTTTACTCAAGATTACGACGGCTGTATATATTTATACAAGGAAAGATATTGGGTAGACAGACCTAACGTTGGGTCAGAAACTCCAATAGAAAATATTGCAGAAGATATTTTATCTGCAGAGGTAAAGGAAAAAAAGGCAGGAATAAAATTCAGAGGAAACATAGCAGATTCAGCCATATTTATGCAGGATGGCAGACATAAGTCTGTTGCTGACGTATTTAATGATTATGGGGTTTTTTGGGAACCAAGCGCTAAAGGTCCGGGATCTAGAGTCCAAGGGCTTAACGAGTTTGTTGACAGATTAAACGCCAAATCCTTCAAGGTTTTTTCAAGTTGTAAGCATTGGCTTAGAACGGTGCCGTCATTGCCGGCAGACCCAAAAAGGATAGAAGATATAGATACTAAAGCAGAAGATCATTTGTTTGACGCTACAAGGTATGGGTTGATGCACAAGCGAGCGAAGTCTAAAAAACCTAAACCAAAGAAAACTGATCCTAATCCATTTACTCTAGAGTGGTTAGATAGGTTATCAGAACTTTACGAGGATTACGATGTCTGATTTAGAAATTAGTGGAATTTCTTCTACATTCCCAGAAGTTTCTACCTCTTCAAAGGGGTTGATACGAGAATTCCAGAACAATGTTGCGTTATCATATAGAAAATGGAAGCGACATTATAGGGAAATAGAACATAGTCGAAGATATGCGCTAGGTAAAACTACGTGGAGATCTCAAACTATAACAGCTGGCCAAGCTAATCAAGAAGCTGGCAGAATTGTTAAAGGAAATATTATTCATGCTACGTTACAGAATATTCTTCCTTTAATTTACGCTAAGAATCCAGAAATAAGCGTAAAGCCAAACGAGCATGTAGACCCAAGCGGTTACGAGTACAGAACAGCTGACTTATTTTCTAATACTCTTGAAGTGGTTCTTAACAGCTGTCTTAAGAAGGCAGAGTTAAAGCGTATAGCTAAGCAGGTACTGCGGTCTTGCATGGTTAGTAAGATTGGTATCATCAAAGTAACTTATCAGAGAGATTACATAAAAGATCCTTTGGTTAGCAGGCAACTAAACGACGCGCAGGAAAGTTTAGCCACTCTTATAGATACCATTAAAAAGGAAGATACTGTAGATTCTCAAGACAAGGACGCTCTAGTACAAGAGCAGAATATGATTATTGAGAGTCTTGAGGCGCAGGCCACGGTTCTACGGCGCGAAGGATTAAACCTAGGGTTTGTTCGTCCAGAAGATTTTCGTATGGATACATCTCTAGATTCTTTGCAGGATTATAAGCAAGCTAGATGGATGGCAAACAGAACCTGGATGACCCCGAAAGAGGTTATGTCACGGTTTCAGCTTGATAAAAAAGGTATAGAAAAGTTTACTACTTACCGTAGAAACCAGAACGGTATACCTCAAAGGTTAACTAGAGATGCAAGCACTGGCGATTCCGAGGATGTAGCAATCGCTATAGCTATATGGGAATACTGGGATAAAGTTACGCAAACAGTATACACTTGGGCAGAGGGCGGAGAAGATTACGTAAAGACTCCATTCCATCCTGCTAAAATGGGCGATTGTTGGTTCCCGTTCTTTATCCTAGGTTTGAACTGGATTGACGGAGAAGAGTGGCCAATATCTGATGTAGATCTTTTAGAAAACCTACAAGATGAGTACATGACAATCAGAACCCAGGCTGCAAAGCATAGGGATTTGTCTGCACCATTTTATGTGGCTGACTCTAGTAGAATAAATTACGAGGATATAGAAACGTTCTCTAACGCCACTATCGGTGATATAGCTTTGATTAACGCTTCTGGCGCTGGTGTTAATACCGTATTTCAGCCAGCAGCTACCCCACCATTTAATCCTATGATATACGACACGTCTTCTATACGGTCTGACATAGAGTGGATTAGTGGTCTTGGTGATGCGGCTCGCGGTTCTGTTTCTAGATCAAAAACGGCTACAGAAGCTAATATATTACAAGAAGGTTTATCTACCAGGGTTAATGAGAAGGTAGATCTTTTAGAAGAGTGGTTAACCGATATGTCAAGGTTTGCTGCTGAGATATTGCTCCAAGAAATGTCTCCAGAAATGGTTTTGCAGGAAGCTGGTAAAAACGCTTTTTGGCCGCAACTAGATAAGCAAACGTTATACGATAAAGTAAACATCGAAATCAGAGCCGGTAGCACTGAAAAACCTGATAAAAATGTAGAGCAGATGCGGTGGATCGAGGTTATGCCAATTATAATGCAAAACATCGACGCTATACAGATGATGAGAGCTCAGGGTATACCGGATGAGTTTAATCCGTTCATTAACCTAGTAAAGGAAACATTTAAGAGGTTTGACGAAAGGATAGATATTACTAAATTCATACCGCCTATTCCACAGGATATAATGGAATACGCATCTCAGAACGAGCAGGTACAAGCAGCTATGCAAAGCGGCGGAAATAGGTATGGTGGTCAACAGGCAGGACAACCACCATCACCAGCAGGTGGTAGAGCAAATCCTGGATATGTTCAACAGGAGAACGCTCCGGCAAACCGTGTAAACCAAAGGTCTAGAAATAGGTATAGAACGCCTGAAGAGACAGGCCAATAAGGGAGAAACTGATGGCTCAACCAGCAACGGAACTGAGTAACGAAGAACTTTACGACTCGACAAAGGATGTACTGTCCCAAGCTCTTGACGGCTTACAGCAGGAGAAAGAAGGGGGCGATGGCGAAGATGTAGAATTAGACTTAGAATCATCTCCAACATTTGATGAAGCTCAAAAAGAGCAGGAAGCCAGTAAAGATGAACCGGCTGAAGAAGTTAAAAAAGAAGCAACCGTTGATGATAAATCTAATGAAGAGGCCGTTGAAAAAGTTGAGAGCAAGGAAGAAGAAAAGACTGATGATGTAAAAGAGGTCGAGCTGTCTGATGACGAAATATTAGATAACCTAAAGCCAAAAGCTCAAGAAAGGTTTAAAGATCTAGTATCTCGTAATAAGGATTTAGAAGGTCGAATAGAAGAGTTGAACCCATCACAAGCTATGGCCGAACACGTTCTAAACTCTGGAACACAACCCGACCAACTCAACTTTGCTCTCGATATATTTAAATCTTTGAATTCTGGAGATTGGGATGCCGCTCGTGGTGCGTTATCTAAACTAGATCAATTTTCTAATGTCATAGCCGAAAGGCTTGGCGTGCAAGGGGGGCAGGATAACGAAAAGTCATCGTACTCTGATTTCGAAGATTTGTCGAAGGCTGTAGATGACCTTGAGATGTCTAGCGAGTGGGCTAATAAGTTAGCTGCACAGAGGATTCAAGCTAACTCTATTAACCAATCTAGGCAAGAGTTTTCTCAACAAACAGAAGAATCGTTTAAGCAGCAGCAAGCTTACGACGCAGAGCAGTCTACAGCGTATAACGATATAAAGTCTTGGGAGGATGGCATCAAAACATCTGATGCTGACTTCGAATCCAAACGTGATATAATGTTGGACATTGGAGAGAAGATAGCTAATTCCGGCGTAAGCCCCAGTAGTTGGCTTCCTCTTCTCAAAAATGAATACGATGTTCTCACGCGAGGGATGTCACTTGCCTCGAAAAGAACAAACGCTAGTAAACAATCTGGGCCTCTAGCTCCCAGTAGCTCAGGTGGCGGCGCGGTCGATAGTGCTGAGTTAAAAACTGCAGAGGTTACTCCAGAGTTTTTACAGCATCACTTAGACCAATTACATAACAGGTGAAGGGTGTAATAGCTGGGACCCACCCGCCCAGTAGCACAAGAAATGCATTCGTGCGGCAACCCTGTAAATAGATTAACTACTTTAACCAATAACAGGAAATATCATGGCAACAAACACTGCCCTAAATAGTAATGATATTACCCAGCTGGGTTATGTAGCTCTTCAGAACTATCTGAAAAATAAACCTATCGATCAGGTGGCTCAGGAACGTCCTTTGCTAAAAGCTCTTACGGCTAAGAAAAAGCCTTGGGGTGGCGGTAAAGAGAACATTGTTGAGCAGCTGCGAACGGGATATGACAGTAACTTCCAGTGGTTTGGTGAACATGCAAGTACCAAAAACACTACGGACACTGTCACCTATAACACTCGCGATACCGTACGTCAAGCGTACTGGCCGTGGTGTTCGGCGCATGATGGTTTCTATTTCACTGAAGACTTCTTACTCGGTAACGGTATTATCGTTACAGATTCCGCACCCCGGAATTCTTCATCTGCTGGCCTAGTCCAGCTAACCAATATCTTCAACGAAGGCATGGAAACTCTGCGCCTTGGCTTTGAAGAGATTCTCGATCTTTCGCTTCACATGGATGGTACTATTGACCCGGGTGGTTCTGGTACTAGTTCGAGTGGTCGTATCATAAACGGTCTCGACTTTATTGTTGATATCAAAGATACTGCTAGCACCGTTGGCGGCATTACAAAAACTGCTCATACCGGTTCTAACTACTGGAACAACCATTGGAACGATGGCTCTGGACTCAATGATACTGGCGCTACCGGCACCGGTGTTACAACTGCTACTTTGTTAGACTCAATGACGGCTATGTGGCGTGAATGTCAGAAAAATGGCGGAAGCCCTGATCTGATCCTTGCGGGTTCTACCTTCATTGACAATTTCCGAGAAGCAGCTAACTCGGCCGTATCGCGTTATGCGGTTCAACCGACCCAGCAAGCACAGATGCCTTGGAATCTAGATCCTTCTGTTGAAGTCAAGAATGGTGGCACGTTCACCGGCCTTTACTTCCAGGGTGTTCCAATTCTTTGGGATCCGACGTTTGACGGTGGATGCACTACGAAAGACAGCTCTGCTACTTACGATTGGAAGCGTCGCTGCTACTTCCTCAACACCAATCATCTTGCTCTTCGTCCTATCGAAGGCAATGATATGGTTGCGAGAAAGCCGCCGCGTCAGTACAACAAGTACGAGTACTACTGGGGTATGACATGGCGTGGTTCTTTGACGGCTAACCGTCTGAACTGTCATGGCGTTCTCTGGAGTGTCGCGTAAAAACCTTTGGGAAAGGGGGAGCCTGATCGCTCCCCCCGACCCTTTTTTATAGGGAGATATCATGTATCAAGTTCCTAGAATTTTGATCAAAATCGATAACGATCAGTTTACTAAACCTGCAAAACGAATACCGTCTCACGAGTTACCTTTCTACTTAGAAAGATATGGTCCTACAGTATCTGTCGAAAGTAAAACAGAAGGTACTTTTGAGGTTAAAAACATTCAAGAAGAGTGGACTAGGCTTTCTGGGCAGTATGGAGAGAACTCCGTATTGTCGGTGTTTGGAAGACCGCCGCAGGGTTTGGTAGACGCCTTAGATAAAATAATGGCGAAAGAAAAGAATGGCAAGAACACTTCTAAGTCTTCGAACCGAACTAGCGCAGCGACTGGGGTTTAGTGCATCTGGATCTGCTGCTATAGCGCAGGTAGATATACTTAATTCAGCCCTACGAAGCGCTCAGGATCAGTTATTTTATGAATTTGGTGATTTACTCACCAAGAAGATAAATGATACTACTCCTGGCACAACTACTACTGGAGTCTCTTATTACTCGTTCCCAACAGATTGCGATCCCTATAAACCTTTAACTGTATCTATACAGCGTCAAGGTACCGGTAGGTTCTATGAACTTCAAATAGGTATTGGAGTTCACAGGCACAATGATCTGCCAGTGCTTAACGATATGGATCCCGTAAGGTGGGACGTGATTGACGACTCTGGAACAGCTAAAATAGAGTTGTGGCCAGTACCAAACGATAGTACTTCTAAGTTTAGACTAGAGTACAACGCCGGTCTTACATCTTTTTCTGCTGATACAGATGTAGCTACGGTTAACCCACAGCTGATACTGCTGCACTCTATAACTACTATGAAGGCGCACTATAGGCAGCCTGATTACGAGATATACGCAAATCAACTGCAGCAACTTCTTGGTAGGATCAAGACCATCGGCCTGGTTGGTGGCGGCTCATTCAGAAGGTATACAAAGCGCACGGCAAACTTCTTTCTCGATCCTGGAAACGATATGCAAATATCTACCCAGTCTCAATACGAGATTGCTTCCATTATTGCTAAAACCTACGTCTCTTCAGTTGACTCTGGTTCTGGCTCTGACTACATAGTGACGAGTTAATATGGCTACTATTACAGTCCCAACTATGACGGCACGGGCTGGTCCTACTGGAGGGCCACTAGATGATGCGAATGATTTCTTTCATATAGCAGATTCCGCAACCGATAACAGGCTTCCAGCTGGCTCAGCTAAAAACTATATTTTAGAAGGAGTTAAAGGTGGTGCTAACATTACTGAAACTGTTAGCACTTCTGGTTATGATACAACCGTTGCTTTAGATACAACCGTAACAGGTTTAGTATCTGTAACATCTACTGATTTTGTCGGAGATTTAACCGGTGATGTAACTGGAAATGTTACCGGAGATTTAACAGGTAACGCTGATACTGCAACTGCATTAGAGACGGCTAGAACAATAGCTGGTAACAGCTTCGATGGAACAGCTAATATAGATATAGCCCTTGCTGATCTGTCTAACGTTGCTTCTACAGCCCCGTCTACTGGAGAAACTCTAAGTTGGTCAGGAACAGATTGGGCGCCGTCTACTGCTGGAGCGGGTAGTGTAATAAGTGTCGCAATAGCTGGCACAGACGGTATCGATGTAGATAGTGGATCGCCTATAACATCTTCTGGAACTATTACCCTCGGGTTATCCAGCATTCCTAATAGCTCGCTAGCAAATAGTTCCGTTACAGTTGCTGGTCAAACCGTAGCTCTAGGAGCCTCTGCTACGGTATCAATAAAAGATCTTTCAGACGTTTACGCGTCTATGACACCAACAGATGGCCAATCACTGGTATACGACACTACTAACGGTTGGCAAGCCGAAACATTAGCTGGCGATATAGAAGGTGTTACTGCAGGAACAAACCTAAACGGTGGCGGAACAAGCGGCACTGTTACATTAAACCTAGATACAACCATAACCGGATTAACATCGGTAACTTCTACAGGTTTCACTGGTGATCTAACTGGTGACGTTACTGGTGATTTAACTGGCGATGTTACTGGTGATCTAACCGGTAATGTTACTGGTGATCTAACTGGTAATGTTACTGGTGACTTGACTGGTGACGTTACTGGTGATCTAACGGGTGACGTTACTGGCAATGCAGATACCGTTACAACGAACGCTAACTTAACTGGCGATATCACCTCGGTAGGCAATGCAACAACAATAGCTACCGGTATTATAGTTGATGCCGATGTAAGTGGTACAGCCGCAATAGCTTATTCTAAGTTGGGTACGATACCTACTTGGAATCAAAATACTACTGGTAACGCAGCCACAGCTACAGCGCTTGAAACTGCAAGAAATATAGCTGGTGTCAGTTTTGATGGCACGGCGGCTATAAGTATACCAGTGACTGGTTTGTCGGACGTTTATGCTTCCATGAGTCCGTCTGACGGAGATGTATTAACTTACGACACAACCAACGGTTGGCAGTCAGAAACTCCTGCGACGCCTGGCACTGGAACAGTTACAAGCGTAGCAATAACAGGTACAGACGGTATAGACGTTGATTCTGGCTCCCCTATCACATCCTCTGGCACTATAACTCTTGGGTTGTCTAGTATACCAAACGCTTCATTAGCTAACTACTCTGTGTCATACGGTGGCGTCTCTTTAGATCTAGGAGGAACAGATGCAACACCAGCATTTGCTTTAGCAGATGCTACAGGTTTACCTTTAGCTACTGGCGTAACGGGTAACTTACCAGTAGGTAATTTAAATAGCGGAACTAGTGCAAGCAGTTCTACATTTTGGCGCGGTGATGGAACGTGGTCTGCTCCGGCAGCCACTGGCGATCCCGCGGGAACGGCTGTAGCTATGGCCATCGCTTTAGGAGGATAAAATGGCTAATACATTTAAAAACCAGGGCGCGGCTTTGGTTGAATCTCCCGGCGGTATTGTTTACACTGCTCCTTCAGCGACTCAATCCGTTATTCATTCATGTTACATAAGCAATATAGACGGAGTTAACTCTGCTGATGTTACCATCAAAGCTAGAGCAACTTCTGGTGATACTTATTATCACGTGGCTAAGACGGTTCCAGTACCTGCCGACTCTACTCTAGTTCTAGACAAACCTATTGATCTAGAGGCAACTGGGGATATTCACATGACGGCTAGTGTCGATAGCGACCTAGAGGCAGTATTGGGGATTCTGGAGATTACCTAATGTCATATATTGGCAAAACCCAACTAAAGGCGTCAGACATAAAACGCTTTAACGTAACAGGTTCTACGTCTGCTACGCACACCCTTTCTTGGGTAGCCCCTAACGAACAGTCGTTGATTATAACGATCAACGGTGTTAAACAACAGGAGGATGCTTATTCAGTCTCTGGTGTAACTCTTACCCTCACGTCTGCGCTAGTCACTACTGACAAAATGGAAGTGGTAGGCATTGTAGATATCGGCCAGACTGTAGTACCCGGTACAGGTGTAATCCTAAACGAACACGTTAATGCCTCTGCCGCTATAGCACAGAGCAAGTTATCCCTCGACATAACAAACTCCGACATCAACGCATCAGCGGCGATTGCTCAGAGCAAGTTATCCCTTGACGTTACTAACTCTGATGTAAACGCATCAGCGGCAATCGCTCAGAGCAAACTAGCCAACGTACCCTTCTACACAAGTTCTGCAACAGCGCCAACCTCTCCAACGCCAGTTGCGGGTGATATTTGGTACGATTCAACGGCTAGCGGGATGAAGGTTTTTA
>Ga0098054_1001530_pt1 | contig 11553 bp, 14 predicted proteins | sample 16_taG_FD_75048 | JGI IMG/M metagenome (GOLD analysis project Ga0098054, IMG submission 75048) | Marine viral communities from the Subarctic Pacific Ocean - 16_ETSP_OMZ_AT15313 metaG | ecosystem: Environmental > Aquatic > Marine > Oceanic | place: Pacific Ocean | collected 2015-01-18
ACCCCGAGTCTGAGTAGTCATCCTGCAAATGGCGCAGGGTTGCAGCGGTCGTCTCGCGGACGTGGATTAGGTAATTGTCTTGGATTATATAATCGGACATAGTGTTTGTTTGGTTTGGTTTGTTCCCTGTCTCCGATTCCCCACCATGGGGCTGGAAACAGGATACAGGGAACAGGGTGCAGGGAACCTTAACAGGGTGTTAAGATCCCCCGCACCGATTGGTTCACTTCAGTATTTGGTGTTTGGGTTGTAATAGCGGGAGTAGGGGTCACACGCTTCGATGGCTTGGGTGAGCAGACGATCTGCTTCCCTTGCCACGTCTTGCTCGGTTGCATCCTTCGCCCACGGCATAGCCGTGTCGAAGCCAACGACCCACTCGTCACCCTCTTGCTCAGAGTAGGTCAGTCCACTGTAGCCGACTTGTGCGCCGATTTGATAATACTGAGAACCATACCAAGGATGGTTCTTTGGCACGGCAACGTAGCCGTTCCACCTGCCACGTTGCAGGAGGTTGGCTTCCACCTCTGGCACTTCACGCACAATGACGCGGCACTTGTGCGCCTCATTCTTTACGAGACGCATGGCACGGATTCGATACGGCAAGTTGCCGAGAGACTGCATGATGGCGTAGCTGATCTCGTCAGCGGTCGGCAGATCATCAGCAGGAAGGGGGAGGGTGTGATCCTCCGCGTGATCGTCTCCAATGCGGAGCAGCATGGTGGCTCCATCTTGGAGATCAAGATTGATTGAGAACACGTTTGTCATATCAGTGGGTGTCTATGAAGTTGGCACAGAGGAAACGTGCTTGCTCACAGGGAGCTTCAAGCACGAGGCGGAGTGCCACGGAGCGTGGCATGGACGGGAGTGCGGCAGTCAAAGCCGCGAGGTATTGTTTCATGTTTTATTTTGGTTTTGGTTCCTGTTTCCTGCCACTTGATTCCAGAAGTGGAAGCAAGGAGCAGGATACAGGACACGACATTAACAGGGTGTTAATGCCGTGACCCTTGGAGGTTAGGCGCAGTGACGGGAGCGGTGTTTCTCGCGGCGCACGTCCCACTCCAGCTCGTTTACCAGATCTTGGGCAGCCGCCAACTCGGCTTTCGAGTGGGGCTGGGCTTCGATGTCGCCAGTCTGCACGTTGCGGATGTGCGATTGCTCGGCGACATCGCACATCCTCACCGCGAGATTGAAATCATCGCGGAGGGCGTAATATTTGTCGGAATACATATCATTGTATTGGTTTTGGTTTTGGTTGGGATCTTAACAGGGTGTTAACATCCGAGGGGGCGACAGAACCAGTGGAGAAGGGGACTGCCCCCCTTCTTGTCCAGTTCGGTGACTGAGATAACAGCGGCAAAGCTGAGTGCTAGAGGAATGAGGAAGGCGACATCCTCGGTCAGACCGAACAATGCAACGCAAGCCAGAGGCATTGCGAGAAGGGTGAGCGCGATGCTCACCCGTATAATATAGCTGATGTATTTTTTCATATGGTATTTGTTTGTTTTGGTTTTGGTTTTGGGTGAGAGGTTAACAGGGTGTTAAGGTTTCAGAGGATGGCGTGCAAGAAGTCGCCGAGCTTTGCTGGCATGGCGACAGCAGGGATATGCTCGAACAGTTCAGCCACGCGGGTAGCGGAGACAGTCACACCCCTGCGATAATCAACGGCGGCGCGGATGTATTTCATAGCCAACTCAGTGCCAGCGTGAGGGAGGTAGGATGCTGGAGTGCGGGCGATAGCTTGACGGGCAAGCTCAAGGGCGGAGGGATCACCGAGTAGGCAATCGCGGAGGTATTGGTTTCGTTTCATTTTGGTTTGGTTGGATTGAATCCTGTTTCCTGAATCCGACTATGGATACAGGATACAGGATTCAATCTTAACAGGGTGTTAATGTTAAGATTGAATCACTGGTGAAAAGCCAACCTTAACAGGGTGTTAAGATTGGCTTTGTTAGGGATTAACTGTTAAAGCATTTGGCGATTGCCGTAGCAATAGCCTGCCCGTCTTTCTTGGAAGTAAGGTTACCCTCGTTAATCCATGCCACGATCATGTCGGCGTTGATAGCGGGACGGCTCCCCTTGGACTTGGTCTTGGTCTTGGTCTTGGTCTTGGTCTTGGCCAAGCGGCCTGCAAGCTGCATTGCGGATTTGACCATCCGCGAACGATTCGCGCCTTCCACGGCAGAGGACTTCCCGCCCACAAATCCCGTTCCCTTGAGGAAATCAGAGATGTCCTTGCGGTCGAGCATTGGCATATGCAATGCCATGCTGTCAGCGATCAGACGAGCAAAGCTCTTGCCACCATCCGCGGTGCGAAGTCCAAGATCACAAAGTTCATTGTTCATCTTCATACCGATTTCCTCGGCATTAAGCTTGGCGCGATTGGCATTCCAGAAGTCGCTTATCTCATTGGCAAGATCGACAAGTAAATCTTCGCCACGTTCCAGAATGGATTTGATGTTTTGGATTGTTTGTTTCATGTTTTTATTTGGTTGGTTGTTTGTTTGTTTGTTTGTTTGAAGGGTAATGACAGAAGGCTTTCCCCTTCACCCTATACCGCACGATAGGGGGCTACGTTAACACCTTGTTAAGATTCCATACCCTGTCCCCTGTATCCTTTACCCTGTAGCCTCCACCAGAATCCTGAACCATGGCTAGGGTGCAGGGTGCAGGAACCACGCCACGGGTGGGGTCAGAATTTTTTGCACAAGTTTGCATTTATGTATGTGTCTCTGAGAAAAAATTGATTGACAAAGAATTTGTAGGCAATAAATTTGGGTATGAGCGACGAAGATCGCAAAGCAGAGTTGGCTCTTGCATTAATGCAAAACCTTCATGATCAACGAGATAGAGAAAATGACACTCAACTCGTCGGCTGCGTTGTGCCCACCTGTGGGGAGATGACTCGGGCTGGATCCATGTGTTCCGCCTGTACAATTTCTGCACTCGTTAAGCTCTGCGGGGACGAACATCTACCTTATCGCTTGGACGCGGCAATCCGTGAAGCTGCTGATCTGCGGCTGGCAATCAAGCGAGGAACCCAAATGAACAATGAGTGACCCCGACAGCTACTACACTAGGAACAAACAAGCGCGGAAAGAATACCAGCGTCAATACTACCACAACAATCGACAGAAGATTCTACGCAAGATGGAGCTGCGGCGACACTTGGAGCCCGACAAAACAGAGGAGCTCAAGAAGTACAATCGCGATTACTACCTCAAGAATCGTGAGCGTATTTTAGCACGGAGAAGAGAAAAGTATCGTGCACAGAAAGAAGCACTCGAAACCGTCACGAAGATGAAGGAGGAGTCCAAACCTCTGGCATAGTATCCCGCTTGTGCAGGTTGAGGTCAGCCCACAAAGGTTGCATGTTAGTGTAGTGGAAACATTCCTCCACCTGCTTGGGATCCGTTAGATCGAAGGACGCTACGGGGTGGATGTGGTCCAGATGCCACTCATCACGATTGTCCCATGACATACCAGCAACGAAGAGGCTCTCAATGTAATCGCGGAACTTCTCGAAGGTGCAGCCGAGCAACTCAATCGTGTGTTTGTGTTTGTGTTTGGAAGCCTCAGCGCGGGTCAACGACATGTGCACGTTGGAGCGGTAGCGATGTCGGAGCGCGTACTGGGGACAGGATTCATATTTGAGGTGATGTAGCTTGAGAGCATACTCTCGACGTGCCTGCTTCTGTTCCTCCGTAAAGTTGCGGCGGTACTCCTTCAACCTTTGCAGGTGTTTCTCGGGATTCTTGTTGTAGCGAGCTTTTTGGTCTTCTCGATTGCAGACCTTACACTCATTGCGGTAGCGAACTCGACCACCCGACAAAGTACCCGCGCGGGGGAAGTCAGTGATGGGTTTGATCGAATCACATTTGCGACACAGCTTGGTTTCGCCCATACGAAATAGGTTGAACAATTATAGGGCCGCTTGCAAGAAGCAACTCGCGCGAAGCACGAAATTGAACCCCGAACCCTGTATCCCGAACCCTGAAAACACCATGGTAAAAAGAAACAGGAAACAGGATAAATGGTACATGGGCTCCAAAAACGTCCTTGTTATCCATTAATTCAATACCAATTCTTCAGTGAATTTCGAGTGTTACTCTTAATAATCCTCAGTTACTCTTAATTACTCATTATCCAACTCAGTGCAAAAATGCACATATTTGTGCTAAAAGGATACAGATTTAATGTCTTATTAAAGCTAACACAACTCTGAAAAGTTTTCTCAACCCCTGTTATTCTCTGTTATCCAAATAACTCAAAAAGAAAATTACTATGGAATTAATGGATTACTGAGAATAACAGACTTATAGAAGACTTTTTATATAGGGGTGTTACTCTCAATAAATTCAAAAAGAAATTTGACACTGCCGATTTAGGCGGATACATCTCGCTTATGTCCATACTACCCCTCCGACCAGAAATCGTCGTGCCAGACACATGGCGCATCATCCCCGCCTTTACCGATTACGCGATGGCACCTACGGGTGACGTGTACCGAATCAAGCGCAGCCCGCGCGGTCGCTACTCCGATATTGAGGAGCCAGTCATGCTTCGCCCGTGGTGCCATCCGCGCGGGATCAAGTGGTACTACGCGATGACCAGTGACAGCGGTAAACGTCACCGCATTGAGACAAGCCGTATCAAGGAACTCATCCACGACAACGACCAATGATGCCCCTCGCTGGTCTTAGCTTCCCGCCTTGACTGGAAAGAAATAAACAGGCAAACTCTACGCCGTGCCATCCTCTGCTCAAAAAACTACATCTGGCCTCAACGAACTACAGTTGATGACCTTTCCATCTGATGCAACCGCGGCTGAGGTCGCAGGTCTTGAACGCATTCAAGACGTTGGGTCCGCTCACTCTATCTTTTCCCTGCTTCGTGATGCTGACGATCTGTCGGCGCATACGCGGGCCAAGCTGGATGGTATGTTCGATGGTCGCCCACCCTACGACGCAAAGGTACTGCTCTCGACGGGTCAAGGCAGCCGCACCAATTTGAACTTCGGCGAAGCCCAGCGGTATCTCGACATCTCGATGTCCGCCTTCGTGGATCTGTATGACTCCCTCGACACACTGGTGCGGGTGAAGCTCAACGACAGAATCGACGACTCGATGAAGCCAGAGGTAGCCGACATCATTGAAGAGGAGCTGACCTCCTTGTTCAGGGAGTGGCCTGAATTTCATAGTCGCTATCTCATGCTCTGCAATGAGTTCACCAAGCACGGTGTTTCAGTAGCCTCCTTCGACGATGCCAAAGACTGGAAGTTCAGACCAAGTGGTCTTCGCGACTTCTGGATTCCTCGCCAAACTCCCGCCAGTGAGGAGTGCATTGAAGTGGCTTGCAGTCGCCGCAAGTATTTGCTGCATGAACTGTACAAATTTATCCGCGACGAAGAGGTCGCAACGAAGATGGGGTGGAATGTCCCCGAAGTAAAACGCGTTCTGGCCAGCAAAGCCAAGAACAGTGACACATCATCCACTACTCCCGCACAGGATTGGGAGCTTGTTCAGAATCAAATCAAGAACAACGACATCTTCACAGGCATGGAGAACACCTCCGTAGAGGTTGTTCGCATGTGGGCGCGTGAGTTTACTGGCGAGGTGTCCTTCTACATGTTTGCTGAAGACAGCCCCGAGAAGTTTCTCTGCACGAAGCCCAAGCTTTTCAGCCGCTCCGAGGAAGCCTACATTTTGTTCTCTTATGGTGTGGGCACCAACGGCACTTACCACTCCGTTCGCGGTTTGGGTCAACGCATCTTCAACCACATCCAACTCTCGAATCGTATGCGCAGTCAGACTGTGGACAGTGCGATGCTTGCTGGCAGCGTGATGCTCCAGCCAGAGTCTCAGAAGGCTCTCGAAGATTTGGCGTTCCAGACCTATGGACCTTTCACCATTCTTTCGTCAAACGTAAGGGTGGTAGAAAAGGCCAGTCCGAATCTGAGCAGTGCGATGAAGCCAGCTCTCGACGACATTCAAAGCCAGCTCGCCATGAACGTCGATCTGATGTCGACCTATGGCAACCAGTCTTCTCCTTACCGCAATCAGTTGCAGACTGAACATGACCTTGCAGTATCCTCTCGCCTCACAGGCAGCACACTCAACTTGTTCTACTCCTCTTGGAGTCGACTGCTTCGCGAGATGGTTCGTCGTGTGATCGCCAACCCCACCTACGATGCTCGCACCTCTGAGTTCGTCCGTCGTTGTGCAGCCCGTGGTGTCTCCAAAGAGATGCTCAAGTCCGTCGAGCTTGAGAAGACTTCCGCCGTTCGCGCTATTGGTGCTGGTAGTGCCGCCAACCGTTTGCTCTCCCTGCGTGAGCTTCAAGCCAACTCTGGTGGTTTTGATGATGTTGGTCGCCGCAACCTTACTCGTGACATCACTGCTCAACGCGTGGGTCGCGACATGGTCGACCGCTACGCTCCGCCTAAGCCAGAGCCGCGCATGACTGTCGACGCGAAGATTGCATGGCAGGAGAACACCGACATGGAGCAGGGTCGCCAAGTGCCAGTGTTCAGCGAAGAGCTGCACACCATGCACCTACGTCAGCACGTTCCGAAGCTGCAAGAACTCATCGACCTCGCCGACAATGGCCAAGCCGATCCCGTACAGTTGCTTCCTGCGTATCAAGCGTTCTATCAACACATCAGTTCACATGTTGAGTTCGTCGCGAACGATCCTGCTGCTGCGGGTTCAGTCCCACAAGTTCGTCAGCTTCTTCAGTTCGCAGAAGAGAAGATCGTCAACGCCACGAAAGCCGCGCAGAAGTTGCAGCGTGAGCAGATGGAGCAGCAAGCCGCCATGGGTGGTCAGCAGCAAGCCCCCTCATCCGAGCAGATCGCTGCCCAGCAGAAAGCCGAGATGCATCAACTGCAAATGCAGATCACGCAGCAGAAGGCGCAAGTCGATATGTCCATCAAGCAGGCCAAGGCTCAACAAGACATGGCGTTGAAGGACGCTGAACGTGCCATGGATATGGAAGGAACAATCCAAGAGTAAGCTGAGTTTAGACTCCTTACTGCAAAGGCATGTCACGGTTCGGGTACAGGGTTTCTATGGCTTTGCGTGTCCCCTCATCTACTTCCAAAGCTTCCTCTATTCTTTGAATTTGTTGGGCTCTTCTTTCGCGTTGTTCCCTCATTCTTTTCCGATCTTGCGCTAACTTAATGGCAAAATCCATCCCTTCGCTTGCTTCTTCAGCGGCTTTTATTCGACTCCTATTTTTAAGGTAGTCACCAGTCATAGCTCCAAAAGTAGAAATAGGGCGAGCCGCGGCATTGCCCATGTTGGACACAACAGCACTGTCGGTTGTTGCATCGGGACCATACATCCGTTTATTGTATGCTTCAGTAACCTCTTCTTGGTACTCTGGATCGGCAGCGGCTCTAACCCCATCTATCCCCCAAAAAGCTACTTGAGCTGGAACTGATCCTCTTCCAGCAACCCTCGCAACAGAGCCAAGTTTCCTCGACACCAAAGGACTCGCTCCTTTCATAATAAGAGCCCCTGCCCCTGTCCCTGCCGCGACATTGGATTTAATTTCCTCTATGTCTTCGGCAGTTTGGATAGCTTTCTCTAAGTTAGAATATTCCTCCAAGTCAGTCTCTCCAATGTCAGGAGCATCTCCCTTTATTTTTATTTTTGGTGTCTTCTCCAGTTGCACCATAGCCGCTGGCGTAGTTGTCTTCTCCAGTTGCACCATAGCCGCTGGCGTAGTTGTCTTCTCCAGTTGCACCATAGCCGCTGGAGCAGGTGTGTTCTTGGGTGAGAGAAATAACCTTATGAGTGAGTTAGGCTTTGCCATGACTGCATTATACAAACTCCTCAACTCCACACAAGATCACAAGAAAGGTTCAAAATAATTTGACTTACTGGCTTAAAACCAGTAATTCTTCGTCATGCTATTTCGACTGCGTAAGAAGCAGCCTCTACCGCCGCCTCCAATTCCTATCGCACGGTGGTTCCGTAATCCTGCATCCGTAGAGCGTTTGCGGGAAATCACCGAAGATCCAGTGTTCCAGCAAGCGTGTGCCGTTCTCCAAGCCGCGAACCAGCCTACGGTGTCCGCCATCCAGATGGAAATGGACAAAGCTGCGGCCAGCCTTCAATGGCTCGCAGGCTTCAATGACTTTGAGCGAGCTCTCGTTGGGCTCACCCAATACCCCGAAACTCCCGTGGAGCAGACTCCGACCGAATGGGAATATCTGATTAACCCCGAAGATACTAATGAGTGATACTACTGCTGCTCCCGCCGCGGAGCCTACCGAACCTACCGCCTCGTCCGAACCCGCTGGTTTCATGGACGCCATTGATGCTGCCTTTGAACCTCCCGCAGACATCGTTCCCGCTTCTGCTGTGGAAGAGCCAACAGAACCCACAGAACCCACAGAGCCAACAGAGCCAACAGAACCCACAGAACCCACAGAACCCACAGAACCCACAGAGTCGACTGAGCCAACTGATTCGACCGAGTCTACTTCGGGAGTCGAGGATTTGGATGATCTTGAAGCAACTACCAAAGATTGGACTCCCCAAGCAGCTAAACGCTTCAAGGAGATCAAGGCAGAAGTGAAGACTTTTAAGGCAGAGAATGACTCCCTAAAGGCCGAACTTGAGCAGGCTAAACAGTCCGCAGTGGAGAACAAAGCTCTTGCTGATAATCCTGAGTTTGGGGATATGCAGGCTAGAATCGCTGACTACGAGAACCGATTGATTGTCACCAATCTGGAAGAGTCTCACGCTTATCAGACTGCAATCGCTGAACCCCTTCACGCTATCATAACAGAAGCTCAAGAGTTCGCGGAGACTCACAACATCGAGAGTGACGCCCTGCTGGATGCTATGACCTCCGACAATGATGAGCTGCTCTCGGAGCTGCTGGTTGATGTGCCTGAGCGTCAGCGCAGTCGCGTCTATAATATGATTGATGCCGCCCAACCCCTCGCAGCCAAACGCGAAGAGTTGGTTGCCAATGCTGAGGAGGCCCTCAAGGAAGCCCAGCAACTGGATGAAGAGCGAGCACAAGCCGAGATTCGCCAGCGAGCCAGCGAGCGTAAGGAGTCCGCCACACAGGTCGCCAATACTCTAAAGTCTAAGATCCCATTCCTCGAAAAGATTGAGGAGTTGGACATGGACGCTATCGCCGAGATCGGAGGAGAGACAGATCCTGCTCTGGTTGATCCAGTAAATGGAGCCTATCAAGTGATGTCTTCCAAAGTTCTACCTAAGATGGTGGGATACATTCTCAACAGAGAATCCGAGCTTCAAGGGGAGATCGACTCACTTACCGAGAAGCTCGCGGCCTATGCGGATGCTACTCCTTCCACGGGCGGTGGGTCGAGTGACGACACTCCAGCCAGTAAGAACCTTTCTGCGGGTGAGGATTTCCTTTCCGCAGTTGCCTCCCAGTTGGGCGGCTAAACACAAACCCACCGTGTCCCCCTAACGGGTCGTGTCCTCACGGATGCGACCCGTTTTAGTTTTTCTTGACTGCGTGTGTATTGTCATTGTATTCTTTCGGCACACTTCAAGAGTGCCAACCAATTTTGGTCCGCTGATGAACCACAAATCATCTTCTAGTAGTTGGAACAGTACTTGAGAAGATCAATGAAGCTACTGGCCTCTGCGCCAAGTCGTTCGCTTCGACGACAACCCCCGAGTAACCTCATCCATCTTTTCAAACCCCCCAACCCCCTACTACTATGGCTGTTAACGCAGGACAACTGTTTACCCAAGCTGATGGTACTACCAACATTGATACCATCCTTACCCAAGAAGCGAACCGCATCGGTCCCGACATTCACAAGCGGACTATGCATCAGTCTCCTTGGGTCGACCTCATCAAGCAATCCAAATTCCCCGACGGAATGGGTTATCAACTCGGCACTGTCATTTATGACCGCGCCCTGCCAGTAACCACCGCCAATGGCACCACTCTCGCTGGTTCCACTTGGACTGAAGTCGGTGCGAATGACCAGACTGCAACCACCAATGACAGCTCACTTGATCAGCTCATCGCTGGTGCTCGTGACACTAACATTGGCCCGCAGGACGGCAAGAGCTTCATCAGCTTCGCTCGCCAGCTCAAGCAATACTCGCTGCAACGCGCCGTGGTTGAGTCTCCCCGCATCAATGTGGAAGACCTCCGCTTCGCCGCTTACCGCACCGAGCAGCTCCGTGCTGTCATGGAAGCCCTCACCGAGTCTACCCACTATTCGTGGGAGAATCGTCACCGCGACCAGTACGATCTCAAGTGCGACAACTACGTCCGCTGCCGTACTACTGGTTCCGCCATCGTCACTGGACAAGAAGGCACCGCTTCTGCGAGCCTCGACTTCGGTGCTGATGATGCCACGTTGCCTACTGCCAACATCTCCGACGCAATGACCAAGAAGGTCTACAACCGCATGGTGCGTCAAGGTGCTGGTCGTAACGCCTACGGTCGTGAGAATGCTCGCCCTGTCTTCGGTCTGATCCTCAGCTCCGACGCCTCGGACACTCTGCTCCACGAGTCTGGTATCCGCGACGACTTCCGCTACAACGAATCCCGAGTCAGCGAGCTGATCGCTCCTCTCGGCGTTGAGAAGTCCTTCCGTGGTTTCTACCACCTCGTAGATGACCAAGCACCCCGCTACAAGGTCAGCGGCAGTGACAATGGCACTTGGGTCCGTGTGTTCCCATTCGATGTGGATGGCACTACCAAGGCTGTGGTCGACAACGCGGATTATGATGATGATACCGTCGCCGTCTATGAGACCGCCTACGTGCTGCACGAAGAGGTAATGGAAACCCAGATCCCTGAGCCTATCTCTGGTGGTAATGGCATCGCCTTCGATCCCATCAATTACCGTGGTAAGTTCGACTGGAAGAACATTCCATCCGTCGACCTCAACCCCGACGGCACCATCGGCTTCTTCCGTGGCATCCTTGCCTCGGCCTCGAAGCCTTGCAAGACCCAGTACGGTTACGCGATCCACTTTGATCGCACCTCCGCTACTCCCGCTGCTTAATCCTAACTGGTGGGTGGTTGCTCTTGTCACAGGAGCAGCCATCCACCACATCTCTTTTTTGCGCATGGTGGCAGTATATCTGTTGTCATGCGTATTTTTATGATGATTGATGTTTTGCTATGCGTTGGACACAGTCGCCTTGGAGACAAGCGAGGTGCAGTGAGTACGCTCGGTGCTGATGAGTATCAGTACAACACGCAAGTAGCTGAGATCCTGTCGGACTATTTGTCGGATAAAACCATTATTTCCGACATTTGCAGTCACTACCCTACGCGTGGATACACCAGCGCAATGAAGTGGGTTGGGAAACGATGCCACGAGGTACAGGCGAAGGTTGCAGTGGAACTTCATTTCAATGCCGCCTCTCGTGCTTCAGCTTCGGGGCACGAGTGGTTGATCTACAAGACATCGAAGAAGGGATACGAGTTGGCTAGGTGTTTTGAGTCTGCCATGATATCTGAACGTCCCGAAGCTGCACGGCGTGGAGTCAAAAGTTTGTTCAGTTCAGCGGATCGAGGGTACGGTTTTGTCGC
>Ga0098054_1001533_pt1 | contig 11545 bp, 17 predicted proteins | sample 16_taG_FD_75048 | JGI IMG/M metagenome (GOLD analysis project Ga0098054, IMG submission 75048) | Marine viral communities from the Subarctic Pacific Ocean - 16_ETSP_OMZ_AT15313 metaG | ecosystem: Environmental > Aquatic > Marine > Oceanic | place: Pacific Ocean | collected 2015-01-18
AAAAGATTTCTGAATACAATGACAAGCTTGAAGTTCTTAACAAATATTTTTAAAATAATTGTGGACTTTGTAATTAAGATATGATATAATGCACATTATTATGAACAACAAAACAAAAACTTTAACAAGGGATGAGTATAGAAACTTTCAAAAGTTTATAGAAAATTTACCTAGCCCGAAAGGATACATGGTAGAACATATAAATGATTACTATAAAGTTTCTTTTCTTAAGGACATAGACTTTTGTTGGGAAGACTTTTTTAATTATAATGATGGAGATGTTCGTGGCGTGTCATAAGGATAGCCCTCATAAATTTCCTTTTAAACTTATGACATACGATTCAATCGTGCAAGTTTCTGGTCTTGTGCCTTTAAAACCAGCTCCTTTTGAAACGTTTAAACGTGGTGCTAGAGCCACCGTAAAATCCTTTCCCCTTATCAATCAGGTTTGTGAAAGGTTGTGGATGAAGCAGGATAAGAACTATACCAAGTACTGCCACCCGTTTAAACAATCTCAAATTAATTTCAAAAAACTATTGAACTCAAAGCCAAAGTATGATATAATGGCTACACTTAATACAACCTAACGGAGGACAAAATATGCAAAATATGTATGAGTATTTAGATGGTAAAAGCATGTATGCTAATGTGACTGCACCTAACAGGAGATTTGAACCACACAAGTATCAAATCGTTGTGCTTACAGATGAGGATACTGCTAATAGACTGGAGGGTCTAGGTTTAAAACAGGTGAGAACCAGAGATGGTGAACTCAAATATGATGAACCTGCATTCTCTTTTAGTAAACATGCCAACAGAAAAGACGGGACACCTAACGCTGCACCTAAGTTAGTTGACAGCGAGGGAAATCCTATGGATGTATCGGTTGGTAATGGTTCGACAGTAAGGGTTAAGATTAAACCTTATACTGGAAATTACGGGACATTTGCAGAACTTATGGCTGTAAAGGTTCTTAACTTAGTTGAATATGCAGAGGAAGACTCTGATAACGAGGAATTTTAATATGATTATTAGTATAAAAAATGATGATGGTGAAGTCCAATATGATGTTAATAAGATAACAGATGAGGATAAGAAACGTGGAGCAACTGTGACTATTTCTAAGGTAGGTAATCTGGAAACTATCATAGAGGCTTTACAATTCGCAAGTTCTACACATAGAAGTAATCTGGAGAATCTTTTAAAAGAAACTCCTGAAGCTGTGGTAGAATTAGAAGAACCTGTTGAGGATGCAGAAACTATAGAAGAAGAATCAACAGATAACGTTTAAACATAGTGAGGGCTAACATGGAAAAAACGTGGGATAAGGTACATCAACCCTGTCCACTTTGTAACAGTAGTGATGCTGTTGGAATTAACGAAGACAATTCAGCAAAGTGTTTCAGTTGCGGTGAGTTTATGCCTAATTATAATAAAGCATGTGAGGGAAAAGATATGGAATTTCAAACGGAAACTAAACAACCTGACGTGGTAGATGAGGGAGTATTCTCAGCTTTAACTGACAGAAAAATCTCTCAGCCTACTGCAACCAAGTATGGAGTGAAGGTAGCACATGACCATCAAGGTAATGTTATCAAACATTTTTATCCATACTACAACGGACATGAACTGGCAGGTACTAAGTGTAGGAACGTAAAGAACAAAGACTTCTTTGTATCAGGCACTTATAATGAAACAGGTTTGTTCGGACAACAACTCTTCAAGAGTGGTAAGTATGTTACTATTACGGAAGGGGAGTGTGATGCGATGGCGGCTTATGAACTGCTTGGTAGTAAGTGGGCTGTGGTATCCATCAAACGTGGTGCTCAAGGAGCTGTACGTGATGTAAAAGAAAGCCTAGAGTTCTTTGATGAATTTGAAAATGTAATTATAGCATTCGATAATGACAAAGCAGGTAAGGAAGCAGCAGTAAAAGTAGCGAGGCTGTTTAAACCTAGTAAGGCTAAGATAGTTACACTCCCCAATGGGTATAAAGACCCTAACGATATGCTTAGAAATAACAAGCATAAAGAGTTTGTTGAATCGTGGTGGGCAGCTAAAGTCTATACCCCATCTGGTGTTATCAATGTATCAGAGCAACGAGAAAAATTTCACAACAGAGAAAAGAAACAAAGCGTTCCTTATCCTTACAAAGGATTGAATAAGAAACTCTATGGACTCAGACAAGGAGAACTTGTAACTCTTACAGGTGGAACAGGACTAGGTAAGTCTAGTGTTACTAGAGAGCTAGAACATTGGCTTATTAAAGAGACTCAAGATAACGTTGGTATCATAGCACTTGAAGAAGATTGGAGAAGAACTATTGATGGTATCCTTTCTATCGAAGCAGATGCCAGACTCTATATAGACCAAGAACGAGAGAAGTTTTCTACAGAAGAACTCGATAAAATGTTTGACATCTTATATGATGGAGAAAACAAGAATAGAGTATGGGTTCATTCTCATTTCGGTACTAATGATATTGATGACATCTTCACTAAACTTAGATTTATGATTATAGGATGTGATTGTAAGTGGGTAGTGGTTGACCATCTACACATGTTAGTTAGTGCTGTACATGAAGGGGATGAACGAAGAGCTATTGATTCTATTATGACTAAACTTAGAAGTCTGGTAGAAGAAACAGGTGTGGGTATTATTTTAGTTTCTCACTTACGTAGAGTAGATGGAAACAAAGGACATGAGAATGGGATAGAAGTTTCTTTATCACATCTTAGAGGTTCAAATAGTATTGGACAACTGAGTGATTGTGTGATAGCATTAGAAAGAAATCAACAATCAGATGATATAGATGAAGCTAGGACAACAAAAATGCGTATCTTAAAATCAAGATATACAGGAGATGTAGGCATGGCTTGTAGTGTAATGTATGATACTGAGACTGGAAGACTTACTGAACTAAGTAATGATGACATTGAGTTCGGTGGTAGTTCAGACGAGGCATTTTAATTATGGATTTAGTATTTGACATAGAGACAGATGACTTACAAGCAACTAAGGTATGGTGTATTGTAGCTCAAGACCCTGATACTGGTGAACTATTTAAGTTTACTCCAGATGAATTAGAGAAGGGGTATGAATTTTTAGCTACTGCTGATAGGCTCATAGGTCATAACATAATTGGTTTTGATATACCTATAATACATAAGTTTAGTGATATAGATTTATCACATATCCCAGTACTAGATACCTTAGTACTATCACGTTTGTTTAATCCTACAAGAGAAGGTGGACACAGCTTGGAAAACTGGGGATACAAGTTAGGTTATAATAAAATAGATTTTGATGACTACCTAAATTACTCACAAGAAATGTTAGACTATTGTGTTAGAGATGTTGAATTAAATACCCAAGTGTTAATAGAATTAAGAAAAGAAAGTAAAGGATTTTCTAAAGACTCAATCAATATTGAACAGGGTGTTGCTAAAATTATTAAAGAGCAAGAAACAAATGGTTTCAAGTTTGATATGAAATATGCTGAACTATTATTAGCTGAATTACGAGAAACAAAACAATCAATAGAAGATGAGGTACAGAAAACCTTTACACCTAAATGGGTGGATAGTAAGTTAGTTACACCTTATATTAAAAAAGATGGTCAGCTATCTAAACGAGGACTAACTGATGAAGAATATACAAACTGTTTAAACACTTCCAACTTTAATCCTTTTATGCGTAAAACTTTACAAGAGTTTAATCTTGGTAGTCGTAAACAGATTGGAGAATACCTAATTGATTTTGGGTGGAAGCCAGATAGATTTACACCAACAGGTCAACCCATCGTAGACGAGAAAACTTTATCAAAGATAACTCATATCCACGAAGCAAAATTAATTGTAGACTTTTTATTATTACAGAAAAGGATAGCACAAATTGATTCGTGGTTTGAAGCAGTCAAGGATGATGGAAGAGTGCATGGATTTGTAATACCTAATGGTACTATCACAGGTCGCATGACCCATCGTAATCCCAACATGGCACAAGTTCCTAGTGTTTCTAGCCCCTTCGGTAAAGAATGCAGAGCTTGTTGGACTGTTGATGAAGGTAATGTTCTACTAGGCGTTGATGCTAGTGGACTAGAAATAAGAATGTTAGCACACTATATGGCTGACGAGGAGTTTATAAATGAAATTATCAACGGAGACATTCACACCTCTAATCAAAAACTTGCACAACTTGAATCTAGAGATAAGGCAAAGACATTCATCTATGCACTCATGTACGGAGCAGGAGATGAAAAACTTGGAAACGTGGTCGGAGGAAGTAAAGATGATGGTCGAAGAGCTAGACAACATTTCTTCGATAATAAGCCTTCATTTAAATCTCTTAGAGATAGAGTACAAAGAGCATCATCAAAGACTTATCTCAAAGGAATAGATGGTAGAAAACTTTATGTGCGTAATCAACATTCATCTTTGAATACTTTATTACAGGGAGCAGGTTCTATTGTAATGAAGAAAGCACTTATTGATTTAGATTTAAAGTTACGTTTAAACACCATTGATTATAAGTTTGTTGCTAACATACATGATGAGTGGCAGATAGAGGTGAAAGAAAATCAAGCAGATTTTGCAGGTTCTTTAGCTGTAGATAGTATTATTAAAGCTGGAGAAGAATTTAATCTTCGCTGTCCTTTGGATGGTGAATACAAGATAGGAGGGAACTGGAGTGAAACACACTAAAGATGAGGTGAAACCTAATAAGGAAGATAGAAAGAAATTTGATATTGATTTAGAATATGGTACAATTCGTGAAGAAAAAATTGTAGACATGCTTTCCAATAAAAAGATAGAAGTTAAATCTGAACGAGGTATGTGGATGAAGACAGGAAACATTTGTGTAGAATATGAATGTTGGAACAAACCATCTGGTATTAGAGCAACTGAATCAGACTATTGGTTTCATAACCTATGTGTAGGAGACAACGAATTTTGTACGCTTGTATTTAAAACAGATGTACTAAGAACTATAGTTGATAAGCTTGATACATTTAAGACTGTATCAGGTGGAGACAACAACGCAAGTAAAATGTTTCTAGTTAATTTACAAAAATTATTTTCAAGTGACGTAATCAAAGCATTCAAGGAATCAGAAAATGAAAAAGAAAAATAATAAAACTGTTGACAGTTCTTCTCAAGAAGTATATAATAAATTAGCTGCTTCAAAATATAAATCAGAGGCTGGTCATTGGTACACTAGAGAGGGTGAACCTATGTACACAATCATAGGTGCTAATGGTAAAGAAAGAAACACCACACTTCGAGATGCAAAGAAGGAAGGTTTTGTTCCTTCGGTTACTACTATTCTAGGTATGGTAGCTAAACCCTCACTAGAAAACTGGAAAATAAATCAGGCTCTTAACTCCGCACTTACTTTAGAAAAGCAAGACAATGAATCATTAGAAGAGTTTGCCTACAGGTGCAAACAAGATTCTAAAGAGATAGGTCGTAAGGCTGCTGAAAGAGGTACAGAGATTCATGCCAATATTGAGAAGGGATTCTTAGGGTTAGGTACGTCTAGTACTTATGAGATAATTCAGGCGTGGTTAGATGAAAACTTTCCTGATGAAGAATGGATTGCAGAAGATTCTTTCTGTGCTAATCAAGGTTATGGTGGTAAGATAGACTTGTATTCTAAGTCTGGTATCTTTGTAGATTTTAAAACTAAAGATAACCTTAAAGGTAAAGACCCTGCCAAGTTAGTTTATGATGACCACGGTATGCAATTATCTGCGTATGCACAAGGTTGCAATATAGATGAACCTGAACGAGTATCTATATTTGTAGATAGAGAAGATACAGACCTAGTGTTATGTCATATCTGGGATAAAGAAACACATACTAAACATACACAAATGTTTAATAGTATATTACAATTTTGGAAACTGGTAAAGAATTATGAATGGCAAGAAAGCTAAACTTATAAGAAGAAAAGCAGAGAACATGTTGATTGAATGGTTAAGAACGATGACACCTGATAGTGAAGATACATCTAAAATTAATAGAAAGAACCTTCACGAGTTCTTACCAGAACAGACACATGTTTTTGGTATGGGTCGCATGTTGCTAAGTGCATATAGCCTCAGATGGTTTACGAAAAAAATAAAACGTAATCCCGATGTAACTTTAGAGGAGTTATTACGTGGCTAGAAAACCAAGGAAGGTTAGACCTAAGAAGATTAATGTCCCTAAAGGCTATGATAGTATGTGGGAATATGATATACATAAATCAATTTTAACTGGCTGGAAACACCATACTTCTAATATAGAATATACTGTTTCTCATACATATAAGACCGACTTCATTAAAACTATTGATGGTAAGATAATATTATTAGAAGCTAAAGGAAGGTTCTGGGACTATGCTGAATACAGTAAATATATTTGGATTAGGAAAGCCCTTTCTTTTATGGTTGATAATTATGAATTGGTATTCCTGTTTCAGAAACCTTACTCTCCTATGCCACAAGCAAAGAAAAGAAAGGATGGTACGAAAAGAACTCATGCAGAGTGGGCTGAGACTAATAACTTTAAATGGTATAGTGAAGATACTTTACCAGAGGAATGGACTACATGAAAAAGAAAAGAGATTATAAATTTAACGAAGATAAAATTTTAGAAACAATAAAGTTTCATATAGATAGTACATACAACCAACACTATGCTCATGGAAAATATCAAGCAACGGATATGATATTAGATGCTGGTCATGGAGAAGGTTTTTGTATTGGTAATATAATGAAATACTCAATGAGGTATGGTAAGAAAGATGGTAAGAACCATACAGACTTGCTAAAGATTATACACTATGCTATAATAGCTTTATATTTAATAGGAAAAGATAATGACTGAAGATAAAATAGGAAAGAAACCTCACCTTGGTATATGTATAAATTATGATAAAGAAAAAAAGCTTGATAAGTTTAGTTTAGATACACTAAAGGATAGATATTTTTGGGACAAAGAAACACATGCCCAAGAAGCATTAGCAAGGGCTTCAGTTTTCTCATCTACCTTCAAAGGAGAAACAGATTATGAATTGGCTCAGAGACTTTATGACTACAGTTCCGACTGTTGGTTCATGTTTAGTACTCCTATACTTAGTAACGGAGGAACAACTCGTGGGCTTCCTATCAGTTGCTTCCTTAATTATGTTCCTGATAGTAGGGCTGGTTTATCTGCTCATTATGATGAGAACATATGGTTGGCTAGTTCGGGTGGAGGCATCGGTGGATATTGGGGAGATGTTAGGAGTAATGGTATATCTACTACTCATGGCTCTCGTTCTACTGGAAGCATTCCTTTCATGCATGTAGTAGACTCTCAGATGTTAGCCTTCAATCAAGGCACTACAAGACGAGGAAGCTATGCAGCTTACATGGATATAAGTCATCCAGAGATTGAAGAGTTTATTAATATGCGAAAAGAATCTGGTGGTGATATAAATAGGAAGTGTTTAAACCTTCACAACGGAATTAATATTACCAACACATTTTTAGAAGCGGTACAAGATGATACTGACTGGAGATTAATAGACCCTAAAACTAATAAAGCTGTTAAGACAATTAACGCTAGAGATTTATGGTGGCAAATACTTTTTGCTAGAGCAGAAACAGGTGAACCTTACATGATTAATATTGATACTTGTAATGAAGCCTTACCAAAACTTCAAAAAGATTTAGGTTTATCTATAAGACAAAGTAATTTATGTTCTGAAATAACTTTACCTACAGACGAAGAAAGAACAGCAGTCTGTTGTTTGTCTTCAGTAAACCTAGAACACTTTGATAAATGGTCAAAGGATAATTTATTTATTAATGATTTAATCACAATGTTAGATAATGTATTACAACATTACATTGATAATGCTGTAGATACATCGCAACTTGGAGAGTACAATGCAAATTTTAAAAGGTTCTCAAACTATATTAAAGAAGATAAAGAAGGGTATGCAAAGTCTGCCTACTCAGCGTATAGGGAAAGGTCTGTTGGTCTTGGGGCAATGGGCTTCCACGCTTATCTTCAATCTAAAGGAATACCTTTTGAAGGTATATTCGCAACTGGCTTCAATCATAAAGCCTTTGGTCACATCAAAAGAGAAGCGACAAAAGCTACTAAACTCTTGGCTGAAGAAAGGGGTGAAGCTCCTGATGTACATGGTTCAGGGGTTAGAAATGCTAATCTACTTGCTATTGCTCCTAACGCTAGTTCCAGTATTATTTGTAGTGGGACTTCCCCTAGTATTGAGCCTTATAGGGCTAACGCATATACGCACAAAACTTTATCAGGCACTTACCAAGTTAAGAACAAATTCTTAGAAAAACTTTTTAAGTCTAAAGGATTAAAAGGTAAGAAGCTTGAAGAGGTTTGGAAAGATATATCAGCTAATGATGGTTCAGTACAACACCTAGATATACTTGATGATAAAGAAAAAGAAATATTTAAAACTGCAAATGAGATTAATCAGATATGGATAATAGAACACGCACACATGCGACAAGAATATATCTGCCAAAGCCAAAGTGTAAATCTATTTTTCACACTACCTAAAACTACAGAACCTCAAGAGATACACGATGAGTATATGCAATATGTTAGTGATGTCCATTGGTATGGAATGCATAATTTAAAATCATTATATTATTTTAGGTCTAATGCAGCACGTAATGTAGAGAATGTTAATGTTAAAGTCCCACGAATTAAATTAGAAGACGTGGACTGTATTGCTTGTGAAGGTTAATCGTGTCTGATACTTTTAGAAGTTTCTGTATTAGAATGTGGTTAGACCATTGTGATGAAACAGCAGCTTTCGGTGCTGAAAAATTAACCGAAGAAGAATATATAAAAAAATATAACAAATGGCTACTTGAAAAGTATGCTGAAAAACTAGAGGATAAAAAATGATAAAAATAAATGATGAGTTTCCTTCGTTTAATTTAGAAGGAGTAGATGGTGATAATAGAATACAAAGTATAAGTTCGGAGAATTATATAGATGATTGGAAAGTATTTTATTTTTACCCAAAGGACTTTACCTTTATATGTCCTACTGAAATTGAACAAATGGATAGGATACAAAGAGAATTAAATATTCCTGTTATAGGATTTAGTGGAGACAATGAGTATTGTAAACTTAATTGGAAACAGAACAATAAACTTATTGAAAATATTATACATCCATTAGTTGCTGACACAGGACTATCATTATCTAATGAGCTAGGTATTGTAGATGAAGAGAATGGTGTTTGTTTTAGAGCTACATTTATTATAAACCCTAACAATAGAATACAACATATATCTATAAACGCTTTAGACACAGGTAGAAATGTTGATGAAATTATAAGAACTTTACAAGCTTTACAATCTGGTGGTCTTACTGGATGTAATTGGAAAATAGGAGATGAATTACTATGAGCTTATTAAGGACTAGAGATTACTACAAACCATTTGAATATCCTTGGATGTATGATTATTACAAACTACAAAATCAAATGCATTGGATGCCTGAGTCTGTGCCCCTGCATACGGATGTAAAAGACTGGCAAGATGTAACTCCAACAGAAAAGAATTTACTCACACAAATATTTAGATTGTTTACGCAGTCAGATGTGGATGTAGCTTCAGGATATATAGATAAATATATGCCGGTATTTAAAAAACCAGAAGCAAGAATGATGATGAGTTCTTTTGCAAACATGGAATCAATCCATCAAGATGCGTATAGTTTATTACTTGACACAGTAGGTATGCCTGAGATAGAATATAAAGCATTCTCAGAGTATGAAGAGATGGCAGATAAGCATGATTATGTTGGGAAGTTTAAACCAACTAAATCTAATAAAAGAAACATAGCTAAACCTCTAGCAGTTTACTCTGCATTCACAGAAGGACTACAATTATTTAGTAGCTTCGCAATCTTATTAAACTTCCCAAGATTTGGAAAGATGAAAGGGATGGGACAGATTGTAACTTATTCTATTAGAGATGAGTCAATGCATGTTGAAGCTATGACTAAACTGTTTAGAGAATTTATACAAGAGAACATAGAGATATGGACAGATGACTTTAAGAAAGAACTATATCAGATATGTAGAGATATGGTAGGACTTGAAGATAAGTTTCTTGATTTAGTATTTGAGATGGGAGACTTACAAGGTCTAACTAAAAAAGATATGTATGCGTATAATAGATATATAGCAGACAGGAGATTACTTCAGCTAGGATTGAAAACAAATTATGACCAAAGAGAGAATCCTCTTAGTTGGATTGATGAAGTTATGGGTGTTGAACATCAAAACTTCTTTGAAGGTAGAGCAACGACATATATGAAAGCAGGTCTCAGAGGAAAACAAGACTTGATAAACTTCGCAAATTTAAGGATGGATAATGAATGATAAAAAGGAAGCTAACCTTATTAGTTTTAAGGTTCTTTTAACGAAAGATAATAAGATAGTAACAGAATTATCTCAACTACCTATAAAGGATGTTGATAAATGTTTCCCTGTACACGACAGAGTTTTTATAAAAACTTTACTTCGTAGAGCAAATGAGAAACTCAAACCAATCCATAGGTTTTTAGAACTAGAAACCGAAGCTTTATGAAAAACGACCTCATAGAATGCCCGTAGTTAAACGAATAGGATGTTAGTAATACCATTGGTCCAAAAACATCTAAAGTTTAACCACGAGCTTCTGTGTAGCTCTCAGAGCATTTAGCTATTTTTAGCCAGATATTCTAATCTTTTTAGGCTTTTTCTCGTCTGGAACTATTCTTTCCATGATAATAGATAGAAGACCATTCTTAAATGTAGCTTTTCTAACTTCAATATCTTCAGCTAGATTAAAACTTCTTTTAAAAGAACGCATGGCTAATCCTTTATGGACAATACCATCTCTATCTTCTTCTTTCTTTTCATAAGAAATGTTCAAAACATTCTCAGCAACTTCGACTTCAATATCTTTATTGGTCAAACCTGCTAAAGCCATTTCGATTGTGTAAGTTTCCCCATCTCTTATAAGATTATAAGGTGGGTAACTTGGTGAGGCATGTTGTAGTCCTTGATGTTTAAACAACTCGTTGAAGAGTCTATCAAATCCCACAAATGATGTTGATAAATTTGGATGTTTTAAATCCAACAATAGTTTGCTATTCATAATTTTACTCCTTAGTTAAGCAAGTTAATATTCATGGTACGCATTATGCCATACCATACCTACTATTATAGCCCTTATATTTGATTTGTCAAGTCTGGACTGTAAATTCTTATCTCTTCTTCTTTACCTTTAACCTTTATATTTCCTATTTCAGTAAAGACCCAGCCTGAAGGTAGCTGTAATGCAGTAGCTCTAGACATGATAGTTTTATTATCTATGTACTCTCCTCTCCCTGCTGTGGCTTCGAGCCTAGCTGCGAGGTTGACTGCATCTCCAATGACCGAGTAATCGAATCTGCTCTCAGACCCCATGTTCCCCACAATACAAGTACCTGTATTAATACCAGTACCAACATTAATAGGAGGCAATCCC
>Ga0098054_1001536_pt1 | contig 11535 bp, 13 predicted proteins | sample 16_taG_FD_75048 | JGI IMG/M metagenome (GOLD analysis project Ga0098054, IMG submission 75048) | Marine viral communities from the Subarctic Pacific Ocean - 16_ETSP_OMZ_AT15313 metaG | ecosystem: Environmental > Aquatic > Marine > Oceanic | place: Pacific Ocean | collected 2015-01-18
GACCCAATACCAAACAGCATAGCGTGCTCGATATCCATCTTATGTTCCATTAACTTTTCCTGCCAAACTCTCTTGTACTCATCAGCCTTGCCACGATAGCGTGTAGCCATTGCGGTACCTGAGAACATAGGTATAGCAGTTTTAAAAATCTGCACATACCCTTCACGGTCATACATCTCATCTTTCCATCCTTCAGGGTCAGTACCACCTTCTGCGAAAGCACTACCAACTACTTGACCTTTTGCATCTGCTTCAACTTTAATTTTCGAAGCACTCGCAGGCGTTATTGCACCTGTGCCCGGTTTCGAAAGTGAGATAAAAGCAAGTACTAGTCCTGAAGCGGCGGCATCCCCAGCTAAATCTGGGTCTGCTGTTATCTTGAATGTTGCGTGATGCACATCTGCGGCATATGAACTACCATCTGATGCATACTTACATTCAAGTTGGATTAACTGGTCTTTTAATAAGAACAGTGGTTGAACTGCTGTTGTAACAGTCCTTCCATATTTGTCATAAAGACAATCAACTAATACCTTTTCGTTTGAAGCGTAGGCAAAAGCCCCACTTGAATAAGCGGCGGCTACTTCGTTGGTTGTTTTTATCTCAAAGTTACGGCGTTGCCATTGATGACGCTGTTCCAAAAATTTGAATACAGGGTCATCCGTGGATTTCTTAGCAACTTTTGAGAGATAGACAAAAAATGGAGATTGGGCTGGTGCCAATTCAGCAACTCGTTCGCCAAAGTTATACATCCGTCTGCTATCATTGATAGAAGAAGATTGCATTGCACCTCCGGCGTTGATACTATACTGGTCTGCCATTTTAGACTCCTAGTCTATTATGTTTAAGTTACCCTTAGTCATTCCAAGGATTTTTACTTTTATAGTCACCAATCAAATCATCCATTATGATGTCCTCCGGACTTTTGGTCGTCTGTGCAGTGTTTGCTGCACTTTGAACGCCCATAGGCGAAGGAATTGATTGTGCTCTCTGGACTTGATTGAACGCTGGAGAGGGCTGTGCTGGTTGTTGTGCAGGTACCTGTCCTTTGTCCATTTGATACAAACGCCATAAGTTATCAACATTTAACGATTCGGGGGAACTCATTTTTTCAACAAAATCAGCGATTTCGGTATCATTTGCACCGTAATTCTGCTTTAATTGTGAAGAAATTTGGTTCACCTGTTCGGCGTTACGCTGTTCAGCTTCATATGCTTCTTGTTGTCTTCGTTGGTTTTCCTGTAAGGTTTCCCTTTCCTGTCTTAGTAAGTCAGATTCATATGAAACCCTATCACTATTCCATTCATCCATATCATCACGATACTGGTCCATTTGGTCCAGATATTGTGCAGATTGGCTAGATGGGTCATCATAGGCTTCAGCTCTGTTGAAGTTCATGGGTCTTGTTGGTTTCTCTGGTGAGTCACGAAACGGCTCGGGCTCAGGGTCCTCAATTTCTTGAGGCTGAGCTTCAATCGAGTCTGGGCGTTTAATAGTATCCTGTAGAATCTCTACAGTTTTCTTTAATTGCTCATTCTCATTTTTGGCTTTGTCTGCTTCAGACTGCCAATATTGATAACGAACCTCTTCGTTATTTGCTGAATCTGCAAAACGCACTTCTCCATTGGGTACGGCAGAACCTTCAGCTACCGGAGTAGGTGCTTGTTCTGGTATGTTCCCACCAGCAGGTGCGAATACTTCATCAACTACTTCCTCTGTGAACAGAGAATCCTCCAAGTCGGTTACTTGACCTTGTTGATTTTCTTGAGACATATCAATGTTTCCTCAATATGGAGCCCTAACTAGCGTTTAGGGGTATCCTTTTTTGTGCCAGCATCCTTCTTCGCTCTTTTGATTTCAGATGCTATTTCACTAGTAGCGTCATCAAGGCGTTTCTCATATATGGTTCCGGCGGCAGAAGCACGGTTCGAAACCTTATCGAGGTCAGCCTTAAATTTTTCAACCTCAACTCGTTGTTTAAGATTAACATTCTCTCTATCCCTAGATTGCATATCACCTTGTAACTTCTTGATTTGTTCTTCAGCACCTTGCAATTGAGACTGTAGTTGTTCAATTGTGTCAGTTCTTTCAAGAACGCCTTCAACATCGAAGATTTCTGTTTTCTTCAGAACTTCTTCTTTGTCTATCAATCCATTACGATAAGCATCCATATAGAGTTCGAGTTGAGCATAACGATTAGTTGGTAATGTTGAGCCAGTAACAATTACTGCATCATAGTTACCTATTCCAATGTCATTAAACTTTCGTATGGAATCAGTAAAATCGTCATAATAATTCTTATTTATTAAATATTCGCTGGTCGTATTGTTGGGTTGCACCAGACGGATAACTTTTTCTTCTTGGTACAATTGTTGCATAAGTGGGATTGCAACAGCACAAACCCGACTCAGACCAGCTTCAATGTCCATTAACTTTGATTTTATCTTTCTTTGACCGAAGTCATCGATAGATACAGTAGCCTTATAAGTATGAGGGGCGGCTTGAGAATTCCCCATCATTAACTCATATAGACCAAGTTGATGGTCAATATCTGATTTCGCAGTCTGTTCATTTTGATATAACTCATTTGGTAATGGAAGAGGTTGAACTGGTTGGGGTGCTCCTTGGTCGAAATCGACTTCGATAGCAACTCCCGGTTGTGACCATTTAGATTCAAACTCTCTCATATCTACTGAACCTGCTGGAACTAAAATCTTTACATTCGTACTTGTTGTAGCGTGAGCAATTATCAAAGACCTAGTCTTATTGATATACTCTTGCATATCCTTACACATTCTAACATCAGACATAGGATATGGTGTTCTAGTATGAATATTCATGAATGGTATTATTGGATACTTATCTGTTGGTAGTACCCTCTTATAAAGTAGTTGGTCCCCCATTACTACTATTTGACATACTCTGCATACATCTATTTGTACAACTTTAATTAATTCATCCTTTATCATCTCTCCTACAGTAACCTGTTCTATCTTTGGTTCTGGAGGTAGATTATCAGGTGGAAGTCCCTGTTGCTTAGCTTGTTCTAACATTTGTGCATGAGCCTGCATCAATTGTTCCATAGTCTGCTGTGCTAAATCTTGCCTAATAAAAGGTCTATTCTCAATATACCATGCTGGTTGTTCAGTATAAGCTTGAAATTCTTCATCATCCATTACTGCTTCTCTACCAGTAAATGATTCGTGTATTCTATATCTTGATACCATTTCTTTATAGTATCTCTCATAACCCCTTACATATTCATCAGATTTACCTAATGCAGAATCAGTTAATGTTTCTATATCTTCAGGGAATATTGCCTTTCCATCATGTTCTCTACCTGTTGAAGGTCTATCAGAACTTCTATCTGATGTAGCATTTTTAACCTTAGACTCATACATAGGATAAAGTTTAGCAGCCTGCTTCTTTGTGAACATCCTTGATATAATAATGTTCTCAGCATCGTCACCAAATCTATCTCTTGAGTTAGGGTCTATATAAATATCTAATGGGTCTATATCTTTAATAACAACTTCACCCTTACCATTGTCTCTCATAGGGTCTTGATATACTAACATAGCACCCATTCCACAAACATAGTAATCATCTACTACACTTCTAAGTGCTGTTACACCATCTGATATATCCCACATATAAGCAAGTAATCCATTTAATAACTGAGCTACTTGATTATCACTATCTTCACGGGGTGAAACTCTGAACTGAGGTCTATTAGCAGTTAGTAGGGCTTTTGCCATTTCTACTGCTGGATGAAGTCTATTTACTACAATTGGAGCCTGACCACGCTCTCTAAGAACTTGAGCTTGTTCTTTAGTCCATTGCTGTCCTAATCTGAACTCTCGGTCTTCTTGAGCTTGAACAGCCCATTTCTCTCTATTATTGGAGTAATCGGTAAAGAGGTCTTGAGTTTCCTCTACATGAATTTGTTTAGATGTACTTTTCTCAGCCATAAGTTATCCACCATGAAATTAGTTATTACATTGTCATCCAGTCAAGTACTTTTCTTCCAAGCTCTTCTGCCTTGTCTATTGCAGTAAAATGCTCTCTTCTAGTAGGTCTTGCACCATCTAATGCAGTCCATACAGCATCCATAACATCATCATGCTTTCCTCTTGGATAAGATAAGAACTCAGACTGTGCCTCAATATCCTGAGGTCTAAAAAAGAATTGTTTTTTCGCAAGTAACGGGACCAGTGAAAGTAATCGCTCTGATTTTCTATTTCTGGGTTTAACGCCCTTCTCCAGTCCCGGTATATATAAGTTTTGTTCTTGCATCTGTTTCCTAACAGCACTCCTAAGTGCTTCCTGATAAGCAACAGTTTCTATCTTCATTCTTTTCGGTCTATATTTCTTATATTGCTTAATAATAGCATCCGGCTGTTCAGCAGGGTCAATCTTTGTTCTAACAAGATTAATCATATATACATTACCTTTTTTATCTATTCCTAATGTTGCGATAACAAAGAAGTCAGCTTTTATAGATAATGAAGATGCTGGGTCAACTCCAGAGTATACTGCTACTGGAACTAACTCATCTTCTTCGTCAGGTTTCTCTTTAACAAGGAGAGACTGTCCATCTCTGATTTCAAAGTCATAGTGATGTATTTGGATATATTCAGGTTTAAAGGGAGCATCATCAGGAGATTGTGCTATATTCATATACTCCTGATAGAATCCATTAAGGTTTCCTACTGAGGAAAATTCATCCTTAATCTGTAATATTCTTTCTTTAGGGAATCTAGCTTCCCATAAACTCTTCTCATTCTCATCCCATATAGAATACCAGAGTACATCCCAAGCAGGTGACTCCTTAGCCCAACATAAAAAGCAATCTTCTGATATTACTGTACCAATCATCGCTATTCTACCATCATCTGATAATGATGGTATAACAGCTTCAGTAATCCACTTACGATTCTTAGCTCGGGCTTCTGGGGTAAATGCGTTTAACTCTGATTCAAAGTCGTCAATAATAATAAGGTTAGGTCTTGTATCACCCTCAATGAACCCTCTAACTCTTTGACCAGTCCCCACAGCGATAATACGAGAACCATTTGCCAGAATAATATCATTATTAGTCCACCTACGAGAAGTATTGGGACCCATGTCTCCAAAGTTCTCTGAGAAAGTTTTTGAATGTGTAAGATGGTACTTTATCCTTGAGAGAAAGTTGACAGACTGACTTTGGCTTTCTGATATAATGACAATGAATAAGTCTTCAGTTTCGGGTTTAAATGCAACTTTCCATAGGGGGTAAATGAGACTAACAGTAGTAGACTTAGCAGTGCCACGGGGAGCCGCAATAAGAAGCCTTTTCTTAGACTCATTGCGAAGATGGGAATATAGTTCAGTGTGAAAAGGTGGAATATCCCTATTAAGAGCAGTAGGGAAACAGACTTTACCAAAAAGTCCCATATTCTCCCTAAACTTCTTAAGTACTTGGAGTTTCTGATACTTTTCCTCGTAGTTCTCCATTATTTTCCGTTGTTTCTGTTAGTTTCAACTTCTGTTCTTCCTCCAGAACATCGGCTATTAATTTTTTAGTAGATACACCTTCTATAGACCTTGTGGTCTTCATAGTGTCCTTATCATCCATACCATGTAATGACATAAGCTTTTCTGTTGCCCTCATCATATTGGTAACATCTTTCTTATCTCTTGCCATCTGTATTGCTTCCTCTAGTAATTCCATTACATACTTAGAGTCCTTACCCGAGTCTTTTAATAATACATCTAATTCTTCTCTTACCACTTTTTTAAACTCCTCTGTTCTAATCCTTCTTTTCCAGCGTCTTCTCTGCTGGGGAGTTGTTTGACCCATGACCATATCAATAGCAAGGTCTGCTTCAAAGTTTGTTGAAACATATGCGAGGGCAAGGTTCTTCCATCTTTCGGAACGAGACTGTACTTCAAGGGCTGGTTTCCCAGTGAGGGTCCAAGGAGTCGACCTGCCCTCGGCATAAAATTTCTGTGTCTTAGATTTTGGATTGTGCATAATGTACCCATATGGAGTTCTGATATACAAGGTTGGCTGATTTCTGTCTGATTCATATAGTTTTCTCTTTAATACAATAGCAACATAACCATCATCGCTTAGGCAATATTCGTTTTCTTTTGCTAACTTCCAATGGGAAAATTGGACCCCTTTGTCCTTCGCTTCTTTCTGCGTATACACCGGGTACGACTTCCTCCCATCCTTGTGATTGATTGCTATCTTGTACACAATTATCGCATATTCCGTCACTATTCATTGTCGGCTTATCACAGCCATGACACATGAATGGTGTTGGCATTACCTATTTTTCCAATAGTATAGCCACTTTGTTTTATTTACTTCCCATTCTCCCTTTTCCCATAACTTACTGTTATAGAAAACAAGAACAAGAATAAACATTAACATAATTTCTACCATTTAGTAATCCTTTCCTAATGCACCATTAGCTTTATATCTTTCTACTCTATCCTTTAATTTAAGAATTTCTGTAGCAACATATACACAAGCGTCTAATATCTCCTCCAAGGATTCCTGAATCATATCTCGACCATCAGTTAGTTGCATGTCCTGTCTATACTTACTCTGACCTACCTCTAAGCGATGTGATATTAGTTTTACAATTCTTTCATTTGTTCCCTTTACGGGTTTCTGCATTCCTCTTTCCTTCAACTCCTCGCCCATTCCTTCGGCACAAGAGATGCAGGTATGAACACCATAAATTAACCCTATGTTACTGGTATCTTCCCTATTGCCACATACAGTGCAATATAAGGTTTGAAGTTTAGTAATCCTTGAATCAGACATGTAAACTCCTTCTAAACCATCCATACCAGAATTTCTCCTGTGCTGGCTTCTTTATTACTATCTCAGCAAACTTTAATACTCTGTATGCTCTGAGTCTATCGACTTCCAGCTTCTTAATGTTCTTGAGCGTGTTAGGACCCACTCTTCCGTCAACGACCACTGCCCCTTTGTATTTGCCATTAATAGCCTTTTGAAGCACTTTACCAGCACCCCTAAGACCAAAATTGACAGCCATATCAAAGTATACATGCTGTAGTGCTGGTGGTACGAGATAAGATTTAGATGGCTTCCAATAGTGTAGATAATACAGTTCTTTAGCCCTATCTATGGTTAAAGCCTTTATATCTTCCTTTGGATAAGCCTTCTTGCTTATTCCGTACTTAGTTTCTCCACCTCTATCTGTTGGGTCGTTAACATAGCCACCTTCCGATTCTATAACCTGTTCGATTATCTTCTCAAAGTCTTCACTATACATATGACCTCCTTTTGAATTATGTGAAATGCTCTTAATCCAAAGAGCTTTGTCTGAAGATACGCTAAATACATACTATTTATCAACAACTTTGTTAACTGGTACAGTATCAGGTGTATCTTTGGAGCTAGAGGGTGTTGTATTACCCGATTTGTCCAAAATCTTAGTCTTTTTCTTAGCTTTCTCATCATTTGCTTTAGCCTCCTTAATCTTGCTCTCTACGAACTTACCAAATTCCTCATCATCTTCACAGTACTCTACATACATAGAGAATACAGCAAAGAAATCCTGGACTTGGTTGTATAATGCGTTGAATTTGTTACCTATCTCTCTTAGATAAGCATCGTGCATTCCAATCGCTTTGTCTCTTTCTTTATTGGTAGGCTTTTTAGCCCTTGCTTTTGTCATATATGACCTCCTTACAGTCTCGATTTCTTACTTAGGTACCTAAGAAATTAAAAGGCTTATCTTAATATTGTAATCCTTATTTCTTAGCTAACTACTAGGCTCGAAGCTAAGGTCTGAAAGCTAGCGTGTCAAGTTTTTTATGTACAATTCTAAGATTTTCATACTCCATATGGTGCCAACAGTACTTCTGACCCTCCTTTAGGTCAAGAAACCAGTGGACCACACTATCCTGAGCAGTTACCTCCTCAAAGATGGTATTAGTCACCTCACCTTCATAGAAAATAGGGTTATTGGGTACATCATTTCTTAAAATTCCACTAAAAAATATACAAAAAGCTGATATTACTATGGTTTTCATGGGATGAAATTATAAAGATAAAGCCGTTGAAAAAAGGTCATTCCCAAAAATAGTTGTAGAATGAGAGTTCCTGATATACACTGGCAGGTACCCCGTCTAATTTCACCCCCGTGGGGTTCCCTCCGGTTGAAAGTTAGTTCATATATAGGTCGCCTCACAGACGCCGTCAATATATACTGGGGTAGAATACCAGCACTCTGCACTGCTATCCCTCACTCGCACACTCAGTACTACTGATAACCTATTGGTGTGTGCTCACTTGGGCTAGGACACTCGTGCCCGTGCTCGTTGGCTGTTATTCTACAAGTGTGGTTATTTGTTTTAGTCCTCACACCCAGTATACATTGGCGTATGCACTGTAATGCAGGATGTGTCCTATCTATGCTATGTCTAGAGGAAGGTTCGTACCTCTCTTTCATAGACATACGCCTAACTTCCATATCCTGAGGTTCACACCCACGCCTAGCCTACCGGCTAGGTTACAGGGGCTCATTAGACAGGCTACTTATCTGCCTTTTGCCCCCACTTGCCACCTGTGGCAATTATTTCTATTGAATACAATAGAATTATACACAGTAGATTATGCTTATGATATAAACTTGTTTATATGGCATAATCGCTTTAGTATCTAAAGTTAATGTAGATACACGCTAATTCTATTTATGTAATAGGAGCAAATTATCAGAGATGGCTACTGCTAAAGCGACAGCCAAGAAGTCTTCTAAGCCTGCTAAGAATAATGATTTATCATCATTCATAGAGGATAAGACTATCTCAGATAATCTTGTCAATTACCAACCAATAGAAATGACCATCCGCAACCAAACAGTTGGTAAGATGGTATATTCTCGAAAACTCGACGAAGAAGTGTGGAAAAACACACTCGACGACGATGAGAATATCCAGTATACCAATGTGATATGGGTTACGATACCAGACACGGAGTTACTCCCTGTCTCGCTATCAGCCGATAGATTACAAAAGCACAGAGATGCTCTTGTAGAAATCGATGCGACTCCATATCAAGTTGCTGGAGGGTCAAATTATATGTTGGTAAAGGATAAGATTTCCCATTTTGCAGATACTGGGACATTAAAGGCGAAGTATCGTCCTTTAACGCCCTCTGCAATTGGTTAATCATCCTTGACAAGATAATTTGACTTGGCGATGCCCCGTGATTCATCATACGATGTTTGGAATCTACCACTGTATACCGTAAAGGTATACGAGTATCGGGGCATTTTTTACTTCGTAAAATAGTATAGGCAGGCAGTTTTCTGAATGTTAAGAATAACTTAACATTGGCTGATAACCGGGTTGATGAACAACTGACTATCCTGCTGAGCCTATACTATTTTACTATGTAATAGTTATACATAAGTAGTGCGTAATGAGGAAGATATGAGTAAAAAGAGTAATAAAGAAGTGATTGAAATATCAAGGAATGCTCAAACTAGACAGGTAGTTGAAATAACTACCATTCCAAATAAGAAGAACCGTAAAGGTTTGCCTTATAAGGAGTCGAGGACTAGGCATCTATCTGTTAATACTAACAAAGGAGGCAAGAAGAATGCCAAACAAGACAGCAAAGACTCGTAAGAGGAAGAGATTGAGCCTGAATAAGGCTTTGAAATCTATGGGAAGAACTGCTAATCAGATTAAGCGTATTGCAAGGAAGAAAGCACTGAAGGTGCTGAGATGAATTGGGATATGATTATCAATGTTGGTATGTTCTTGGTTGGGTGTACAGCAATTATTGTTGCAACGGCTCAACTATGTTTTGGTGACTTTGAAGAAGATGATGATGACTGGGATGATTTACCTGAACACGAGAAATGGTAATGAATAGTTGGCTTTATGGTAGAACACCACCGTGGAATAAGCCAGATTTAGTCAAATGGGCTATTAGGAGATTTCCTGATAGTCCTAAGACTAAGTTCCATAAAATGAAAGTTTCACAATTATGGGCTATATTCTTTGATGATAGGAGAAAGAAATTTAATCGTTTGTATAATAAAGAATCTGGAATCAAGGGCTAGCACTAAATACAAGGTCACTCTGTTGGGTAAACAGAGCCACTGCCGACCTAGGCTGTGAAACAAAATACCTTACATACTCTGTAAAAGCAGATTTTGTAGATTCCGTGGCTATCCACCTGTATACTGTATATTTAATATATGGATATAGGTGGGTAGTTTAGATTTTCTTTTTTTTTAGATAAAATTGGGTTCTCTTCCGTTCACTACAAGCCAATTTTACATTTTATATAAGGCGTACAGCAATCAAGATTTATCCTGTAATTATCGTATTGGTTTTCTTTTTGAGAGGTTTTTAGGGCTGATTACCCATTTTGTTAACTCTCAATTAGTTTCCTTTTCTGATACGATAATCCTGAGTAAATGGAGACATCCCCGTGTGGTTTATTATTCATTCCCACACAATCGTTTCTATTTCTCATACACGCTGGGGGTTATGGGGGTTTATACTCCAATATATTTGACCTGTAATCCCCAGCAACACATTATTAACTCTCCTTGCCTGAAAAAGAGCACCTTGAATGCGTTTAGTTCGTATTTTAGATAAGTACCATGGCACGAGCTATGAGGAGAGTTATATTTCCCTAATAGGAGGCTTTAAAGTTAATCTCAATAAGCATATTGCTTTCTCCGTGAGATATTAGGGAAGATTTGTACAATAAGAGGTTGGTGAGCATGTAATGGTGCTTATAAAGAACGCCAATCTCTTTAGATAGTATAGGTAGGCTTAACTGTGTCTACAAGTTCTTGTTCAATATTACGAGACTAGTATATTGATGAAAAATGGTGTAGTGAACTTAATTACCCACCTTTTTTGGTTATTCAGTACCAGTAAAAGACTGGTAGCCATACAAGAATCTATTCCTACGCAGTAAGAGCAAAACTAGTTGTCCTTGAGGCAACCTACCTATACTATAAATTTAAACATCCAAACATCGGGTGAACCGGGTGAGGCTGGTTTAGTTAAGCATATGCGATATAACTCCGTAAGGTAACCAGCCTCTCGCCATAAGATTTTATTAACCAACAACAAGCCAAAAGGAGGCACGAAGTGATAGGATAATGAAAACAGACAAAAAAAAGCCACGGTTCCGGCATAGAGAACCAACTGAACTAACTGTGAAGGGACTTCAAGAGAAGTATCCAGATATTGTAGGAGGTGTAGAAACCTTTAACAAAGGAAAAGTAGCAGTTAAAATTCCAAATGGTAGAATTATTTTTGATTCACGCCATAAATAGTGGAGGATGTATGGGAAAAGTAGAACAAGCCATCGATAAGATGATTGAGACACTTATGTACATAGGTCATTCACAAAACAATGCTACAGAACTAGTGCATAATGATATAGAACGAGCAAAGAAACTAATAGATGACCATTTTGAATATATAGAAGACCAAATAGATAGTTATATAGAAGCACAAGTCGATAGCAGAGGAGTA
>Ga0098054_1001546_pt1 | contig 11512 bp, 17 predicted proteins | sample 16_taG_FD_75048 | JGI IMG/M metagenome (GOLD analysis project Ga0098054, IMG submission 75048) | Marine viral communities from the Subarctic Pacific Ocean - 16_ETSP_OMZ_AT15313 metaG | ecosystem: Environmental > Aquatic > Marine > Oceanic | place: Pacific Ocean | collected 2015-01-18
CAACCGGTTGTTCCATCTCTGTGGTGGACAATTTCGCCCTTATCAGAGGGCAAATTGCCATAATCTTGCACCAAGATGCCAAAATGAGCATGTTCATAATGCTTTTTATCGATAATAGCGATGGTTACATTGTTCATTTGCATCCTTCTATACTTATGATCTTTGAAGACAAGCTCCGCATTACAGTTTTCTTCGTACCATTTTTGCGAAACATCTAGGTTTTCCACTAAAACCGCTATATGATCTACTGTTTTCATAACCCTAACTAGTCTTCTCAAGTCTTAATTGAAACGGATTAAGAGATAAAACCTCTCCCGTTTTAGAACAAGCCACCATTATTATACAAATAGGTCTATTTCCTTCTATTTTGGTTAGTTTCTCAACGATTGTACCATAAAACACCTCTTCAATGAGTGAATTATCTGCAATCATCCATTCAGCCCATGAAACAAGGTCTCCAATTTTCGTTTTAGAAGATAAAATTCCTCCAAATGGTAAGTCACTCACTAATTCTGACATCTTCAATCCAACAGCACATGCCTTTTTTTAGATAATTACACATTAATTCAATCGCTATATCATAATCATAAGGCCCAAGCGTTTGCCAAGACTCTTTATTGATGGTATTTCGATAGATCCTTACATAATATTTAACAAAACGATACAACATTACTCATCTTTATCTCCTAGTTTGAGATAAATAAAAGATAAAAGTACAATAATAGATATATCGATACCAAAAATGACGTATAAAAATAAAATTGACATCATAAATAAGAGGCCGTATATTGCTTTTTCCATTAATTTAATCCTATCCAAAGTATTTCGTCTTCAGGGACCATCAAGAGTACCCCCATTCCAAACGTATGAGGTGTAAAAAGGCAATATCTTCCCTTATTATCCTTCTTTACGCTGTCAACCCAATAAAAATCAGCCCCTTTATCTACCCAAAGGAAGCACTTATCCGACAAAGAAAAGTAAAAACCTTTACCTTTGCCTTTGATTTTAACTGTAAAAAGGCAATCGCCTTGTTTATTCTTAATAAAACCAGCCAATCTGGCTGCTAATTTGATGTAGTTAGTGAAAAAATCCTTATCATCTTCTTCAAACGACACCATAAAAGCCCCCTATAAGTAAATAGAGACCAAAAAGCTATTCTCCACCACCACCATCACCCCCGTCTCCACCGGAATCGTGTGTCCAGCCCCCTATATAGGGCCAATTTGACCCCCTATTTCGGCGCTTTTTACGTGTTTTCCGACGCTTTTTGCGCCTTTTTTTGCGCTTTTCATCCACTTTTTGGACTATTTTTACCTTAATTATGCGTTTTTTTTGGTTATTTTCCTCTTCCAAGGCCCCAAAGCCGGCTGGTGCGCTCTTAGAACGGCTCATTTTTGGCCTTTTGTGGCCTTTTCCACCCCCAAAATGCTTATTTTTGCCCAATCCAACCAACTTTTTCTTCATTTTTCGGTGTTTTCGCTTCATTTTCTTCTGATAACGGCTCTCTTCGCTGATTAAACCCTGTTTTTTGGCTATTTCGACTGCTTTTCCTAGTATTTGGGTGCCATTTTTGACATATTTGAACATTTCGCCTATTGAAACCCACTTATATTCATCATTTTCTTGAAAATCTTGCATATTTAGGTTAACCTCCGGCTTATTTTGCTTTAATTTGGTCTGAAAGAAGTTAATATTGTTGTTTTTACCCTTCCAAGCAAACATTTCCGAACCAATTTCTTCCAAATAAGGCAATAATAGCCCTGTTTCTTCCATTATTTCCCTCTCGGTGCCCTCAATTGGCCCATCTGGGCGTTTTGCTTCCAATTCTTTAAGGTGTCCACCGGGAATATCCCACTTTCTACCCTTATCTGTCCTTCTGAGTATCAAAATACGGTCATTTGCATCATATATGATAGCTTTTCCTACTTCTGGGCTGTCTTTGCAGTAGTCAAAAGGGTTTTTTACCGGTATTTTGCCAAAGTTATTGGAAATCTCTTCCAAACTATCATCATAGTGGAGCGTAGAGCCCAATTCTTGGAGTTTTTCTAGCTTTAAGGCACCTTCGGTATAGTGAATCCTGTCGGGCGTAAAATAATGGTTTAATGAGAGCTTATTAAGAAAGACCGGAATAGAAAAATCCGGAAAAAGATCTTCTTTTTCTTTGGAACGTGCCGTAACTATGTGAACATCGTCCCCTCTCTTAATATGAGATTGGATTATTTGAATAATTTTGTTATTATAACCATCAAACATGAAAATTGGCTTTTCATTCTTAATTAACATATGCGACATTACAATTGTGTCATCAAAGTCAAAAGTTATTGTTTTCATATTAAAACCCCCACATTATAGCATATTTTTTTGTATTTGTCAAGTAATTTTTACCTTTATTCGTCGCTTTTTGGACTCAAAAATGCCTCGTCCGGACTGCCATGGAGCCCCACCGCTTGGAGATGCCGAAGGCACCGAGGGCGGAGGAGGAATTGGGGGTTTTAAATTTGTTTGCTGCGGTTCTGTTCTAAAAAGACCAACATCCACAAAGACAACCTGTCCATCTGACCGCTTCATAACGTTGGCATCATGCAAATCAACAACTTGGATGTTCCATTTCATCGCCAATTCTTCAATAGCGTTTACAATTGGATTAAATCTATACTTTTGGCCAATAGGACTATTCTTAAAGCCCTCCCAAAACCCTTTAGAAGATAGATTTTTTGGAATAATGTTTCTTCCTTTCTCATCTTGTGTGAATTTCATGCCGGATGGCGGAGGGGTAGGGGATCTTTTACGTGGATTCTTTGGAATGTAGTTGCGCTTGATTGGATTTGGCTTTATCCCCTCGCCTTCCCAATCAACTTTAAAAATATCATCTGTTTGTCCGTATCCTCTGTGGAGAGCGTCTTGTTCTCCTCCCTTTATGTGTTGAAATGAATGCTTTTGAGAAAATATAACACCAAATAACTCATTCAAAAGGTAAGCCATAAACTCAGGATCAGACGAAATGTCTTGACTTTGTCCATCATCATATGCACTTACGATAACATCTATAGAAGCATTGATTACTCTACGTGCTTCCGGGCTTTCTTGCCATAGTAAATCTAAATTGTCAATAATATTGAGATTAGCTGCAATAGGAATATTAGCTTTTGCTTGTTTCTTCACGAAATTACTCACAAAAGAAATGTATTGTTGAGCATTTGTGTCATCATCTGACCCTTTAATAATATAATCTTCGTATTTTTGTCTATTTGTTCTGATTATTGGGTGCTCTGGACTTTTTGATATCAAATCAACAATCTGTCTTGCCTTTTCTGAATTAAATACCAAATCAGAAGTATCGTCGATAATTCGATCTTCTAAACTTCTAGCATACGAAGCTGTCCCCGGACTCTTTTTCAAAAGCCAAGCCATGGCACTAGTTGCTCCCATCCATTCTTTGCTTTCGTCTCCAGACAGAGGGATTAATTTTTCCATTACGATATAAAGATCACCACTTTGTGGATGTTCAACAATTTCATGAACTTTGGGCAAGTAGTCTGAGACTAATTTGTGAACAATCGTTAAATCTTCAATTTGAGTAGAAAATCTACTAAATTCATGCTGGTCTACAAATTTTTTAATAACATTATAATTGTTTTTTTCTCTGTCGAATCCTTTTTGCGGTGTTTGGCTTGAAACTACCTTTAATGCATAGTTTTTTCTGCTTCTGCGCGATTGAATAGCAAACACAACCCCGAATTTTCCTCTTCCAAGTTCATTTCCTACTATAAACCCAAGAGCGTTGTCAACAAATTGCCTGTCCACTGATGCTTTGCTTAATGACTCTTTTATAATTCTAATTTTCATAATCAATTCTCCAACAACATAAATAGTTGGATTTATTGATAATAGTAGGCAATCTCCACTAAACTTTTGATTTGCAAGGACACCCACTTGGATTTGATTGATAAGCACCAGCATAATTAAAATTATTATTTTCAGCACACCTTCTCATACAACCAATAATATTTATATTCAGGTCTTTGGGGTCTTGTTTTTCAATTCTATCTTTATATTTGTTGTATATCACATTCAAAGCATTTATATCGCCCTCTAAAAAGGCAATTGTTGCCTGACCATAATCAATTATTTCTTTATGAGATTGCCCCTGCTGTCTTTTTGCCACAATTTTCATAGTGTCTGCGGCTTTTTGATTATTTCCTGCGTAGGCCAAGGCTTGCGCCATGTGCCACATTAAGAGACTTAAATTGCCCGCAGAAATTTTGTCTCCATTAGCATCAATATATTTTTGCATAACTTCTGCTTGTTCAGAAGGATCTTTGATGGTTCTCCATCCCTTTCCATATTGGGGTTGATCAAATTCAGCAAAAGGTAAAGATAGCATATCGTCTTTATTTTCTTTTAAAAATCTACGCCAATTTTCTATTAATAATTTCATAATCAATTCTCCAACAACATAAATAGTTGGATTTATTGATAATAGTAGGCAATTTCAACTAAACTTTTATCTTCTGGCATTGTATTAAAATAAACACGGTTCTCTGCTGATACATAATACCAATCATAGTTAGGGACCCCATCAATAAAAACATAAATTCGATCCTCATAAATTGGAATGTGTGTTAATTTCCAATAGTCGTACTGTGTTATTTGATTACCAGCATCTGCCACACCTTGAGACCAATCTTCGGCGCATATATCTATTTTTTGTCCATTAAAAGCATCTGCTGCTTCCATATACCTTTTCCCTTCAAACTGCGCCGGTGCATTGCACTCAGATTCGCTCGTACGAAAATTAATAATTGAAGAAACAAACACATATTCTCTTTCATTACCAATCCAGCTAGCAAAATCAAGAGCGGATGGGAATTTAACAATGCTTTGTTCTTCTTCATCAGACACAAAAACAATTAGCAAAGCTGCGTCTTCTCGCATCCATGTAGGTGAATAAGAGTTTTCGGTGATATATGCCTTAACAGCATCAAAACCTGCTTCTAAAAAGCCACTAACAGTTGTATTAAGTTGGTTTTCTGCATCTACTGCGTCATCACCCGGAATTAAAGGAAATTCTTGCACAAGTTTTGCCCTACCAGCATCTGATGGAATAATGGCCAACCTCCAGTCAGCAGCAGGAAGAGCGGCGATCATGTCACCAATACCAGCAATTACTTGTGGACGATCATTTACCATAGAACCAGAAGGATCGATCACCCATAAGATGTCGACCCCTTCAAAATTGCCCGGTTGTGTAAAATGATCAACCCAAATGTCTGCCGCATCTTGTCCCGTATCAGCTATTATTGTGTCTCCCTCGATATAAACATCTTGTTGCGAAACCCATGTTTCTACTTCTTCATAGGTTATTTTCTCAACCTCATAAACCATCATCTGATCAGATAAGCAACTAATTAAAAATAAAAACCAAACAAACATAGCATAAAACCCCCTACTTTAGTAACTATGAGAGAATTTTATTAATCGTTTTTTGTTATTGAAAAAAGCTGGAGACACCCGCATGGTATAGTATATTCATAATCGTCTTCCGGGAAATAAACCAAAAAAGCATTTATAGAATCGTCAGTCCAATTGCCATCAAAATCATTTGTTTTTATGATGGTTTTTTTAGTAATAATACCAGCACCTTTGATAATCATGATGTCTTTGATTTTTGGTTTTAATTCAACCAAATCCCCAATTTTTAAATCTTGTTTTTTGTTATTCATTGTCAGCTTATCAATATAATCATTCATCAATGTGATATCTTCTTTATTAATAAATAGATGAATTTTGGAAGAATAAGCTCCAACGTGGGTAATTACACCTAACATACATTGAATTCCTAAGAGCCCAATAAGCCACGAATTGTTGCTAACTACTATATCCCCAACTTGAAATTGCATCATCTATCTCGGTACAATAAACCAGTCTTTTTAAGTCTTCTTGAGGAAAGTGAACAATATAACAATGTAATATGTCCCCAAATGACACTGATTTCCTTACTTCAATAACTATGCCAAACCCATAATTTATAAACCGATGTTTAACTAAATCTCCAATATTAAAATTTAATTTTCTCTTCATACTTATAAATATGACTTGACAAACACAATATTGTATGTTATACTAATAAAGGGGAAAGAAATGGATAAAGAAAGAAAAGAAAGAATTAAAAAAATGCTACACACAGCAGTGACGCAACCTCTGGAGGCACTGGTTGAGATGTCTTTTTATATTATATCATTAGCTGTTGGTATTTGGATACTGGGGTTTGCCCTTTCTTTTTTAATTAAGATTATGAGGCCAATGATCTTTCTAACATAAAAAACTACTTACAGGTGGAGATGTTGAAATGTCAAAAGATATGAAATCAATAATGGAAAACTGGAGAAAGCAGGCTTTGAATGAGGGAGCTATCCAAATGATAACTCAAGTATGGAAAAAAGTAACAGATCCAGAAGGAGCCAAAGCTGCTGCCAAAGAAACAGAAAAAATAGCCCAAACAAACAGACTACAAACAGTTGGAGAATTAGTGGATTTAATTAAAGTGTTTAAATCAAAAGAGAAGGCGCTTGCTGGTGCTAAAAAATTAGACGATTTGTTATCCATTGGCTTTTTAGATGGTTTAGCGAGTACAATGGGAAATGTTGGTTTTGAATTGCTTACTTGGCTGGCGGATATATATGTTTTTAAGAAACAAAAAAAGCCTCAAGATACATTAAAATACTTTAAAGTGGATCCAAATATAGCCGCAATCGTTGATAACGATGTGGAGGAAGCTTTCTTACAATGGTTCATAAAACAAGGGATAGAGGATTCTGGTTTTAGAAGCAAAAAATTAAGTGAATTCAATATGAATTCGACATTACGTGATTTTATAGCAAAGGTCTACAAATCAAGAACGATAACAGGGCCTGACAAAATTTTTTAATAGAAGAATTGGTGCCCCTCCGGGGTGGAACGCCTATAACGGTAAGCGTTGGTGGTTGTCCGTTACTTATGTCCCAATTTTGTGACATAACGTCGCAATGAAATTCCTTTTGCTATTTAACAGCAAAGGAAGAAGATATGACTTTATCAATAGTGTTTGGAACTATTGGCTTTCTCCTAGCAGCCTATTCTGTCATAGGTAACGACAGTGCCCAGACTCTGGGAACATTTATAAGTTCCAATAGTAAAAAAGTAAAATGGTATTGGATGTGGGCTTTTGCATCCATTATTTTAACTGCCACTCTTTTAGTCGGCTGGATGCAAGGCGATATTGCTTTTGGCAGATTAAACAAAATTCCATCACCCGAACAATTTCAGTGGTATCATGCTCTAGCGCCAGCTTTATTGCTGGGGTTTACACGCTATGGCATACCAGTATCAACTACACTCTTGACATTAAGTGCATTTTCAAGTGGTCTTGTGTTAGAAAAGATTATAATGAAATCAGCACTAGGATATGCCATAGCAGCCATAGCAGCATATGCTATCTGGACGGTGATGTCCAGATATTTAAATGAAAAAGAAAAAGTAACACAAGACAAGCGAAAATTTTGGACAATTGCTCAATGGTTTTCAACGGGGTTTTTATGGTATATGTGGTTATCTCATGACGTAGCCAATGTGTTTGTTTACCTACCCAGAGAAAATATTTCATTACAAATGGTATTAGGTGTCATTGTAGTTCTTATAATTGGTCTTGCCCACTTGTTTTACAATCGTGGTGGCAAAATCCAAGAAATTGTTCTATCCAAGAGCGGAACTAGATTCATTCGATCGGCTTGTTTGATCGATTTGTTTTATGCACTTGTTTTATGGTATTTTAAAATGCACAATGATATACCAATGAGCACAACATGGGTATTTGTAGGTCTTTTATCTGGCCGCGAATTAGCAGTATATCGTATGTTTAACAAAAATAAAAAAATTAAGGTCATTTTCCCAATGTTGGTTGGAGACTTTTTAAAAATTATTCTTGGATTAGCATTAAGTATAGCTGTTGTGTCAGGGGTGATCTATTTCGATTCACTTCATTTTCAATAAACTTTATTAAAAAATTAAACTGCCAAAAGAAGATACCTTAAGTTTGTCCCAGTGCGATGAATGAAAAATTCCAATATCAATAAGCAAAAACTCTTTGCCGGTTCTGGTACCAACATTATCTGCTCTAATATCGCCAGCAGTAATTCCAAGCTCAGAAATAATCGACCGCAGTCTTGTCAGTTTAGCATCCCTTCCCAAAATTTTCCATATTCTATCAACAAAGCTCTCTTTAATGTATAGTTGTTTTGCTCTTAGTGACTTTTCCCAAAGCATTTCAATAGGTTCTTTGTCGCCTTCCAAGAATGGTCTAAAAACATCCCAATCAACACTGTCACCATTATGCCACTTGCCATCTTTAAAACCGCGAAAATCATTAACTATGCCCACCTCTTTAAACGTTTCCCATATCTTTCGAACCGTGGGAAATGCGGTCAAGATAAAAGCGTCATATTCATCTTCATTGGGGATTTTAACTTTTTCAACCACAACCCATGATGCAAATTTTTCTTTTTCTTTTGCTAAATTATATTTTTCATATGTTTTTGAGGTAATGTAGACTTTTGGAAAGAATTCCGGATATTTGTTAAAGTATTCTTTTTCTTTTTCGTTTGTAAATGCACCATAGTCATGATTATGCGCATGGGAGACTTTTAACAATAACTCTGGTGCTTCTTTAATTGCGTATGCTTGCCTTCCAATTCCTTTGCCCATTTTTACAAAATGGGCATCAAGCCATGATTCGTTTTGAGATAAGCTTGGTTCTTTTATTAATTGTGCGATTGCTGGACCGTAAAAGCTCTTTATTTGGTCTCCAACGTGTCTTGGTAGGGCTGATGTTGGTTTGAGATTAGGATCCTTAATTCGTGGTTTTTGAACGCTTTTGTTCCATTGGTCCCATTTTTCATTGTCGGAGGTTTCACCAAACCTCCTCCAGCTTTCAAAAATTAGTTTCACAATTATACTCCGAAATTTAAAGTAATTAGTTTTAAAATAATTTAAAATTCTCTTGACATAGGTCTGGTGATATGTTATGTTATATATATGAAAAAACTTATTTACTATTATTCTGGAATGAATGCGGGGAAATCCGCTCATTTATTGCAAAAAGCCCATAACATTGAATCAAAAGGTGTTACGGTTGAAAGATTTACGCATCACATGGACACACGTTGGGGAAAAGGCGTTATTGTGTCAAGAATTGGTATTGAAGCCGAAGCAAAAGTGTTTAATAATGTTACGAAATTTACGGACTTGGTTGAGGATGGAAGTTGGGTGTTTATCGACGAAGCTCAATTTCTTAAAAAGGAACAAGTGAAGCAATTGGTTGACCTTGTTGATCGTAACAATGTAACAATTTTGTGTTATGGTTTAAGAACGGATTTTATGGGAGAGCCATTTGAAGGAACCACATATTTAATGGCATGGTCGGATGAAATTAGAGAAATTGAGTCTCATGATGCTTTGGGAGACAAGGCAACATTTAACATTCGCATTGATAGTGAAGGAAACAGAGTAACATCGGGAAATCAAATGGAGATTGGCACTCATTATGAGTCCATTTCAAGAAGGTCGTTTTTTTCGAATAACTTGTTTTAAATTTCATCAGAGTTTGGAGGGGGCATAAACAAGAGAATCAACAAGTTCCAGACCCTGTATAACTCTATCAACATTATCACTAATAAGTATAGACCCAAGACTATCTTGATACTCTGGATTGTTTAAACAATAAATAATTGCTTCCCTAAACTTTTCTAAGGCATCTAACATTTTTGGTTCTGCGAATTTGCCAAGCTCTCTCATAATTAAAACTTGTGCTGGTCCCATATTTTTTAAAGTGGCCTTGAATTCTTTATTGCTGTTGTGTAATCCATCAATAATGGCCCTCCAATTATCGGCAAGATTATACAAATTATCATATAGAGCGTTAAATTCGTTCTCTTTATATTTCATGGTGTATTCAAGTTTAAACTTTTTAACAAAATCCCAATCAAAATCCAAGAGGCCCTTTTCGGGATCTAAGAGGTCTTTATAAAGGTTCAATTCACCAATTATATCATTATTGGCGTTAGGTGTTTTGTTTGCTTGTAGGATAAAATAATCTATTGTTTTATGTTCAATATCTTCTTGTGAAAAATCATTATGCAAAATAGCTTGAAACCATTTTTCAATGTCACCCTTAGGTCTTGAAATCCAATGGCGAATATCAGTTTTTATCCTTGTGGGAGAATATAGCACATCACTTTTATACTTCTCAGGATTTGATTTATAAGTGTCGAATAAACTTAAGAAATATTTTGCCCTTTTGTTAGCAGATTTAATGAGATCATCGGGAATCTGTACTTCTTCGGTTTCAAAAAGAGTCAACTCTTCTCTTATCATTTGTTTTAATTGTTTTGTTGTTAGTTTCATATTAATAATCTCCGGTGTCCATTGGGTTGGGCTCTCTTACGTACCAAGAGGGGTTATTTGTAGATTGGACGAATTTAAATTTAGTTACATCAGTCGCATTGACTGTGTACCTATCTGACCTAATCGTCACATCAAGTGTGCATCCGTGTTTGTCAGCTAATTCGGTAAGTATCTTTAGCATTGTTGGTTTATAGTTTTCAAATTGTTCAAAACATGGCCGAAGCATACCGGAAGACGATGTTGCTGGTGTGCCTTTCACGAAAGGCGTTGGAGTATCAAATCTGTTGTCGCTATCTACCGGGTAATCACCAGCATCTATTTCATCTTGGTACTCAGAAAATAAAGTAATATCCTCAATTGATAATTTGTGTGGGTATTTTCGCCTATCATAGGGTAATTCAAGCGCCATGATTGTTTTGCATTTACTTTCTCCCATTACGTAACCTTGTGTATCAGCAATGTATGGTGCTTGTTCTAATATATCATTCAGCCCTTCTATCACAGCCCATCCTGCTGGTTCTCTTTCTTCTTCTGAGCTTTCTTCTTCTGAGTAGTCATCAACATCCATATATCCTTCATAAACATATTGTAACTCTTCTTTTATCATTTGTTTTAATTGTTTTGTTGTAAGTTTCATTGCCCACCCTCCGGAACAGAATTATACAAGGCGGTTTCACCAAAGCCACCCTCAATGCTTATCCCGATAATTTTTCCTGAGTCGATGTGTTTTTGAATTTCGTTTGCGATTTTCGCTTTAAATTCTGCCTCTGTCGCTTTCATTTCTTTTTCAAACTCAATTATTTTCGGATATTTCCGATAGCTGAGGGTCCATAGTTGATCATATAAAAATTTGTATTCACTATTAGTCAACTGCTCCTTTGTTATATGCATTGGTTCCCAAGAGCCTTTATTCGGTATTTCCATGACTTGCATTGGGTTTTTCATGTATTGATCCAAATCAACACCTTGTCGTTGCCAATAGTCAATTCTTCTATCCGGAGATATGTTCTGAATTCCTTTGATTGAACCCGCAACGTATTTGGGAATCATTGCCGAGGCTTTGTATTCTAAAGGC
>Ga0098054_1001548_pt1 | contig 11499 bp, 13 predicted proteins | sample 16_taG_FD_75048 | JGI IMG/M metagenome (GOLD analysis project Ga0098054, IMG submission 75048) | Marine viral communities from the Subarctic Pacific Ocean - 16_ETSP_OMZ_AT15313 metaG | ecosystem: Environmental > Aquatic > Marine > Oceanic | place: Pacific Ocean | collected 2015-01-18
TTGACAACATACTCGTCTGAGTAGTCTGTTTTCTCACAGATATAATGGTCTACGAAATGTTCCGCGTCCATAATGGACGGAGCGTCCTTCACCATATACTCAGTACCAAATTTACATTTCCAATACTGAGGACACTCACCAGTTCCGTCCCATTCATGGGCACCATAGTTTTCACGGTATTGAGTAGTGATAAGTGAAGCAGTAAGACTTTTCATATTGTTTCTCATTAGAGGTTAATGTCTCATCGTTTACCTATAGTATACCGCCGTTGGACAGTCAAAGTCAAGTGAAATAATGAATTATTTTATCTTTTTTTAGTTCTTCTGTTTTGATAATGACAGGTCTTTTCAGATGGTCATTGATAGGTATGTGGTTTCTTGGAATACCATCGACTGGTGTCCCAATTCCCAGAGAAAGGACAAAAGGTCCAATGCCTGGCCTTTTATGTTGAGCTAGAATCTGTAGTTTATCCAACTGAAAGCAACAGTTAAATCCTGTATGGTATCCTAGTTGACCCGCAGTCAGTGCCGCTGCTCCGCTTGAAATACCTACATTCAGGTTACGTGCTTCTGGACTGGTTGTTGAATAGGTATAAACTTCATCTTCTGGTAGTGAGGAATGTACTGTGTCATGAACATCTTTTGCGATAAACCACGCTAATACGAGTGGTGCTCGTATCTGGGCATTTCTCCATTTCTGGTTTGTTTCAACGCCTGGCGGTGGTGAAATATCATACAAAAAATCAATCTCGTTTCGTCCTGTAAAAACGAACAGTTCGTACATCAATACATTTTGTTTGGTAGGCATATTCATCGCTGTTTCTACGATGATATCAATGTCAGATTGTGGTACTGGTTCATCTTTCCAGTTTCTCTGACATTTGGACGCAATTTCACTTGCCTCTTTCGAACCTCTTAATGTCCTGAGCGAGGTCTCGCGAAATGGTCTTGTTGGTGATGGGTTCCTGTCTGGTCTGTACATCAACCAATCTCCTTCTGGTTTAATGGGAATTCGTGTAGAATGATAATAGACACCGCAACCTTTGTATTCGTGGTAATGATAGTAGATAACTCGTTCACATGGCCACACTCTATCTAGTATCTTGGCAGACTCAATTATTTCATTTTCGTAGGTTTTCCAATCGACTGACCCGCGAAAGGGTTTGTTGACAAGTTCTAACTGAACTCTACCATTTATTTCAGTATTGTCTAGTAACTCTAAAACCCAGTTTAAATTTTCCCCAAAGAATTCATTTTGTAAACTGTTATTAACATGAAGAACCTTTTCTTCTTGTCCATTGGAGAGAAACTCCTTGAGAAATGATTCAGACTCTTTTATCTTCTGGGTGAGTTTGAGGTCAACCTGTTTAACAATTTTTGGGTCAGCTTCATGCCGTTTGCCAATAGTCTTACAATTAGAAAAAACAGTCTCACCAATAAGGCAACAGTGGTCCTCGTTCTCTACTTTAAAGTGAGTTCCAAAATATTGTTTTGTCCAAAATTCCCTTGAGAATATTTTATCTTCCATTTAAAATCCGTGTGGTGTATTCCAGTGGTACAAGGTTGCCCAAGTCCAACAAATCACTATTAGATGTTTCCAAATAAATGCTTCTATCATTATGGTCTCGCGTCTACAAATATTTTTTTAATTTTTACTTTACCCAAATGTTCCATCTCGGACTTGAGTCTGTAGGCAGATTCAGATTTGTGAAATACCCCAATAACTTTTCCGTTGACGGTAACTTCGTACAAATTTCTCATACGCATGGTTCCTTTCAGAGTTCTATGACTCCATCATCAATAAGTTTTTTCCAAGTGTGGAGAAAAGCGATCATGTGACCTTCTTCTTTCCCTCTAGCTTCCTCTTCATAAGGAGCATCAAAATATGTTTGGAGATCATCCACTGCGTGGTTCACTCCGTGATGGTACAGTAAGTCACTTTTCTTGACTAATGTACCTCTATAATACTGGGCAACGTGTGTCATCTCGTGTGCCACAATATTGACTATCTTTACAGTTCTTTCGTCTGGACCATATTCTCTGTTCCACGCATCATGTGTTATACGATGGTGGTCCACAATAACTTCGTATCTATTCTTGGATTTTCGGATGGCCTCACCTTCAGCGTCGTGGTGCTTGAACCTAATGGTCACATCCAGTTTCGCCCTATTTTCTTCCCCTATCATTCTGTCTAATGAGATTACAGTCATTACTGTAGCTGCAGTAGACAGCTGCGAAGGGAGGTTTCTCCCTGTAATCTTAAATTTTTTCATTTTCCTTTATTCAGATTCCGTCAAATGAGGAATAGGTTCAATGTCATCTCCAAACAGACTCAATTGACCTGAAGTACGAACCTCGACCCATTCTCCAGTATGGTCTTTGAAGGTCTTCATTCCCCACTTCATCAAGTGAGCGATACCCATTTCGACTTCTTCGACACCAATTTCCGTTTCGATTCTTTCTTTTTTCACCATACCCATATTGTTCCTTTATTTGGGGGTTACAGATGAGACCCATTCCCATCGTTTACCTATAGTATATCGCAAATCGGAGGTCAATGTCAAGTGAAATCGTACATTATTTTCAGAAAAATCACTATCAACATCAGCTTGATATCATTTACTATTTTCATTTTACTTGAAACTGAGGCGTTCTACTTGACAAGGTCTAAATATCTTGGTATAATAACAGTGTCAACGATGATATAAATAAAGGACGTTATGGAAATTAGTGTTAGCGCTAGCGCGTGGTCTGAAATAAAGAAAACTTTGAATGAAGGAGAGTATCTTCGCGTTTCGGCACGGTCTGGCGGTTGTTCGGGATGGAAATGGGAACTTGATACTGAACAGGGTCTTGAAGATAAAGACGATGATGTTTTCTATGAGGATGGTTTTGAAATTAGATGTAACCATAATATTCTTCATGAAGTCATTGGTTCAGTAACTATAGACTATTTAGTCACTACAAACCTAGTAGAGAACGGATTTGTTTTTCGGAGGATCGTCGCTCCCGGCCACTCCTGTGGTTGTGGTGAGAGTTTCACTCCTATCGCGGAGATACATGGCGATAAAGTAACTGTCAACAATATCTGACCGAGCCTTGAACTTCAACTCCTGACCTGTTCTCTCAATAAAAGAATCATACATATCAACCTTCTTAGCATTCCCCTTACCTGTCGCATATTTTTTGATTGTAGTAGGAGGAACTGTTTCAAAACCCAATCCGTGTCTTAACATTTCGTGTTTGAGAACTCCACCATTTTCTGCCATCTTCGTAATAGCATTACCCCTCGCCCCAAAAGCGTAGGACTCCATCAATACCAGTCCACGGTCTGAGGTCAAGATACCCAGAGCCCAGTCCGCCAGTCTATTTCTACGAAAAGTCTGAGAATGGAAATCTGGATAGTTTCGAACTGATACAAGGTCTGTAGATTCCTCCTTACCAAGGCAAAACGAATGCCAAGAGTCTTGATAGACTTTGGTAATAGCTGGTGATGTTAGGGAATAATCAATTCCCCAGAATACTACTTTCCTCATATATTTGCGGTTTAGGGGTTTTACCTTCTTGTATTTCTTCGACACATATTGGCAAGACTGTTGTGACAATCATTTTCATCCTGTCACCATAGAGATTTTCAAGAGTCATATCATTCTGAACTTCTAACCAAGTCAGAGAATGCCGTAGAGAATCTACGACACATCCACAAACTTCTGTGACATCATCGGGCCACAGTTTTTTGGTAAAGTCAGGTTGAAACTGTTCTACAGATTGTTTACATCCTTTAACAAAACCATAGATGTATGAAGAAGGATACCAGAAGGGTGTAGCTATTCTAGTGTTTTGAGCTGGTAGACTAAAAGCCACCATCATCATCACCAGAATCGTAAAGACCTGCTTCTTTTTCTTCTTCAATTTGAGTATTAATTCTGTCGATATCTGTCTCATTTTGTCTTAGTATGTTATGACGAATCTCTTGATCAGAAAAGTATCTACCACGATGGTCGATGGCTTGTCCAACGAGATTCAGTCGTTGTTCCATAAGTTCTGCGTTTTTGAGTTCGTCAAAATGAGTATCAGTTTCATAGACAAATAATACATCATCACGAATTTGTTCCCAGTCCTCTTCGTTTGCGATACCCTTCAAGAGACATTGTTTTTTCAACAAGTCATAGAATAGGTTATTGAAACGAGACCTAAGTCTGTCTAGGAACTTTCCAAACTTTATCTCATCCCTTGTTATCTCACTCGCTCTACCGAAAAAGCCAGATGATTGTTCGTCTGACATTCTGGATAAAGGAACGTTGAGGGCTTTGTAAAGCTTCTTTTGAAAGAAAAGTATGTCTTCGATGTCCGCCAAGTTTTGTCCGCCTGGCAGTGTGGTGATTTCTGTACCTCTTCCACCTTCTCGTCTAGGTAACCAGAAGTCTTCCAGAATAGACTGGAACTTCCTGTCATCTTTAACTTCACCTGTATTAGCATCATACACGATTTTATTCTTGTATCTCTGCATGATATCACGCATATATTGTTCTGCCTTGATTTTAGGTAAGTTACCTACATCGACATAGAATATTCTCCGTTCAGGAGCACGTGAGATACGATAGATGATTTGAGCGTCCTCCACCATTCGGAGGTTGTTCAGAGGTTTAATAGCCTTGTGAAGATAACCAAGTACCATCTTCCGTCCAGCGTCCATGAGACCTGAACCAGAATATGCAATGGAATCCTTGGATATTTTGATTTGAGATTTACTTCCTGACTCTTTCGTGAAGAAACCTGCAGGAGCGTAAATGTAGTATTCATCAAACTTGGGGATGATAGGCATGTTCATAGAATTATGAAGCTCTTCGGCAGAGGGCTGTTGTTCTTCCCTTACCTTTTTGAGTTTCAGTCCGTCTATGATGCGGAGTTCTGTAAGACCTTCATCAGGCTTTTCAGGGTCTATGATACAATGATAGTAGACTCTACCATCAATATACCAACGCTTGAAAATATCGTAGCCTAAATTGCGAAAGTCGAGGAGTCGTAGGATAGTCTTGAACTCGCGGTGGAGTTCTTTTTTGACTTTATCACCTACGTTTAGGTTTGAAAGGTTGAGGGTGACAAGATCGGTTTTCCCTGTATCAACAATGATTTCGTTGACGATATCATCTATTGCAGTTTCAGCTTCGGGCTGAAGAGCCATACCACGATATCGTGCGATAAGATCAAACTCATTTTTGACCGTACCCTCAAGATCAAGGAACTGACCAAACGCCCCAGCACCAGAAGCAATGGAGGCTACTCCGTCTTCTGGTTCTGGAATCGTAAAATGCTGTGAGGTCAGCTTGTCACTGTCATCCCTTCCGATTGTAAAACCGAAAAGTTTGATTGCCATAATTTATTCTCTATCTATTAGTTATTGACTTATTTAGTATCACTCTGGGTCGACAAGAGCCTCTGTACCAGCGGTCTTTTCGATATCATAATATTGATAAGCCATATTTACGGTGAACTGTTCTATTGTATCAGTGTCTCCATAAGAAAGAGCAATATCACTCACGCTAGTTGGGAATGCAGTATGGAACTTATATCTCCTGAGTTCATTACCTTTTTTCCCTAATTGAGTCACTTTGACTTCTGAAATAATTTCAGATTCTGCGTTAATCTCTACTTTGTTACCAAATACATTGGCAAAGTTTTGAATGTCGTGTGCCCAATTTTCGAAAGCTACTCTAAGTGTCATATCTTCATCGTTGTAAAATGTCAATGTAAGGTCTGCGAAAGTTCTCGTGCCTGGCAGTTTTACCTGTCTTCCCATGAACGAGACTGGTATCGAACTCAACTCTGACGCGGGAAGACTAGCTCCCTGACATAACAGAAAATGCTCAGATTTGTAACTAGGCACTTTGGTGAAATACTCGTGACCTTTACCAGTAATATTTACAGCGAATAGATTAGGACGCGCTCCAGCTTTTGGAAAACTACTGATAAAATCATTTATCGAATAGTTTACTGTGTCAGCCATTTATTCTCCTTTATACTGCTCCAACCGCTTCGCTGAATTCTACCCCAGAACGGACAGCTACGAAAGACAGTTGTATGAAGTTAATTGATTTAGTTGGTTTAATAAAAATATCAGCCGCAAACTTATTAGCATCAATTATTTCTGGTCCGTTATTTGTCTCATCACAGACTACTAAGAAGTCTGTAATACCTTGACCAGATTTGATACCTTCCAAAAAGCCCTCTACGAGAGAACTGAAGTTTGAACGTGTAAATGCGGTGTTGAACTGGAAGAGTTGATTTCTTGCAGCTTGTCCAATGACCTTCTCAGCATAGATGAAAAGTCTTCGAACATTGATTCTATCAAACGCACTAGGTTTCGGTGAAAGTGTTTTGTCACCAAACAGAACTGTTCCTTGGCCTGGAAAACTTACGACTGGGTTATATCCAATCCTGTAAAGTTCATCTCTTTCTTCCTGTGTAGGATTGTAAGCCAGACGAATAGCACTGTTTATAAGTCCTCTCTGGAATCCTGCAGGTGAAAACCAAGTATCTGCGTCAGTATCAGTTCGTGCTAATACACCTGCCATATCTCCATTTAGTGGAACCCAACGGTAGGTATCATTGTATTTATCGTACTGATATCCCCATCCTGTATCTAGGATTGAGTAAGTTGACGAGGTCAGGGATGTTCTGAATCCCTTTAGGTTTGTAAGTTCTTGGTTTGGTTTATTCACTACATCGGAAAATTCAGGAGAAATACAAACTACACAGTCTTTTCTTTTTCCTGCAATACCTGTGATATAGTTAGCCAATGTGGCTCCGTGACCTTCGGGTGGTGCACCTAGCATCATGATGGAAATTTCAATAACATTCGGGTCATTGAACTTATCCCATCCTAGTTGCATATCACCTACTGTAATAGGTGCTCCATCAGACCCACCTGTCATTTCATAGTAATAGTTCTTTTTGACAGTTGTGAATCTACTATTCTTTGTCGCTCCACCCCAATCACCAGTAGCAGCTGCCATGGCTTCGTTTGGATGGTTTAACCAAAGAACGAGCTGTGATACGTTGGCCAAGCGGTTCTTGTAATAAATGTTTGCACCTTCGGCTGACTTAGAGTCGCGAGCTACGGATAGGTTAGAATAAGACTCTAAAACTTCGTCTTCTACTTCCGACCACTCTGCGGCATAGTCATAAACTACACAATGTATTTCATCGTTTGTAGCGTTAGCTGTCTCAGCATAAGATGAGGTCCCTGGTGCGGAATCGAAATTTAGAGCAAACTTCCATCGTTTTTCATAACCTGTTCCTGCTGAAATAGCAGTAGTTGAAATAACGTGTTTGATGGAAAGTGATGTATCTGAAGCGATAGCTGTAATTTCTGAGGTATTAGCACCTACAACGATTCTGTCACCAACGACAAAGTCAGTTGTGAATGCTGTTCCTGTACCTGTTACAGTGTTTGAATTTGCGGTCAGTGATACTGTTCCAACCATATTGAAATCTTCAAAGTTAGAATATATCAGTCTTGTTGCAGCGGAACCAGCAGCTTGGTCAGCGAGTGGATATGTGAAATCACACTGTGTCGCAGATGTAATACTCGCCACGTGAAACACACTTCCATTAATGGAAACTCGTGCTCCAACGAATAATTCTGTATCGAAAGCTGTTCCTGTTCCAGTACATACTCCAGAGGATACCTCTACTGTTCCTGTGAGGTCTAGTTCTGGTGTATCAGCAGGACACAATGAAACTCCAAGGGAATTTCCTAGTGTGCCTGGGAATTTTGAAGCCCAATGCCTGTTAGGTGTACTATCTAAGTTTCCACCTTGGTCTGGGTCTAAGTCTATGTAAGCATCAGCGTTTTTAATTAAACGGCCTGCTCCATCAGTCGTAGCGTTCATTGCGTCATCAGCTACGACTCTGACTAATCTTAGGTTGTTACTGTAGCTCAGAAAGTTGGCTGCACTATAGTAATGAACGTAGGTATCTTCATTAGGTTTACCAAATCTAGTTTTCAAGTTTGGTTCGGATGTCACCAACGTGATTTCATCCGCTGGACCCCATACATACTGTCCAACCGAAGCAGCGATAGAAGTCGCTACTGCAGGTGTTCCAGTTGTAAGGTCTATCTCCCTAATAGAGACGCCTGGACTTATTGGAAATGCCATTTTACTCCTTTAGTTAACAATCATCAGCAGTTGCGTATGTAAAAGTATTTAGTGAAAATCGACTTTTAGGACAACCACGAATCATCACCATCTCTCACCACCATTGTGGGTGGTTCCTTATAGTCGTATTCAGTTATTCCATCATCAAAGAAACCAAACGGTGTCAAATCATCCCACGTGTCTTGGTCGACATCTTGTAGAAATTCGTTCCGTAAAGAAACTTCAATGAGGTCTTCAAAATATTGTTGGGACGAAAGCCATCCAAATAACAGACAACACATAACTAGGTCATCATTATTACCTGGCTGAGCCTCCCAACTTTTTCCTTTTTGACAGAAAGCGTAGAGTTCTTGTATTAAATCTACATCTTTGATTATGACTTTATCCTGTTCTACCATATTTTTGAACATATTTGCTCCTATGTTCTTCGTAATAATGGTTTGTCTCAGTCCCATTGATGCTTGTTTAGAGAAACCAGCGGAAATAACAATACCTTCTCGGCCATTGTGTCTAGTCATAATCATATTTTCATATCCCAAGTCTGTCCTTAGAATATGTCCCACCTGAGCCCCTACATCGTTAGTTTCTACTAATACATGAGCTTCATTATATTGTTTCGCTACTTGATGTATGAAGTTCGGGAATACCAGAGGTGTAACGGTATTATCTCTGAATTTAGCTACCATCATCGCTGGATATTGTGATACATTCCAGACGGTCATTGCTGAGTAGTCCTTACCTTTTCCGTGGGCTACATCGGCAGTTAAACAATATTGTTGTCCGTACTTAGGTTCCTCAAAGATATCCAGACCATTTTTCGAAAATATTGGTTCAGACCATCTCATCATAGTCAACTTATCAGCATTGATAAGTGTATCGGCAGAACCTATGAACTCAGTCTCAAACTCCTGTCTAAACTGTTCTACAGAGGTGTTTCGTATCTGTTTCTTTTTCCACTTCTCATCTCTCTTTGGGACCTCAGACCAATGAACCTCAATAGGTTGAAAGTCTGATTTACCGTCTATTGAGTCTGTCCACATCTTGTAGAAATGGTTCATACCGTATGGGGTAGAAACTACAATCATCTTAGTGTCTGAACCAGAAGTAATCGTAGGATAAACTGAACGGAAGAAGTCTTCTGCTATATGGGATTCAACAAAAGCAAACTCATCAAGAAAAACAAGGTTAAAAGAACTACCACGTATGGCAGAGGAGGAAGTAGAGGAGCTGAGGATAGAAGAACCATTCTCCAGCTCAAACGAACCTTTGTTCCATACTCCAACACCCTGTTGAATCCATTGGGGAAGGTGTTCGTAAGCAAGTTGCATACGTTGTAATAACTCACGAGAAGTCGCTGCTTTATTCGCGAGTAATGCAACCTTCTTAGACTCGTTGAATAGTAAATACCAGAGTATGTATGAAATAACTGTGACGGACTTTCCAGACTGTCTCCCCACTTTACAAATCGTGAACCGATTTGAGTTGAAAGTTTGGACCATCTTTTTCTGAAAGTCGTATAACTTGAATGGAACCAGACCTCTGTCCAGTGATACAATTTTGACATAAGTTCGTATGAAGTGTTCAGGGTCTTCCGCACATTTGATATATTCCTTGATCTGGGCGGCAGTGAACTCTTGTTCCTGAAACTTAGCCTTTATCAGAGGGTTCGATATGTACGCTCGTTGACTCATCTTCAAATTCTCCAGATTTTATCGCTTTAAGTAAGTCCGCAGTGGAACCTACCATTACATTATTTTGTACGTTGGTTTGGTTGTTTATTGGTTGCCCCTTTATTTTTTGAACCTTATGATGGAGGTCAACCAAGCTCCCTTGAGCCTCGGTGTATTGTTTGAAAAGTTGTCCAAAAACTTCAAACGCTCTAGGATGACCAGACGCTTTAGCAAGTTCTAGTGCTTCCTGCATCGCTTCGGCGCCCATTTCGACACCTTGGTATATATTTTCTCTTGCATATTCAAAGTCCGTGTCAAGGTTAGCACTATCAACTCTTTTGGTTACCGTAGAGGGTGGTTGGACTTCTGGAACTTCTTCTAATGCAAACTCATTTCTTAGTTCTATTTCGTTCATTTTCAAATTCTTTTAAGATTTCAATTAGTCTAGTTACCTGTTTCTCTGTGAGTTGTCTTAAGAGACCTATACCTGCCCCATCGAAACCCATCTTGTAAAGTTCACCGTGACCAATACCCATTACAACATCTTTTCTGGTGTCATCTTTATTTCTTGGTCTTCCCCTGTTGGTGGTACGAATTTTCCTTGTTGTTTACCAATCGCGTTCATTATATCTACCTGACATACAGCATTCGTCTTAGCCCAGTATTTTACCTGTTCTTCTTGTGCTACGGTATCATTGTCAGTGTAAACAGCCTTTATTACTGGCTGTTCGATATCTCTGCGGGTTGTGTCTGTAACACAGTCACATATCAAGAAAGCAATTTGTGGTGGAAATTGTCGTGCTGTTTGATGACCTTGCATACAACTCTGCCACATATTGCGGACATCTATTGTGGGATAAGTTCCAGTAAAAACTTGATGTGGGCTCTTTACTACCAATTTCGTCTTAGCACATCCTACTATAAACACCAGTCCAATGGCGAATAAAAACATTTTCTTCATCTTTTCCTTTACTCTGCACTCTCGTCAACCCAATATGGAGAATATGGATTCTCTGGTGAATATCTGGTAATATCCGTATTGAAAGTAAATTCATCGAATTCGGAAGCATCATTAGGGTTTGGTGTAACCACTATTTCTGAATGCATGCCAGGGTCCGTTTCCTGCATATCTGCGAAGGTTCTAACTATCACTTCACGGACAGCTCCTCCACTGTTGGTAATGTCTTGAGTACCAGCAAAGAAGTAAGCTCGCATTGTAAAGCCCATTGTCCATACCATAACTCTTACACCATCTGCGGTTTGTTCGTAAGAGTCATCCATTGTTATTGAGTCTAAGTTTAATGGTATATCGAGAGACAGACCTTCCAAGGCTGGGTCTGCGGATTTGAGTAACCTCAAGGATGCCGTAAAGTCAGGATGAAAATTTGGTATTATCTGCTCGACTATTTGAGCCCCATCTTCTGTAGTCTTTGTCCAGATGTGGAGTTCAAAGCTAATATCGTAAGGAATATGCATTGGGACCTTGATGGTTTTCCCCTGACTATTCCTACCTCTAAAACTATTCAGAGGATTTAGTTTTCTTGACAGGTCGTATGTAAACCCATTAATAAGGAAACCCATTCTTGGTAGAACGACATTTGGTTTCCTGTCTAGGGTTGCATCACCTAAAATTCTTTGTCTGTAGTAGTCTCTACTCGCGTATGTCAA
>Ga0098054_1001550_pt1 | contig 11488 bp, 9 predicted proteins | sample 16_taG_FD_75048 | JGI IMG/M metagenome (GOLD analysis project Ga0098054, IMG submission 75048) | Marine viral communities from the Subarctic Pacific Ocean - 16_ETSP_OMZ_AT15313 metaG | ecosystem: Environmental > Aquatic > Marine > Oceanic | place: Pacific Ocean | collected 2015-01-18
CGTTCGCTTTGATGATAGTGTTATCTTCTATTCTCATTCCATAGATTGATACTTCTTGCTTTCTAACTATCTCTCTATACTCGGGGGGTGTGCCTTGAACATAGGACTTGAGTAATTTCTGCATTTCAGAAGATTTATAGGATTCTTTAATCACCCAAATGTAATCTTCTAATTGTCTTTCAATAAACGCATCACTCAAAGGCTACCACCTCTATGTAGCGAGGCAATATAGAACTAATGTCTTGCTTGTATAGTTGTATCTTCGTTGCCAAATCTACATTTTGTGTGCCCTCAGGAATCAATACACTTCTATCATCAGACATTAGAATATCAATTGCAACCATCTTAGTGCACACATCCTCTATGGCCTTCTCCAAGTATCTCTCACCATAAATGTAAGCGACTTTTACTGCGTTCCATTCAAAGAATGGATATGAGTTGTTAAAGTAGATTATTCCCATTTCATTGTCTATCCACCAATCTCTTAGTCTTCCTCTATCTCCACTAGAACTACCACCGTGTAAATCAACTTGCAATTTATGTTGAGTTAACGTGCCTGATATATCGGACAACGCAGAGCCAACCACTATTACACAGCCTGTGAAAGTTGTATCTGTTTTGCCTGTATAACTGAAAACATCACCACTAGAATCAACCACAACACCTGCATCTACAAAACTCCCGGTAGAGTCACTCACAGTAATTGTAGTTGAAGATAGACTACTGAAAGTAGCAACACTGCTGGATGTTTGACTGATTTCTATATCACTGTTGCTAGAAACTATGCTGCAACTCTCACCCGCTTGAGTAGACCTCATGCTAGTTATCTTCACCTTACCAGCACCGTAATCAGAATTAGCCGTAGCATAGAACTCATTATGCGCTGCAACATTATCAGTGCTCCCCTCAAGAGTAAAAGCAGGGCTGAAATTAACTGCTGTTTTATTGACTCTGTTTTCCTTGTTAACAAGGTCTACTAGATTCTGTGCAGAAGTTATCTTATCAAAATCTGCTCTCCAATTGTCAGTGCCTGTCCCAATTGTGAGTTTGGCCGCTGTGCCGTTACCGGGTGAAAGAACAATAGAACCGCTCAAATCACGAACACTATCAGGTATTGTGACACGGGCTTCTGCTGCTCCTATCTCTCGGTAATCGTCTCCCTGCCATAACTCCAATCTGATAATTTGCTGTATATTGCGAAACAATAAGGGGGTTGTGCCCACATAATCGGTGTAATAACGCCTCCTATATGGCTTGTAAGTGTCGAAATTGATATACTCAGCAGAAACCAAGTTTGGCCTCCAAGAGTTATGAGTCATGTTGTCTATGCGGTCTTGGCACCTTTTGATTAGTTCCTCAACCTTACTTCTCTTAACGCCCCTAGTCCTACCGTTAGTAAAAGATGCTAGATTCTGCACATATGTATTATCGGCAGATTGGTAATCGGCAGCGGTTATGTTACTAGCGAAGTTCAAATTAACGCCATTGATTGAAGTGGTAATAGATGTAATTTCACGCTCTAATCCTAAAGGGTCAGCATCTGAATAAATGAGAATAGTGTCACCCACAGTGTAGCCCAAGTTCCTATAATCTGAACCTGTGACATATACCCCATCAGCGTCACTATCATAAGCAACAGCAACTGCTTCTTGTGGCCCAATCTCAAGCAAATCCGCTACTTTCTGTGCGGTTGTGTAGACTATGGCATCGGGGTCAAGAGGTCTTGTTTCTCCCTCACCGGGACTGAATACTTGTGGCATATTTCACTCCCCCTCACCTAACTATATTCCGGCAGCAAATTACCATCCTCATCGTGCATCGCCTCAACGGCTTCTTTGGTTTGGTTCCTTGATAAACTAGGAACAGCACCAGCCACCGGATTCTCTTGATGGAACTGAAGCACCTTCATCCAATCATCTATAGTTTGAGGGTTGCTTACATTTGCTGGTTGATTTGCTAAAGCAGTTTCACGCTGTATTTTTGCTGCGGCTCTAGCGGCCATATCTGCCTCAAACTTCTGCTTTCTCGCAGCATTCAATTCAGCCTCTGTCATTTGAGAACGGGTATCATACAATCCTTGGTCGCGGAGGACATTTGCTGTTTTCGTCTTACCAGCGCCCAAAGGTATCTCAGGTCTGCTTTCACCCTCTGTTGCTCCTGTGGTCTTAGGGTTCCTCTTACCTGCAATTCGCTCTGCGAAAGCCATAGGGTCAGGAGGGGCCGCATCTAGAGGGGTTCCGTCTTGTGCAAACCCTGTCCCTCGATTCAATAGTGTCTTCATAGATTGTTTTGGTTCGCCTCCCTGTAGAGTGCCACTTGCTATCATATCTAGGATGCCTTCAGGGGTGTGTCCTCTACTTTCTATGTCTTTTATCCTCTCTCTTTCAAAGAAATCCTCATCTTGCACTCTCCTATCAGGATTATCTCTGATATGCCGCCTCATTTGTTCCATTTGTTCAGGTGTCTCTATATCCCTTCCTTGCCAAGTAGTAGCCAATCTTTGTGGTTGGAACTTACCTTCAGGAGTCAAACCCTGAGGATAGAAATTGGCATTTGGATTTGACCTAGCCGCCTCAGGAAGATGTGGAAGAATTCGTTGTAAAGATTCTTGGCTTACAGGGATATTGTTAGTTTGTAGTATTTTAATGGCTCTCATAATCTTAGCCATTTGAGGGTCATGAGCGGGCTTTGCCTCAGGTAGAATAGGTTTACTAGCGAGAGTAGGGGGTGCTGGTGCTGGTGCTGGTGCTGCTGGCTTCTTCCCAATAGTAAGGCCATATTTGGCGGGATTCTTCGTCATATCTTGTGCTAATAGTTTTCTTGTTTCTTCTACTTTCTCATCAGGTATAACATTTATTCCTTGTGCATTATGCTGCCTGATTACGTGTGCTGCTCTCTTACCAACAGAGCCTTCAAAACCGTCATCATGAGTAACGAATGTCTTTCCTCTCTTCTTAGCGGCCTTATTTGGGTCATGAAAATCAGATGCCTTCGCACCCTCTATAACGCTCAAACCAAAATTATGAGGCATGTTCAACATATCGTTCATAAGCACCTTTCTTGCTTTCTCACGTTGCTCGCTGGTAATGCTGAATGTTTCCCCTCTTGCTTCGGCTGCGGCTTTTGCCGCCGTTATCCTTCTACCAATCTCTTGACTAGCATGTTTACCTATGCTACCTTTGAAACCGGATTCGGCGTGTTCAACAAATGTCCTTTTTGTCTTTCTTGGTGTTAGGTAATCCTTCCTTGCTTTCAAGAAATCCCAATAGTTATTCATTCCTTCACCCCTAGATTGAAGTCCATCGGTTTGTCACAAGAACCACAGTTTTCTCTCCACATGAAATGAAGCATACCACAATGGGTACACCGAGTGCCTGATTTGATATTCAAAACATCAGATGCTTTCTGAGCGTTAGCCCTTTGTTTGGTGATAACACCCTTTAGCGGGTCTTTCTCATCAGTCGCTATGTTGGGGTGATAATGTTCTTCTGCTCTCACACCTTGCTTCTGAAGCCTTTCTATTTCTTCAATATCGAGGTGTTTCAATCCAAAAGACATTCAATTCTCTCCCCACCTAATCATGGTTTCTGATATACCACCAAAAAGACATTGCCTAAAACGGTAATGGGTTCTACAGAAACTACCTTTGCGCCATTGTAACCCGTTAGGGCTTCAATGTCTGTCGTCATGCTAGTGCTCAACGCACCGTCATTCCCAGCACCTGAGAACTCCTTAGGACTGTAAGGCCCAATCACTTGTATTGCTTTCACCATACTTGTTCACCGCCTCAGTTGCGGTGTCCCATAGCCATGAACCTTCCGCCGCCTGACCCTGCTTCCGTGAAGTAAGCAGTAGTGCCATCGTATGATGCCACCAGTGCTCTTGGCGTGGAATCGTTCTCCATTGCTGTGAACGAAACTATATCCGCCAAATAACCGGATAGGTCTACGGAGGAATCGCCATTAGCAAACGTGCCTGTTATCACCATAAGGTTTCCAAATACTGTCGGTCTGTTATCAAAACTAATTGCCATTATATCACTCTCCATCGTTTTCTGTTGTTTCTGTTATTTCTTCTGTTGCTTCTACTGGCTCTTCAACCACTTCTTCAACAATCTCTTCCACTGCTTCTACCACAACAGGGGTAGGTGCAGGTGGATTGAGATGTAAGGCCACCAGTTGTAGTAGCCCGCTTTTCGTTGTATAGCCCCTTGAGATTGTTACTTCTCTCTCAACTAGCCATGCTTTAATGTCGCTGTTTCTCCATCCCGAATCAGGGATGCCGTCTAATCCAGCATCAATAGTTACTCCTTCATCGCCAACTAAGGTAAACTTGGGTTCACCTAGAACCCTTCGCCACTCATCAACCCACATTTGGCTGACTTCTCTCTCTTCTCCACGAGTGAAGTCAGCCGTTGCTGGGTCAGGGCATCTACCATAGAAGGAAGGCCCGTTGTATCTGAGGATAGGCATTACTACCCACCTCAATTGTACATAACTAGTAGTTGTCCGGCTGTTACAGTTCCCGCTGTCTCTAGTGTAACCACTAGACCGCTGTAGTTTGCTCCCAATGCTACACCTGCGTTGGCTGTGCCGTTCTCGGTAAATACTCCGAGGATTGCGCTTGCTCCGCCGCTTAGTGTTACGGTTGCTCCATCTGTAGTTGAGCCTAGTGTAACTAGTGCCATCTTTGGTGCTGGGTCGTACCCATTTGCACCATCGCTGTTAGATGCGTTGAATGTACCGGGGCCACCGCCGGGGTACGAAACATCTGCTGCTCCGTCTAACCACTCAGTGGTGTCATGAGAACCCGCCCTGAGTTCCCATGCTCCCACAAGGGTTGCTGTCGTACTGCTTCCTGTTACTGTTAGTGTGTTTGCCATATCATTTCACCTCTTCATTTTCTCCAATTGAGTCCTCAGACTAAATCCCTCACTGAGCCTTGCGCCCCAAAGAAAGTAGTCCACACTTCACCCATAGTTCGGTAAAGTCCTTCCTGTCCTAGTCTGTTAATTGCGAATGGGTCACCAGTCTCGATACCGGACTCAAAGTATTGGGTCGGGATTGCTGTGCTGAAGTATAGGTAGTCAGTGTCCAAGAAGTATAGACGGCTGATTCCGCCATCATCGGGCATATCCTTTGTTGGGATGATTGGTACACCGTTGTATGTTGCTACGATGAAACCTGCCTCGATTCCGGGTACACCCTTTACACCGTTGTAGGTTGGGGTGACTCTCTTCTCTTCCATGAACCTCTGTTGGGACTGTAGTAGTTGCTGTAGTCTCATTAGAGTGTCGTAACCCGTTAGGATAACCTTGGGGTTTCCACCACGCTCCCAAATGCGCTGGAACAGCGTATCTAGGTGGTCTAGGCTGAAAGTTCTGCGGCTTGCGTCTAGTGTATCAGCAGCACAGTCCATCTCAGCGTGACTCCACGAGTTTGCGCTTCTGTCTATTGAGTAGATGTCTAGGTCAGCAGCAGCACTAACGTGCGGGTTGCTGCTTGATGTCTTCAGTCCAGTAAGTCCGGTTGTCCCTGCATCAGCAGCGGTAATTCGGTCTAGCGACTCAAAGTTGTTAGCCGCTGGTGAGTCTACATCTCCTAGTAGCATCTTATTGACCATCTCTGCGTGGTGCTTGCCCATCTCTTCCTTGAGAACTGCTCGGATGTCTCCAAGTCCATCGTCCCTGTCTGCTAGGAAGATTGCTGTCTCCGACATGTCGAAGGTGTGAGCAATCGTCTTTGGCTTTGCGCCAATGTGCTGGAAGGTAGGCTTTACAGTCTCAGGTAGTGTTGCGTTCTCTGCAACTCCACCGTGTAGAGCACCGCCGTTAGGCTTTGCAGTGATGACACGCCATCCTGACCTGTCCCACGGTTTCTTAGGTAGTATTGAGAAGGCGTTGAACTCTTGGTTCAATTGTGACCAAACCTTGCGTCCGTAGATTGCTTGGTAAGTACCAGCAGTTGTAGACAGCATTGGGCTGTCGGCCTTCAGTAGTTCGCTTCCAGTGTATGAGTAACCCATTGCGTTACCTGCACCGTAGTAGTATCTCTCCATATCTGTTATTGTTCGTACATAATCTCTTGCCATATTATTCACTCTCCCTTGTTAAAAGCCCTGTCTGCTAGGGCGTGTACCTCATCCCATGACATCTTGTGCATGTCCTGAGTTGATGGAATAGTAATCTGTGGGGCTGCGTCTTCGCTCTTTGCGATGGTTGTTGCTCCTTCTCCGCTTCCTAGAGAATCAATCCTCTCGTTTAGCGACTCTAGAGCCTTCATTACCTCGTCAAGTGGGCCACGGGCATCAAACTGTGCTGCCTTAGCCTTGGCGATTTCTGCTGTGCGCTCTGTTGTAAAGCGGTCTGCGAACTGTGATTCTAGGGAGCCACGGAACTCTTGCTCCATTGCCGCTGCCTTGTAGACTTCGTATGCTGCCTCAATGTCTGCGTCACTTACAGTTGATGGGGTTAGGAAGTCGGACTTCTCGACTTTCTTGCCCTTTCCGCCTGTTGTGCGGGAGATTGCGTTAGTAGATGGAGCACCATTCTCCTGTGCTCGACCCTTTACCTGTGCAGCGAACCTCTCAGCACCGTCTTCTTTGAGGTCTGAGCCGAGGTTTGCCTTGTTAACATCGTCAAAGTGCGCTCGTGCGCCGTCAATGTCTACGCCACCGGACTTGAGAGTGTTCTCCATCCAGTCTAGGTAATCTGATGTGATAACGTCAGAGAACTCGGACTTTTCTTTGTCGTCCTTGTCGTCCTTCTTATCATCAGACGCCTTCTTTGCATCGTCTTCTTTCTTCTTATCATCAGAATCGTCTGCCTTGTCTTTGATTGCTTCCTTTAACGCAGGTGGCATAGAGCCTTTCTCCATAGCGTCAAGTCGGCCTTCAAGACGGTTCAGTACGTCTCCAAGTTGTTTCGTCATATCTTCGTTTTCTTCAGTCATATTATTCACCTTATTATTTGTGTCTTCCTTTAGTATTCTAAATGTTGCTTCCGGGTTTATTCCTTTTTCACAGATTGTTATTTCGTGTAGTTCTAGTTTGCTGATTTCTTGGTAGTCGCCGTGTTTTGGGTCGCTTTTCCTTACTCTTTTGAATGCCTGTCCACCGATGCTAAAACCTCTGAGTTTTCCTTTTCTGATTTCAGCAGCAACTTCTTTTGCTTTCTCAATGTCGTCTCTGAGTTGTATTACTACAAACATTCCGACATCATCAACTTCGCTTTTCCATACCCTCCCTTCACTATCTGTATAATTTGGAATAACTTCTCCTACTTGTATATTTGAGTGTGCTAGTTGTACATTTCTGTATTTGGGTTCAGTCATAAACTTCTTGAAACCGTCTTTCAAAGCAGTTTTTGTAATTAAATCCCCCTGTTTGTCTACTAATTCTACGCTTGCGTACCCTGCTACTACGAGGTCATTACCTGCCTTGAGTAAGACGATGGTATCGTCATCATAGAGTCTTGCAGTGGATAACACACATACTCATCTCTTTTGCAATACTATATCAATGAACCGGATATTGAATAAAGAAGTAATAGAATGAAAACTAAACAATTAATTATTCAGACCTTTTGGTTTCTAACGCCTTTTTCTCCCTATTCGGGTATTTTTCAGGCTTTTCAGGGTCTTGTTCAGGTCTTTCCTTCATATCCCAATCAGGTAAAGCGGCTTCATTGGTTAATTTAGTTGGCCCTCTAGGGCTTTCTATATCGCTACCGACATCAATACCCAACCCCTTTCCGCCCGACATTGGGGTGTGTCCCTTCTCTAAGGCATCCATACTTCTCTCTAACACTTCCAATATATTCTTCAACACGTTGGGTTTGAGTATTAGTGTGGAGTTTTTCTTTGGTTTCAACAACCCACCACTATTGTCTTCTACTTCCTCTTCTCTATCTTCAGGAAGAATATCTTCTTCTTCTTTCAACATATCATAGAATGCGGGTCGCCAATACTTCTCTAGGCTCTTAGTTAGATTCAACGTGTAATTACTCTGACTTAACTCTCCCATGATAGCACGGGGATTTACAGGTTCTTCATCAACTATATCGAACTTTACTATATCATGTTCATAATTAATGATAAAGGCGTCATTATCCAATTCCATAGAGAAGGGAACATGGAAGTCGTCATCGGCCTTTGTTAGTAGAATCCACTTCGGATGCTTCTCTTCACCCTTCATGTAAGTTGATTTGGCATCTCTAATTAGAATCTTACAATCTTTGTTTTCGCTTCTTAGATACTTAATTGCTTCTTCTAATCCTTCTTCATCAGTCATTCTCAAGGTAGAGGGACTAGGAACAAATACGTCCTCATGGCTGTCGAATTGGCTTCTTAGTAACTTCATTCTCTCTCTAACGTCCATATCCGTTACGTCTGTATCATCATAATACATCAAATCAATCATGAAGAGTCCTCTGTGATTCAACACACCATCCATTGTAAAACTCTTACTTCCTAGTTTTCTAATAGAGGAACGCATATTATCAGATAGCCCCACTTTCTTACCATCTTCCGACTTAACTTCAACAAAGGTTCCCTTTCTAGTAACCTTCACTCTATCACCCACTTCTAATGCGGTAACAGCCCAATCTCCTGTAAAACCCTTCAGTTCTTCTATGTCCTCATAATCGAATACCTTGTGATAAGGGTCTAATAGAGGCATTTCTTTTGGTAGGTTCTTCAACAAATCGCTATGGGGTATTTTATCGAAACTAGTGGAAAAGTCATAGAAATTTACAGATTCAGGCATAGGATTCTCACCACTAACCCTCTGTAAGTTTGAGGCAGAACTTCTGAACATTGTGTCTAATCCTTGTTCATTTGCTGTATTCTGTAATGTTGTAAACGCATCTTGCCCGTGCATGTTTATCAATCCTTCCTCAGATGCAGGTACGAGAGACAAGGGTTGGGTATTCACACCCCACGTAGGATTACCATTTCTATCAATACTCATAGCAGATGACGCTGGAAGCATAGATTTACCGTTATGCAATTGCTGTGCGCTACTAGAATGGAAGGAAAAAGAGTTCATTCCCTCATTAGAACGGACAGAGTTCATTGGGACTAGATTATGACTAATCTCATCTCTAGTCACTTTACCGACATTGCTTATTTCATCTAAATCAGGAGCACTACCCTCATCATAACTAATGATATGATTCATTAATCTCTTCGTTTTATTGGGTAACGCTTCCTTGTTTGGTTTGCCTATGTTACCACTTGAAGTTTGTAGTCTACGGGTTTCAGAGCCAAAAACATTCTTGTCTATTTTATGATAGCCCAATCCCCAATTTTCCATCTCTTCATCAGTAGAAAGGTTCAACAGTTGGTGAAAACGTCCAGTGTCTCTATGTAATGGATGAGTTTTGTCTGTTGATGGATTAATACCTGTACCATAGTTTTCACCACCTCTAGATGTAGCGGCACGACTCATTACATCGTCATAGTGCTCAACCATTGAAGCATGGTCAGTTACCTCTTCAGGTAAGTCATCCCTCTGTGCTAGAATGTTACCCATAGTGCTAACATGTGTCTTACCGGAGTCTATTGCCTCTTGAATGGCTCTCACATGCGATATATGAGCCTTCATATCGCTAGGTCGAAGACGCTTCTTGTGTCTTCCCGTTTTATCATACAACTTACCCAAGTATTTTTTCCCCTGTTTCTCTGATATGCCGCTTGCCCCCATTGCAAGATACTCTTCATAGTTAGAAATCCCTATTCCTAATTTTTCTAAAACGTCATCTGCCGAAAGGCTTCCATCCAAAGGAATACCGAAGTCTCTAACCGATGCAGCAATTTGCTTATGATAGGATTGCCCTTGTTTGGTTTGAATGCTATCATCTTCCTTTTGTTGATGTAAGAGAGATAATCCACTCATACCATGTATATCATGACTAGAATGTAACATAAACAACTCAGCATCGTGTAAAGCCTGTGCTGAGTCTATCAGGAATTGAGCGGGATTATCAAGAGGGAAGGCATCGGGGTTTGCTTTCTTCATACCCGGTATGATATGCTCACGGGCAATTTCATGCGTAACATGGGCATCTTGCCTCTTTTCTTCAACATGTCTCGACAAATCATGAAGAGGTTTTCTATTGCTAGTTTCAGAGGGGTCATAGTTCTCATCAAACACAGATTCCATAATTATTCGTTTCTGCTCTTGAAGTTCATTAAAACTTTGAGTGAGCCTATCCCTCTCATGCCCATCTATTTCCTTCATACCTTCTCTTTCCCGTTGTAGAGAGTCATTCAATTGTTCTAGTATCTCTTCTATATTTTCGTCTATATCATCTATTTCTAGTCTCTCTGATTCATCAAATAAACTTCCGAATTGCTGTTTGCCTTGTGCAATAAACTCTAGCAAACTTGACTCATCTCCAACTTTCTCCAACGGTACTTTTCCACTAAACAAATCGCTCAGGCTGTACATCATACTAGGTGAACCCAAGAGAGTCCTACCCGTTGCGGGGTCTTTGTCTCCGGGTTTATGACCTATCCCCCTAAGAATACCATCTCTCAAAATAGAAGATGAGTTTCTTGCTATATTGGTATCAGTTACCATCCCCTCTTGAGCCATTCTAGTTGTAGGGTTCGTGACCGGGTGTAGTCCTGTATCGCTTAGATTGTAACCTAATATGCTTCTTGGTATTTTCACCTTACCAGTTCTAACCTTAGTGGTTAACCCTGATACTCTACTATGTTCGGTCATATTGTGATTATTGTTGTTTCTACTTATTTTGGCGGTTCTACCACTCATAACTCGTAGCAAGGAAGTGGGACTAGAGGCATTATGAATAGAGAGAACTTGTGATGGATTATTAGAAAACCCTTGTCTCGATGGCAAACCTTCCGGGTTAAGCAAACCAAAAAGTCCCACCATTTCAGGACTCATAGTTAACTTTCCCTTCTCTCCCACATGACCAAATAGAGATTTATCGGGATTATCGGGGTCTGCCATTAAATTGAACAAGAAATCAGCATAAGTCTCAGGTGCTATTGATAACGCCCCTCTTTGATAGGGATGCGCCCAAAATGACTGTAATCCTTCTAAACCATGTAATGTGTCTTCAAAATGCCCCTCTGTTTCCCCCGCATGTTCCCTTGTCGGGCCTTTGATTCTAGAGAAGGGCTGCATATCTGTTCTAACCTGATTTTCACTATCACCATGAGTAAGCCCCCTATCCAATAGTCTATCTAATTCCTCAAGTTCTTTCGGTTCAATAAGAGGATTCTTTTTCGTGTTCTTGAATAAATCATGTATGGGGTGTGATTTTTCTTTATCATTACTCAAATAGTGATTTTCCAAGTCTTCCCTAGAACCTCCCGAATGGAATACATGTCGTCTATCCTTTCTCTTAACATTGCTAGAAAACGTCTTGAGAACGCTATGTAACAACCTCGCATCAAGTTTGTTTGCTTCTTCCGGGCTTATGAAACCATCAGGGTCACTATCATAGTCAACATGAAAG
>Ga0098054_1001557_pt1 | contig 11450 bp, 4 predicted proteins | sample 16_taG_FD_75048 | JGI IMG/M metagenome (GOLD analysis project Ga0098054, IMG submission 75048) | Marine viral communities from the Subarctic Pacific Ocean - 16_ETSP_OMZ_AT15313 metaG | ecosystem: Environmental > Aquatic > Marine > Oceanic | place: Pacific Ocean | collected 2015-01-18
ATCCGGACACTTATACAGATGCTTGTGCGTCTGTCTCATTGAGTCCGGCTTCTGCCACAGTCACTGGCCTTGGCCATTTAAACGGCGAAGAGTGTCGAGTTAGAGCTGATGGTTCGGTGATGGTAAATGCCACGCCAGCTTCTGGCTCGATTACCTTATCAAGAACATCAGAAGAGGTTGAGGTTGGTCTTAACTATGACGCTTTAATTAAAACTATGCCAGTCAATCAAGACTTCCAGGACGGCCCAATATTAACCAGAAAGAAGCGCGTAGTTCGGGTTATTGCTAGTTTGTATGAAGCTCTCGGTGTTTCGGTTAATGATGAATATTTGGTTGATAGATCGTTTGGTATGGCACTAGGTAGTCATATAACGCCATTCACTGGCATAAAAGAAATGTATTTGTTAGGTTGGACAGACTTAGCACAAGTTGAAATAACACAAGTAGATCCAGGCCCGATGACAGTATTAGGCCTTGGAGTGGAGGTAGAAGCATAATGGGCCAATTTGTAGCAATGTTAGGAGCAGCACCCGTAGCAGGATCAGCAGCGATGGCTAGTGGTTTAGCCGGATTAAATACTTTAGCACCAGCAGCGATGGGTAGTGGTTTAGCCGGATTAAATACTTTAGCAATAGCAGCACCCGTAGCAGCAGCACCCGTAGCAACTGGTGGTTTTTTAGGGTTGTCGTCCGGTGCGTGGTCGGGTATTTCAACTGCTGGCTCGATGTTGATGAATGTCAGAGCTGGACAATCACAACAAGTTAATTATGAAATGCAGGCTCAACAAGAAGAGTTTGCCGCTAAAGATAGAGAGGTAACAAGACGCAAGCGTTTAATTGCTTCCCTGGCTTCGCAAAATGCAGCTCGCGGTGCTAGTGGTGTTAGAGCGTTTGAAGGATCTCCAGCCGCCATGATGAACAATGACATAAATGAGTTTGATTATGACCAGTCGATGGCCGCAGCAAACCTGGGTATGAAGAAACAGTCATTATTAACGTCGGGTAAGCACGCAGTGCAATCTGGCTATATGAGTGCCGGCACAACCTTACTAGAGGGTGCGTCAAAATATGCAAATAGAGGTTAAAGATGGCTGAAATGCAAAGATACCAAAGATCCGTACAGATTCAACCAACGCGCATGGGTAATGAGCAGGCCCAGGGATTCCAGACGTTGGCTAACAGATTGCAATCATTCGCAAATCAACAGCATCAGATTGCAGATAAAGACGCTGAAAGAGCTGGTACATTAGCTGGACAATCGGCAGCGTCTGGTAAGCGCAGTGGTGTAGATTTTCAAGACACAGGAACGATCAGAGGTCGAGCTTTTAATAAGGGTGCAGTGTTGGCCCATGCAGCTCAGATTCAAATTGATGTTAGGACTGATGTCTCAAACTTTGCAAGAGAAAATCAATATGATGTAACCGGCTTTGATACAAAAGTCGAAGGTATGAAGAAGGGATTATTAGCCGAGGTTGATCCTAGATTGCGCCCACACGCAGAAAAAGAGATCAACGACTACGCTTCGATCGCAAGATCCAAGATCCAAGACAATGTTTATACAAAAGAAACGAACGAAAACCTAGCCACAATTAATGCACTAACAAACGGAATAAGTGAAGATATTTTGATCGCTGCAAGGGATCTAGGATTAAACAATAGCAAGCTGCAAGAAGAGTTAGACCAAGAAGATGTTAGTGGTTTAGCCGGTGTAGGCGCTTCAGCAGCAATTAATGATAGCCTTGCTATGCTAGAGAAGAAGCGCACTCAATTAACTGCTTTATACAACGAGGGTGTAGAGAATAACATACTTAAAAAGTCAGCGGTTCAAACTCAATTAGACAAACTTGATGAGCAAATAGACGGGCAGATCGTGAAGGGGCATTTTTATGGCTTGATTGAGAATGAAGATATTGAATCAGCGCAAAAACAGCTCGATGCTTTTAGAAAAGGCACAAATAAAGAGTTGGGAGAAAACATCTCCCTACTCCCAGACACAAAAGATAGCATTATCTCTGACGTGCAAACCAAGATTAACAAGATCAAAACTGCACAGAAAACAGAATTAGGTGAAAGAACAAGCGATGCTAAAACTAATTTAGATGCTTTTAATTCTACAATAAATCAAGGCCACCTTCTGAATGAAGGTGTTCTAAATTTGGCAATAGAAAATGCAGAGGGAACCGAACATCACAAAGAACTTTTAGGTATTAAATTATTTCAGAAGATGTACAAGCCATTCATAGTTCAGACAGTGGAGGGGCAAAAATACACACTAGCACAAGCTAAAGCTAAAACTAATATGTCTGTTACCGAAGCGAAAGTTTGGGAGCGTTTAGAGAAGGTTCATAAAAACATTATTGAAGAAGTCAGCAGCGGTGACGGACTTGTGTTATTTTCCCAACAAGGGAACACTGCACTGCCAGTGCTTGACTTTTCACTTTTGTCTCTCACAAAGAAAGTCAATGGTAAAGAAGTAGATAAATCAAAAGAAGAAATAGAATCATCTAAATTTGATTTGTTGCAACGATTTGAGCAAAACGTAGCTATGGCTAAGAAAGCAAGTATTCATTATAACGTGAAAGTGCCGCCGATAACACAAGCACAAGCCAAAGCATTAAATTATCAATTAAAAGAAAGTAGTAGAGAAGAGGTGGTCAGTATGCTGTTGGTGATCACTGAAGGTTTTGGTGATCATACGCCAGACGTTATGGAGGCAATCTTTGAGAATGATACAACGGCTTGGGCTGCGATTGGTGGCCAGGTTGTTACTGCAAAGCGGTATGAGGGGCTGAATAATAAAGCAACGACTTTCTTTAGAAGTTTAGCAACAGATATGCTTAAAGGCATAGACGCAATGAAAGACCACTCAAACTTAATTCCCAAAGACTTTAATAAAAAGGTAAATGAAGCGATCGGCCAGGCTTATGCAGATTTTCCCGAACACAAGCAAACTATCATAAACGGTATTAGAGCATTATATGCCCAGCGTTCGATTGAAAATAATATCTATGGTGACTCTGCCACGACCTATGAAACAGACGACAAAATATTAAATCAAGCATTACGAGACGCTACTGGTGGATATGTGGACATGGAGGCCCAAGGAACAAATTTTCTTAGGGATAGAAGGTACACGATTGAGCTGCCAAGAAATCGGCAGGGCGAAGTGCAAAGTGCAAGTCAAGTGGATGCCTGGTTGGATAATCTAACCGCTGATGATATTGATAAAATGGGTGGCGTTCGAGACTTTCCTTCAGAAGAGGTAGTGAAATTAATTAATGCGAATTTTATAAAGTTAGTGTCCTATGGTGATGGCCTTTATGCGGTTAGAACCGGTAGAGATGAATCAGCGATAATGCTTAACCCATATACCGACGAGCCTTTCTTGTTAGATGATCACATCGGCAAACATTACCAAGATTTCTCTTGGAGAGACGTTGAAACTGATGAATCGAAAAGGTCTAACGAAAATTTAACAAAACAAGTAGGAAGAAGAACTCAACAGAAAAAGAAAAAGGGATCTAAATGAAGGTATTTGACCGAAAAGGCAAGGAAAACTTCAACAATCATGCGTTAAGGAACCCTGCCTCTTTAGCAACTGACAAGCTTGGAACGCTTAGTGAAAATGTTAGCCTGGCTTGGGATGTTGCTAAATACCAACATTTAGGCGTATCTGAATCGCTAAATTACAGAGAGCCTATTCAAAATCAATTCAAGTTAATGTATGAATTAACGGGTAACGAGCAATACAACAGACGGTATATGTCTCGTCAAATTGTTGGCGCTAAAAAGAAAGTTGGCGAGATGCCACTTCAAGACTTTGAGCTTAATAAAAGGTTCTATGAAGAGCAGCACGACGCGATTGAAAAACTTCAAGAAAAATATCCAGACGCAGGCCTACAAACCTGGAGTCAGATGAGCGAGAAGCGCAATAAAGAACTCCAGCAAATGAGTGTTGATATGCACGAGCTACAAAATCGTTCACAGACATTGAATGTAGCCGTAGGTAACGTCGCTAGTATGGGCGCTTATTTTATGGATCCGGAGTTATTAGCTACTTTGCCTTTCTCTGGTGGTGCTAGTATTGGTGGGCGTATTGCTGCTAATGCTTGGCGTAGTTTTAAGATTGAGTCTGGTCTGGCGCTTGTATCAGAAACTGTTATTGCACCAAAGGTCTATGATTTTCAGCACCAGATCGGCAACGAAGAGTACGGTGTAAAAGATGCAGTCGTTAGAATTATGACAGCAACGCTTGGTGCTGGCGTTATTAGAGCAGGTGGCAGTGTAACGATTGACTTATCTAAGCTAGGTATAGCCAAGGCTAAACTACTCAAGCAGGGGAACAAAGAAGAAGCTCATGTTTTAGAGTATTACGCCAAGTTGCAAGAGGACGCAAAGACGGTTGAAGGGTTTATTCATGACGCGTCGATAGCAGCCAACACTAAAGAATATGTTAGGCCCGTCAAAGTTATTGAAGATGAAATTGCAGCACTAAAGAAAACCCTTGAGAACGCTAGAGCCGTTCTTTCTAAAAGAGGTTTAGATGTTGATGATTCTATTACTGTTAAAGGCCGAAAAAAAGACATTGCAGAAAAAGAACTCCAACTAAAAGTATTAATAAAAGAACAGCAACAGTATCTGTTGTCCAGGAATAACGATGGGCTAACTAAAGCAGATCAGTTTGTCTCAGCTCATATAGCAGCACAATCTAAAGTAGCACAAGCATTTGAAAAAGGTGAAACTGTACCGCAAAAAGAAATAGACGATGTTTTAGGTGTAGATGAATTAAACGGCGGCAAATACAATCTTGAAAAAGTTGATCCTAATGATATTGAAGTAGATGCAGAAACGTTCCAGTACAAATCTGGTGGTGATGAATTTGGTGAGACAGATGCACTTAAAGGCGTCACTAAGTGGGATGATCTAGCAGCAGGCACAATCATTGTTTGGGAACGTAAAGACGGCACTAGGTTCGTTGCAGACGGACACCAAAGACTTGCACTAGCTAAACGTTTGATCGGTGAGGATGCTCAAGAGATCGGACTAAATGCTTTTGTTATGAGAGAAACAGACGGTTTTAGCGCACCAACAGTAAGAGACATTGCAGCATTTAATAACCTAAAGAACAATACTGGAACTGCATTAGATGCAGCCAAGGTGCTTAGATCTGGAGTAGTTGATGAAGCAACACTATCTGGCGGTTCAGCATTAATTAGAGACGCCAAAGGTTTGTCGAAGTTAAGTGACGATTCTTTCAGAATGGTTATTGACGGGCAAATAGATGCGAAATATGGAGCTATTGTTGGAGAGTTAGTGGCTGATGTTGCAGAGCAGGCAGCAATCATTAGAGCTTTAGCAAAAGAAAAGCCAGTCAATGCAAACCAAGCAAGAATTATGGTGGGCGACATGAAGGCAGCAGGCTTCCAAAAGACAGAAACGATGGATCTGTTTGGTGGCATGGAGATCACAGAGACATTATTTAAAGAACGCGCTAAAGTGATTGACAGCGCAATGCGACAAATTAAGAAAGACAAGAGTATATTTAAAACCCTTGCAGAGCAAGAGAGTAGGATCGCTGGTGCAGGAAACAAGCTTGATCGTAATGCCAACTTATTAAGGCTATCAGATGACGAAAAAACACTTGCTACACTTACCAGTCTTGCTAACGCAAAAGGCCCAGTCTCAGACGCTATTAACGACGCAGCACGACGAGTTAAAAGCGGAGAAAGCATACAACGAGCAACTAGAGATATTCTTCCAGAGCTTAGAAGATCCACAGAGTCAGAGCTTAATGCTAGAGCTGATGCTGATGGAACCGGAGACGGACAGCCTACATTAACGATTAAAGAGCAGATTGATGCGCTTCCCGAAGGGGTGGTTCCGTTAAAGGTTGTTCCGCCGGATATGCCAGGGTATTCGATTGGAACCATTAAAAAAGATGGAAAAACTATCACAGTTGTTAATATTGATAGAAGCAAGATCGATGTTACTTGTAAGGATTTTTGTTACCCGGAGCTAAAGCCAGCGGCAAAAGTACCTAAATCTTTATTGATAGACACAAAAGATAAGTACATATTCAAAAATGGTAAGTACGAGCCAAAAAGAGCTAAAGAGCATGAAAAATATATTGATGAACAATTAGCTAATGGCACAACTGCAAAAGCTGGAGAGAAGCCGATTGTTTGGTTGATGGGTGGCGGTACAGCCTCTGGAAAAGGAACTGTTCTTAAAAAAGTGCAAGCAGAGGGCGTTATCCCAGAGAAGGGTTTTGTTCACGCAGATCCAGATTTAGCAAAAAAGAAATTAGATGAGTTTAATAGGTTATCTAATCTGGGAGATCACCGCGCAGCAAGTGTTGTTCATCGTGAAAGTTCAGATATTATTAATGAACTAATTAAGCAAGCCATAAAGGGCAAGAAAAACCTAATTATTGATAAGACACTAGGGAATAAAAAGAAGGCTTTAAAGTTGATCAATAAATTAAAAGCTGATGGTTATGACGTTAGATTAGTTGGTGTTACTATTGATCCTTCCGAAGCTTTGGTTAGGTCATTAACGCGTTACTTTGGCTCTGGACGTTTAGTAGAAGTGGGGTCGTCTCTTAAAAGACATAAAGGGTTTAATGCTAATTTTGAAAAGTATGCTAAAGAAGTAGATGAGGCTTTGTTATTTGATAACACTGGCACGAAATCAGTACCGATAGCAAGAGTAAAAAATGGCGAAACAGAAATATTCTCTAATGAAGGGTATAATCAATTACAAGCAAGAGGTAAATTAAATGAAAAAACAACAACCCACCAAGAACTCCGAGAGTCTCAAGGACTCCCAGCCAAGCTGGACAGACCAAGTAATGAAGTCATTGGACGTGACACCGGAAGAGTGGCAGAAGGTGGTCAACGAGAGAATAGCCGAGGAAACGATAGAAGCGAACAAAAGCCGCAAAACCTAAGAAAGCAGCTAGACGCTGTTGAGCGTCAAAAAATTATTAATGATATTCAAGAAGCCGAGGGAATATTAGCTTATGGCAAACAAGTTGATGGCAAACCTTATGAAAAAGAATACTTGGACGCTATTAGAAGAAATGTTGCCAAACAAAAACAAAAAATTGCCCAGGACGACGAACTACAGAGACTTCAATTAAAGCCTAACAAGGCCAATCTAAACGATCAACCCAAGGACACCGGACTTGATCTGGATCAGATAAAGACTCAAGAAGCACAAAAACTAATTGATGAGCTGGGCGATGATCTCCAGATGGTTTCTGGCGTCAAAGATTCCGGAAAGGGAGATGTTGTGCTGGAGTTTAAAACAGCTAGAGAATCTTTTAAAGAAATAGACAACGAGCAGAAGCTGGTTGATAATTTAATGATGTGTGTAAGGGGGTAAGATGGCTAGTCTAGCTGAGTGTATTCAGAACAGTATAAGTGTTGGGCGTATTTCCCAGGAATTGGCCATAGAGCTTAATAATAAGCTAGACCGTTTCTCACAAGATTTTAGAACTAATGGCAAAATGAGCGCAGCAGACGCAAAGAGACTGGCTAGTATGAAAGCGCTAGAAGCACATGGTGCAGAGCTTGCAAGAAACAAAGCGCTAAAAGCTAATGATTTGCTAATTTTGAATGATAATCTTCAGCGTATTGCAGCGCACCCCGAAAGTAAGGAGCTAGGTGCGGTTGCTTTGATCGACAGAGATCTTGGCGACAAGGTTAGTACAGACAATGTATATGCAATTCATAGAGAATTGATCGGGCACTTTCATTCAAAAGTGGCAAAAGCGATGAACGCTTACCGCACTAAAAGAGCTGGATTAACTCAAGACATTGAAGGAATGCGTAGCGTAGTATTAGAGATACAAGGTAGAAATACAGGCGATGCTGCTGCGAAGGCTTTTGCAAAGGATATACGAGAGCTGTTCGATGAAATGGTTGATACATTTAATGCTGCTGGCGGCAATATCAGAAAGCTAGAAAACTGGTGGCCGCACGTATGGGAACAGAAGCTAGTCTCTAAGATAAGCAAAGAACAGTTTATTGATGAATTTCTACCGGCACTAGACCGAGACAAGATGCTCAATGAGTTAGGCTTAAAATTAGATGACACAGAGATTCGCGCTCTTTTAGATACCGCTTATGACAACATCACCACAAATGGCTTAGTAAATGCGAAGCCAGGCGCAAGAGGTGGAACTAAGGCAGCTAATAAGCACCAAGAGCATAGAGTGTTGATCTTTAAAGATGCTGATGAGTGGATGACGTTAAACGACAAATACGGCAACAACGACTTCTACACAGTATTGACTGATCACATGGAGTCAATGTCGCAAGAGATCGCATTATTAAGACGCTTCGGATCTAATCCAGAGTTTATGTATCAGCATATTAGAGATGTGGTAATGAAAGAAAGAGCCACAACAAAGTCAAGAATGGACAAGCCCTGGTTTATGGATGATCTGTGGAATGTGGCTTCTGGCAAAGTGAACCAGGTAGCACATGAAAAATTCGCAAACTTTATGCAATCATTTAGATCTTTAGAGGTGGCAGCAGACTTGGGTTCAGCAGCATTATCGTCAGTGAACGATATAGCACTTGTTAATTTAACAGCTAAGTTCAACGGCCTTCCATCAACTAAGATATTTAAACAAGCAGCTGAATTATTCGCAAACGAAAATGATAGAGTGGCAGCTATTATGATGGGCCTTCCTGGCGACGTATTTGTTTCAAGAGCCGGCGCCGCGACACGGTATGCCGATGTAAACGGTACAAACTGGGCAACGGCAGCTGCAGACACTGTTATTAGAGCCTCTGGCCTTGCTCCTTGGACGGATTCACTTAGATCGGCTTATGGCATGGTTGCGATGGAAATGATCGCTACACACGCTCCTAAGACGTTTGAAAAATTGCCAGCTAACTTTAAATCTTCATTGATTAGGTATGGCATAACAGCAGACGACTGGGATGTAATGCGTAAGTCTGGAACAAGTGTTTATAACAATACACAGTATTTTGCTATAGACAATCTTATGGCGGTAGAGAGCGTACCTTTAGCTGTTAGAAAAGAGGTTGTCTCTAAAGTAATGCGAATGATCAATACTGAAATGGACAGCGCCGTATTAATGCCTAGTTATAGAACTAGAGCAATGGTGACGGGCGGACATGAGCGTGGATCAAAAGCTGGTGAATTGTTCCGCGGCGCATTTATGTACAAAACATTCCCTATCTTAATGATCGCTAATCATTTATATCGTGGTGTAGCACAAGAAGGCTTTAAGTCTAGGGCGGCTTATCTGTCTCATTTAGGCATATCGACAACAATATTCGGCGCTATCGCTTTACAGATGAAGGACATAGTAAAAGGGCGTGATCCAAGAGATATGAGTACAAAAGAATTTTGGGGTGCTGCCTTTGCTCAAGGTGGCGGTGCTGGTATTTGGGGTGACTTCTTATTCTCTGATGTGAATAGATTTGGTCATAGCATGGCAGAGACTGCGGTAGGCCCGTTGTGGACGACAGCTAGTGACGCAATAAAACTAACACTAGGCAAGGTTCGTCAAGTTGCATTGGGCGAAGATACAAATGTTGCGTCTGAGTTAGTTAATTTTTTCAGACGACACACGCCAGGTGGATCAATCTGGTATTTGCGTGCTATGTATGAAAGAAATTTCTTAGATCAATTACAAAATCTAACCGATCCAAAGGCAGCAAGCAAACAAAGAAGGATTATGAAAAGACGTAAAACTCAGTTTGGACAAAGATACTGGTGGAGACCGGGTGAATTTTCACCGAGAGGAGCGCCAGACTTTAGCGCTGCGACGGGAGGGTGATATGAATTTTAAACAATACTTGTTGTATCTGTATGATACATTTAATATCTTAAATATGGTACAATCATTAAAAAGTTTTAAGGGGGATAGATGGCAACATTAACCGTAGGTGATTTAACACCAAGAGCACAATATACAGCTACTAGCGGACAGACAGTATTTTCATATAACTTTCCGATATTCAATGACTCAGATCTTAAAGTTTATATAGGATCGACACTTCAAACAATCACAACTAATTACACCGTTTCTGGTGCTGGAACAACGTCTGGAGGAAATGTTACATTAACCTCTGGAGCAAGCTATGGTGATGTTGTAACAATTTATCGAGATCTTCCAGTATCAAGAACAACTGACTATGCTACCGGTGGTGCATTATTAGCTGAAAACCTAAACGATGATTTAGATAAGCTGACAATGATGATCCAGCAAATTGAGTATGACCTCAATTCAAGAGTATTAAGGTTTGGTCAATTTACTACAGGTATTCCATTATCTGAGTTCACTGAAAATGCTTCAGACAGAGCTAACAAAGTATTATCGTTCTCGTCTACTGGAGACCCAACGATTACACAAGAGTTAGGACTGTGGAAGGGTAACTGGGCGGCATCAACTGGATATGTATTAAGAGATCTGGTTAAGGACTCAAGTAACTCAAACGTATATATATGTACTACGGCTCACACATCTTCTGGCTCAACGCCAGTTAGTTCAAATACAGATGTTGGTAAATGGGCCTTATTAATTGATTCAGCAGCAGCCGCTACGTCAGCTAGTGCTGCAGCAACTTCTGCTACATCATCTGCAAGTTCTGCCACAGCTGCGGCTTCCAGTGCGTCATCGGCTTCAACCTCTGCTTCTACCGCTACAACTAAAGCTTCGGCAGCTTCTACCTCTGCTACAGCAGCAGCAAGTTCTGCTACAGCAGCAGCCAGTAGTGCCACTTCTGCAGCCACGGCAAAAACGGCAGCTGAAACTGCTGAAACAAATGCTGAGACCGCAGAAACTAATGCTGAAACCGCAGAGACAAATGCTGAAACAGCTCAAACAGCAGCCGAGACAGCCAAGACTGCTGCGGAGACAGCCAAGACTGCAGCCGAGACAGCCAAGACCGCAGCTGAAACTGCTGAAACAAATGCAGAAACGGCTGAGACAAATGCAGAAACGGCTGAAACTAACGCATCATCAAGTCAATCGGCTGCTGCTTCAAGTGCTACGGCAGCTGCTTCAAGTGCTACGGCTGCGGCTTCCAGTGCAAGTGCGGCTGCGGCAAGTGCGGACGCATTCGATGATAGCTACCTGGGAGCTAAAGCTTCTGATCCAACATTAGATAATGATGGCGATGCTTTAACAGCTGGAGATATGTATTTCAATACTTCATCTAATTCGATGAAAGTTTATGATGGCAGCTCTTGGGGCAATGTAGCACTATCAGCATCTACAGTGGTCAGTAAAACTTCATCTACTGGTTCAGCTGAATTACCTTCTGGTACAACAGCACAACGAGATGGCACACCTAGTGCTGGTTATCTAAGATTTAACACGACAGATACAAGTGCGGAGATTTATGATGGCTCAAGCTGGGCAGCGGTTGGTGGAGGAAACTCTACTGACAAAGGATTATACGAACA
>Ga0098054_1001560_pt1 | contig 11431 bp, 7 predicted proteins | sample 16_taG_FD_75048 | JGI IMG/M metagenome (GOLD analysis project Ga0098054, IMG submission 75048) | Marine viral communities from the Subarctic Pacific Ocean - 16_ETSP_OMZ_AT15313 metaG | ecosystem: Environmental > Aquatic > Marine > Oceanic | place: Pacific Ocean | collected 2015-01-18
GCAGCTAGTGATTGGGAAAAAGCGATGGCTTCTCCAGTTGGAAAATATGGTGCTGGTGAGTATATGGCTTTTAAGAATAAGTTATTAGACAAATATGATTCACGAACAACTCCAAAAACAGTATTGTCTGGTAAAAAGCCTACCGCAGAAGAAAAGCTCGCTCACTATTTTGAAGGGGATAGACTTAACCTTAAAGTTAAAGATACTAGAACAATGAACGATAACTTAGCAACTGAGATGTTTGATAAGGCTCTTATTTCTAATGCGATATATGATGCTAGGATGAATGGATTTAGGGGATTAGAGGATATAGGTAAAGTTTTAAACCTAGAGAAGGGTAAGTATATAAATAATGCTAAAGATTTTAACAAAAGGTCGCAAGTGTGGCTCACATCTGGTTACTCTTCTGATCCTGAAATTGTTACTGAAATTATTACGAAGCTTAGAAAAGAAAGAGGTTTCGGAAAAACAGATGTAATTGACGGAAATTTAAATATAAAATTAGTTGAGGATACAGGGAAGGAAGGGACTCTTGTTCTTAAGACTCCTAATAGCGAACATTTTCAAGTAACAGATGGTGGCATCTTGGGGCGTTCTGACGTTATAGATGCCTTAAATCGGCAGGCAGGGCTTCCAGAGGATGGTGGAGTCAATAAATCATTTATCGTGTCTCCTGACCCCCAAAATGGAGCTCTATTGGGCAAGTATATGATACATTCGGTTACTCCTAAGATGGAAAAGTATATGCAGAAGAATAATATCCATTTTATTATACCTAGATCAGCTGCTAAACAAATTGGTGAGCGAAATGTTGGAAAATTGGAATGGCATAGAAGACAACCAGTCGTTAATGCTGATACTTATAAATTACCAATTAAAGATATAAAAGTTGTAATGTCTGAGAAAACAGATAAGAAGAGTTTAAAGCCTCAGAATATGCCAAAGCAAATGTTTACTAATTTTACACCATTCTCATTTTTTGATAAAGATAAAGTTCCTTTTAAGAATGAGAAAGAATATAATGAAGCTATGGATACTATTTTTAGTGATATGTATTCAACGCTTAGCGGTTCAAGAGTAAAAGGGAATGAAGAATTAAATAGCTTAGTAGATAAGCTAGTCCATAATCCATCTGCATATGAGAGTGATATACCAAAGATAATAAATAACCTAGAGAAGGTTGGTGTACATGAACTTCTTAGGGCTATCCAGGCTAAAGGAAATGAAAAGTTTGCTAATGCTGCTTATCTAAAAATACAAAAAATTAATAGGGATATCTTTGAAGAGATGAGAGCTGATGGAGAGTATACAGATTATCAAATAGAACAGATGAAAAGCGAAATGTCTGATTTTGAGACTGTTCACGAAAGAATAATGAAACTAATGCCCGAAAGCCTTGCGGGTCATTTACATAAGTTTAGTCGTGATTATAGGATGGCTGTTATTCGTAATTATATAGTCAATGGTATAACAAGACCACAGATTGGTAACAGTGGCTCAACTAGAATGAGACCTTATGAGATTGGGATGTCGAAAGAAGGAGAGACTAAAAGATTAGAAAAAGAAGATGATATATTCTTCTTAGATGATGGATTCCAGAATATGATGGTTGATGTTACTGGTATTGGTAGAGCTGGAAAAGCTAAACTAGGAGAATTATTTAGAGAGCATAAGTCTAATCCTGGTGATAAGCAGTTAGAGGAATTACTTAGAGCAGTAGTTGTCCGTGTTCCTATGGATTCAATGTCTGGTGCTCATGTTCTAAAATTTGCTGGATTTACTGGTGTTAGAGGCTATGGCTCCCTACTTCACGGAAGAACAATGGAAGCATTAGGCGGTGCTGATTTAGATGGTGATAAAGCATTCGTATTCTTTGGTGGGAGATCGCCTGATGGTAAGGGTGAAGGGTTTAAGAAAGAATGGAAAGATGCTTACGACTGGTCTAAAAATGAGTTTGTTGCTCAAAAAGGAGTATTGAAACCTCTCCAGTTAAGAAAAGTGATATCTGGGTTTCAAATCCATGCAGATTTACAAGGAGTAAAAGCTGCTAAGGAAGAGGGATATGAAACTGGTGGCACAACTCCAGCTGATTTTCTTTCGAAAGCTGATTCTGGAAGAGGGGAAACTTTACATCCAGAATATGCTTCATTGTATGGGGCTAAGGCAATCACTCCAGAAGAGACAAAAGCTTATACTGGTAGAGAAAAGAAATATGGGCCTAGAACTGAGCAAAATGTTATTAATTCAGATGGCACTGTCTTATTCGGAGATGTGACTAGTTTTGGTAGTAGATTAACTGTAAACTTATTAAAAGCTCATCAAAAACCATATATAATTAATCCAGACTCAGCTAAACTAAGAGAATGGTTGGGTGAACAGGGTATAGAGGTTCTTAATGTTGCTGGTAATGCTAGATCACCAGCTGGAAAGCAAGCCTATGAAGTTATTAAGGGTTTAAAGGGTGTAAAAGAAGAGGTGAGCTCTTCTGAAAAATACGAAGAGCATAATAAAGATACAGTCAATCCACTTAACCCTGAAGGTTTAACATATCGTCAAGAACTTACCGAACAAGGTGTTATAAAGGATCAATTAGAAAATCCAGCTCTCCAGTACTCTCCATTTCATAGACAGGTAGCATCTGATGCAGCTTCTGGCGGTAGGAATATGCTTGGTATTGGAGTAACTCAAACATCTTATGTAAGGTCTGCTTACTCAGCGATAAGGTCTATGAAAAATTCTGAAACATATGTAGATGTATTTCATAAAGATTATGTATATAAATCAGGCCCAAGAATAGGTCAGATGATACCTATGAAAATGAGAGTTAGGGCTAGAAAAGGTGATAAATATCTTAGATCGTTTAGGGGAGTATCACGAGCTGCCGTTGGTGTAGCCTCTGACCCTATGAATGAAGCTGGATTAAATTTTGGTAAGTATGGTGAAAAGCTACTTGAGAAGCAGGTTGATGCTTTATTTGAATACCAAATAGTCGATTCTAAAGGTAAACCTGATTTTAGAAAAAACAAAATGATACATACAGGTCATAAGAAGAAGGCTATTTACAATACTGTGAAAAATATAAATCAGGCTGTGTATGGTAGAAATTGGGCTGAAAATCGAAGATTCCAGATGTGGGAAATACAGGGTAAGTTAAATGGATTAGATGACCCTGTATCTGGTATTCCTATGGAGAATAGAAATACTTTCTTGCCTAAAGTAGGCACTGATTTAAAAGGGCTTGATTGGAGTGATGGTATATTGAAAAGATTAGATCATTCGAAAATACTTGAAATTTATGATAACCATAGGTTATCCTTAGAAGAATGGGACGCTCTAGGAGAGGTTCTAGGAAGAGAGAGTATGGCTGTTCCTGAAAGTAAACATGTTAATTTGGTTATGAGACATAAGTTACACACAAGAGATGGTATGGAAGAGCAATTGAATATTAATAATCCAAATTATAATAAAGATATATTTAAAGGTTTTAAAATACAGCCAGAAGAATTTCCTCCAGAACATCCACAACATCTAGCTCAAAGACGGTATTATTTAAATGATATTGTTAAGAAAGCTGAAGATTTTATTGTTAATGATTTCTCTGATATAGCTAGCATGAAAGTTTTACAAAAATTATCCAAAAATATTGAGCCAAGTCGGGTGAGAGAACTCTCTGAACTAGCCGATTCTTTAAAGAAGGCAAGTCATGTAATGGCTAATAAAGCTAAGGCTGTTAATAGAGATAATTCTACTCTCGACCCATTAGCTTTAGAATATATAAGACAAGTCGAAGAAGCCCTTAATGAGTCTTTAGTTTTTGGAGAAAAGCAATCATCTGCTCTTAACCAACTAGAGATTGATTCAAGGATTAAGCAACTAAAAAAAGGTTCTGAGGATAGGGCTCCACTAACTACTGAGGAAGCTGCTTTATTTGATTCTCTTATGTTAAGTACTCTATGGCGTGGTAGGACTCCTGACTTAGAAGCTCAGAGCAAAAGAATATTGGCTAAGATAAAGAAGGATGGGGACTTAGACGAAAGCACTAAAGTAGACCTTGAAAGAGAAATTAAAGATATGACAGAGTCTTCTAAGAAAACTACCTTAGCTAGAGTTGGTTATGCTTCTGAGGCAATACCTGACACTTCAGTAAGAAGAATGCTTGTCGAATATCAAAAATTATTTGATTATACTACAGAAAAAGCTGGATCAGATGAGCAAATGATAGAAATCGCTAAGAAAGTTGCTGTGGAAGACCCTGAGGTGGTTGGTCTAAATAAGAAAAGATTAGATGAGTTTGAGCCTTTTATAGGACTCCATGAAGGGAAGCTATCAAAGGAAGAGGCTGAATTAGGACACAGCATAATAGGACATTTAAAACATTATAATAATATAAACAGTGTTGACCTTAACGGATTAACAAGATGGCTTCTTAAAAAAGATTTAAATGCTATGTCTCTAGAAGATTTTGAAACTTTAGACAGATGGTTTAAAATGACAAGAGATGGGACTTGGTGGCAAAGAATAATGAGACCAGTTAAGGGTGAGTTTCCTACTCTTAGTAGATGGCATCATTTAATGTTCCCTAAAGCTGTTGGACAAGATTTAATGAGATATGATTTAAAATTATTTGAAGCTCGTGGACATTATAAAAAGAAGGGCGGAGAATGGGAGAAGGGAAGAGTTGTACAACCTGAAAATATGATGAGCAAAATGCAAAATGCTGTTCATACTATGAATCAGCAGTCTACACAATTATATGAAGAACAAAAAAGAAAATTTGATGAGGAACTGATACCTTTCTTAGAAGGGGTGTCCGATGGTGATAAACTCTTTCGAATAGCCGTTAGAGAGCGTGAATTTAAACATATGCCTCAAAAGATATCTGGAGAAAGTAATGCTGCTCTTTATAATATAAAGTCACGAGAATATATAAATAGGTGGAATGAAATTCAAAAAGAATATGATTGGCCTAATCTTCAGAATAAAGAGTATAGTGTGACCATTGGAAAAGAAACTGTAAAAATGAATGGTCGTGAAATTGTTAGTAGAATCAATGAAATATTGACAAGTTGGAATAAAAAAATTCATGGTTGGATGACAGGTGGAAGAGATGAAGAAGTGGGAATACTTAGTGAATGGGATAGGTTGTATGAACCTATGAAAGAAGGACAGGGGACTGAAGCTAATTATTATATAGTAGAAAGATTCTTAGATAAGTTTGACAAATCTATTTTAAAAGGTGACAGGCTTGACCTAACTGAAGGTATAGATGGACTTAGAGAGATTTCTAAAAGTCAAATGATAGCTTATTTTAAGAAAGCTGATGCAGATGTAAAAGAAGCTATCCAAGAGAATCTTTTAATTGGTAAGACTGGAGACTTAGGCCCTAAAGGGTATTGGCCTCATGTAGCTGGTGATGCTAAAGTAGCTGCAGCTGGTTTAAAAGAAGCTATAAAGACATTAAATAGAGATGTATCACTTACTAAAAAAGAGCGTGACAAAGAAATGGCTAAGTTAATTTATCACTATAGGCAGATTACAGGAGATTGGGCTCCAACTGCAGAATTAAATGATAAGTATAACTTAACTTCTGATATTTTACAGAGTATTGCCGAAAAGAAAACTAGAAGAGCTGAAAATTTAAAAGGTAGACTATATAAAAATAGAATGGTCTCTTCTCAACATAAACGTGATGCTCATATTCCTGGCTGGAGTGTTGAGCCTGAAGTTTATAGTCAATATATGAAAAGTGTAATTGATAATATGTATCAACATGCTGCTCAGATAAAAGTTAGAGCAGATATACATAAATTTAGAAATGAATTTTGGAAAAAGACTAAGGATAATGAATTAACAAACAATTGGGTTAACTATTTTAATTTATATGCACAGGATGCACTTGGTTATCCATCGGATGTTCCAGATCATATATTAAATAATTCTGGTATGAAAATAAAGGGAACTCCGTATGCTTGGTGGAATGATAATAATGTAAAAAATAGAATCAACCAAATAAGGGCTAAGCTTGGTATTGGTAAGCAGAAGGATGCTGAGCTACCAAAAGAGTTAAGAGGTATTGATTTTGGTAATCTCGCTCGTTGGGGAAATATTGAAGCTAAGTATCAGCTTGCTACATTGCTTGCTCATCCTAAGAGTGCTGTAGCGAATCTTTATGGTGGTACTGCTCATACCTTAATATCAACTGGTATGGGAAATTTTAGAAATGCACGAAGTATTGAATATTTAAAGACTAATGTCAATAGCGAATGGAATAATATGGCTGATGTTGAGAAATGGGTGCAAGGATTGGGAGTAGTAGAAGATTTTATTATTTACGAGGCTGGCTTAAATCCTCAGTTTAAATCAAAAAGATTCAAAGAGTTTTTATCTGAAGCTACTAGTGCATTTAAAAAAGATTCAAACTTATCTGATAAAAGTCTCAAGAGTATAGCTAATAAACATGGTATCATAGACTCTGTTTTTAATAAAGCTGCATGGTTTATGCGGAGACCAGAGAGAACTCTCCGTAGAGATGCCTTTATGGCCCATTATCTGCAAGCTAGAGACAACTTTGAGGGTGCTATTAGAAGATTCGATGACCCAGTGTTAATTAAACTTGGCATGGAAGGTGTAAAATCTACACAATTCCTATATTCAGCTCCTTTTAGACCAGCCTTTGCAAGGTCTGCTATGGGTAAGGTTATGACTAGATTCCAGCTTTGGGCTTGGAACTCAGTAAGATTTAGAAATGAAACTATAAGGGAGGCTCACCTAAGGGGTTGGAAAGAAGGTACTCCTGAATTCGAAAGATTTAAACGGATGGCTACTATGGACTTGCTCATGTTTGGGTTAGGCAATGTGTTCATGTATTCGTTATTTGAAAATGCTCTTCCTCAACCTTATAGTTGGATACAAGATTGGGCTGATTGGGCTTTTGGAAACGAAAAAGAGAGGAGTAGAGCTTTCTTTGGCACTTACCCTGAGGCACTGCTCCCTCTCCAGATGATTACACCTCCTATAGCAAGGATACTTCCAGCTACTTTTAAAGCTGTAATTAATGATGACTATTCAAGGCTAGGAGGATACTATGCATGGAGTATGGTTCCCTTTGGTAGAATGGGATATGATGTTTTAGGAAATGTATTTGAAGGAGGAAAAGGTGGTTTAATTGAGAATCCTTCAAGGGCTATAGAGAAGATAAGCGGTATTCCATATCAACAATTTAGTAGACAAGTAAAGAAATATAAAGATGAAGAATTTATACACCCTAGGATATTATAATGGATTGGATTGATGAGGCAGATCAGATAGACTTAGCAAGTCTAAGAGAAGTTGAAGATCAGATAGCTGAGGCTAATGTGGCAAGTAATTTGCCTGGTATTGCAAAAACTGGAGCAAAAATTGCTGGTGGAGCATACGGTGTAAGTGCCCTAGGGTATCAAGCATTAAAACATAGTGGTCTTGGGCCTATGATTGGTGATCAGGCTAGAAAAGTAAGTACAAAAGTTGAAACCTTTTATAATCCTGGTGCAAATAAAAAGAAATTGATGTTTGAGCATCTAAGAAAGAATGAAGCCATTGAAATACAAAAAATAATTAAGCTTCACCCTTGGCGTTTTGCAGATGATAATATTGATATAAAAAAAGCATCTCCAGAAGAAGCTGAAGCAATTATTAGAAACGATATGAAAAAACAAGGCTCTCAAAGCTTAGCAGAACACAGAGCTTTGCTTGATGAGGAAAAATTTATTAAGAAAAGAGAAGCAAGAGCTCTGAAGGCTGGCCCTAAAGGCTCTAGTATAAGAAGAGAGGCTTTTATGAAACAAGGTGGGAAACTTGTTACTTTAAATAGACTCTTAAGACATGAAAGGCTTGCTCAAGAGATGATAGACTGGACTGAGAGAGGTGTGTATAATGAGAAAAGATTAAAGGCGAATGGTTTGTCTAGACCACGAGTAACAAATATGAAAGCTGCCTTTGGGGTTGGAGAAATTGGTGGAAGTATGCAGGATCATCCTAGAATACAAAAAACATGGGGAAGAACTTTAGTCCCAGATTCTACTGTATCAATATCTCACATATTGGACAAAGGCGGAGATAAAGGGGTAATAACTAAATCTGTACGCAGAGATCATATATATCAAATGGGTGAGTATGTTACTGCCCATGCAGATGACTTAACAGATTTAAAAGAAGTTAGAAAACTAGCTACAGCAAGATTTAATAGCATGATTGGTGATAAAGCATCTGGTGCAACTATGTACAATAGACTGCATCCTCATATCGGAAACGATCTTGTTGAAAATTGGGATGGTACAGTAAAAAGAGAAGTTGATAAATTTATGAAAACTTTTAACTATAATAAAAAAACTGGAATTGTCAGTATACAATTTAGTCCACAATATAAACCTCATATTTTAGTTGGCGGAGTCAATGCTGATATTAACTTTAGAAGAAGTACTGGTACGATTGGTAGGAACATTGGAACTTTAGGTGACCCTAAAAGTAGAGTTGGTGTCCCTAGTAGGAAAGTATATAACAATATTTTAGTTAGTGATAAATATGATGTTCTAATGCAAAATGACCCGCTTCAACGACAAGTTCATTTTAATGTTGTTACTGATAGAGATGTAAAAAGAGTCCCTAGGTCAATAAAATTTAACTTAGCCATGAAAGAAAAAAAGTATGGAAAAGCTGCAAAACATGGTGCTAAATGGTTCATGAAGAGAGCTATGAGACTTGCTTTATTTAGAAGATAAAGGGATAGGGGAGAACAGGGCATAGTAAGACCCCTTTATGTCCTCCCCTGGGGAGAGATAAGCTACCTTGGCGAAAGGTTAACCAAGTTAAGTTGTAACTTATCGTGCTACGAATTTATCAAAGTATTTACATCCCTTTTCTACAATACAAGGCTTATCGACCTTGTCTGTATTTATAGTTTGAAAGACTGGTACCCAATTATTTCTTTTTAGGTATCCTCTGTCAATATATAGATTACAACCAAGGCAGTTACCAACATCCCAATTAGCACATTCAAGTTGTGCTTTCCTTAGTTTTGTCATTGCCTTTCTCCTTATCGCCATCAACATCCCCTTCAAGATGTTTTTCATTATGCTCATCTGCCGTTGTTGGTTCGTACTCTCTTTTTTCCTTCTCTTCCATTAAACGCAGCATATAAGCTGACAAATATACGGATAAATCAAGTGCTTCTTCAACAGCTTCATAAAAGTTATCCCTTGTGATGTCATCTCTTGGCATAATAGGTACATTTTGATGGTATGTTTTTGCACCTACCCTTAACCTTTCTTTAATTAGGTCAAGTATTAAATCATTGTTCTGTTCCAAGATTTTTGGATCATTAGTAATTTTATACTTGTTTATTTTACTCTGCATTTCATCCACTCTCTCAGCCATTGCCCTCATTGCAAAGTCAGCTTCCATTAGAGCTTGTTCTAAATGGACGAGTTTATTTTTTAGTATTTGTTTATTATTCACTAGTTACCTCAAATTTTTCATATAAATCCTCTATAGGAATTATGACAAGCTTCATAGAATTTCTCAGTATTTGCCTATCATATGATTCTACATCAGATTTTTCTATTTTAAATTTTCCTGGATAAGTTAGGTTGTCATACTTATCTTTATGACTTATATTAACAATACATGGTAATCTAAATTCCGCTATTCCTATAGCACGAGTTTTCTTACCTCCGTGCCAAATTGGTGTTTTAATTGTATAATTATTCATCACAATTATCACATTTCGGTTTACCTTGTAGAGCGTATTCTTGCTCTATACCAGTTTCTGAACCAACTTCATACATATCTTCAGTAACGGGTATCTTTTTTTGATCTAAGTCTAATGCTTTTTTCTCATCTTCAATTGCTTGACAAAGGTCATTAACCTTATTTAAGACAGTAGTGTCACCACTATTTATATAGAGTTCTCCCCTATAATTTTGTAAAGCTGTCATCATAATTTCATACTGTTCGTGATTTAATTTCATTAATATCTTCCTCCTTTTGCGAGCTTTCGCAGCACATATTCTTTTGTTTCGTCTTTTAATTGTTCTACCCATTGCATAAGATTTTTAAATTCATCTTCATCTAATGGGCCTTTCCTGGTGTTACATGATTTACAAATTAGCTGCAGGTTCTTAACTATTGAATCTCCACTTTTAGCTAGCGGGACAATATGGTCACATACCATATTTCTTAAAGTCATTTTCCTGTCACAATATTTGCAACCTTTACCATATGAAGTATAAAACATTTCCCGAAGTTCATCCATAGTTACATTAAATAATACTTCTGAATCTTCAGATCGTTTCTTAAGGGAGGATTTGAGACTTTGCATCTTTCTCTGTAGCTTGGTATAAGCAATCTTCCAATAAGTACGATGATGAGGTTCTAATACCTCACGGAATGTTTCTTTATCATACTTCATTTAAATATCAGGGCTCAGCGTGGGTGTACTCACTGTCAAACAAGAACTAGTATACGTTTAAGTTTGAACAACTGAGCCCAGATAATTTATATCTAAAAGAATAAAGTTTGCAATAGATAATAATTATGATCTCTTTACTCTTTTAACTTTCTTTATGTCAATGCCAGGTGGCATTTCTTGTCCAGCATTAAATGCTGATATTGCGGCTTTTCGAGCCTTTACTTTATCCAACTTCTCAACTATCTCGACCTTCTTAAAGTCGTCTGATATTGCATGCGGGTCAACTCCAACTGGGCCAAATGTTTCGTAAAGCTTATACCTTGCGGTATTAGTTTCATATACTCCATCGTCATTCCCAATTTCCATTATTACAGCTGGTAAAAGATTCTTATTAAAGAAATCCTTTGTTTTCACTAACCCTCGTCTTCTTGATTTGAGTCTATCAATTTCGTCTTTCAATGACTCTACCTCAGCGTCAATCAAGTGTTCTTTTTTGTTAAGTTCGACCATAAAGTAATCGACATTTTGGATTTTACTCCTGACTTCTTTATGTAGCGTCATTCTCGCCTCTTCGAGGCTCTTGTGCTGCTCCATGTCGATGTCATTTCCTTGCTCAAGGCTCTCCATCTCTTGATTAATATCTATGAGTGCCCCTACAAGTTCTTTTGTTGTTGCCATTATTCCTCCACTATAGTGAATTTCTTATTCATTGGTTTAGTAGGAATTTCTTCAGTCTTCTTTTTCTTCAATCTGAATGAAGGAGTCCATTCTAACTTGACATCGAAGAGATCACCATCGCTGTTCTTAAACAGTGATACTTTCTTTTCTGTGTCATCAGATGAACCTGTAATTCCTATAACTTTTCGTGATGCATTCTCTATTGCTCCACTTCCTTTTGCTGCATATAAATCCATTATTTGATTTCTTGAGTAATCTCTTGACACTTGAGAAATCTGTATTATTATAATATCTTCATTAACAGCTATA